>Ga0315282_10009239_pt1 | contig 15712 bp, 11 predicted proteins | sample YL17G07_20_MG_FD_203693 | JGI IMG/M metagenome (GOLD analysis project Ga0315282, IMG submission 203693) | Sediment microbial communities from Yellowstone Lake, YNP, Wyoming, USA - YL17G07_20 | ecosystem: Environmental > Aquatic > Freshwater > Lake > Sediment | place: USA: Wyoming | collected...
GCGTTGGATCGAGGCACCGTTGGAGCGCCTGCCGCTCTACGTGCGGGCCGGCGCGCTGATACCGACGATCGAGCCGTCGCAGCATTTGACCGGCGATCCCTTCCCGTTCGTGACGTTCGATGCCTACCTGTTGGAGCGCGGCAGCGGCGAGCTGCGGGATACGGACGGCGCCACGCGGGTGTCGGCCGCGTTCGCCGGCAAGTGCCTGGAGGTGCGCGCCGAAGGCGTCAAGCACAAGTTCGGCCTGCGTGCCATTCCGCTGGCCGGCGCGCCGCCGGTCGAGCACGTCGTCTGCAACGGGGCGCCGCTGCCGCGCCTGGACCGGCTGGAGTTGGGGCCGGAGTCGCCGCCCGGCTGGACGCTGGCCGCGGATGGAACGTTGGAGGCGGTGATCAGGTGGTAAAGCAGTTCCCAGCAAGATGCCTATTCTGTCACCCCGAGCGGAGCGAAGGGTCTCTGGCTGCTGCGGCCAGATGCTTCGCTGCGCTCAGCATGACATTCTCATCGGCTGTGGCACCAGCCTGAAAGGAGGGCAAGCATGAAGGCGCGGAGATTGTGGACCGCTGGTGTGATTCTGGCCCTGGCCCTGGTGCTGTGCCCGGCACGCATCGCCCAGGCCACCAACTACTATGTCGGCAACGCCTTTGATGATGGGGACGGCTCGCTGCGCCACGCGATTGAGAACGCCAACGCCCACCCCGGCGCGGATGTCATCCGCTTCAACATCCCTGGGGCATGGGCACACACCATCCCGTTGGCGTCCCCCCTGCCCACCCTCAACGACCCGACCGGCGGGACCACGATTGACGGGTACTGGCAGTCTGGTTCATCTCCCGCCGTGGGCGCGGCCCCGGCAACCATCATGATCCGGATCGACGGAGTGGGTGCCGGCACCGGTACGGCCAACAACACCGTCACCGGCAACTTCGTCGGCATCAACTCCTTCGGGTCAACCCACCTGGAGAACGCCTTCAACGGGGTCGTCATCAGCGGCGGGGCGCAGTGGAACACGATTGGCCCGGGCAATGTCATCTCCGGGAATCACCAGGATGGCATCTCAATCGTCGGGACAGGTTCGGCCAACAACGTGGTCGCCGGCAACATCATCGGCCTGAACACCACCGGCGCGGCCGAGGTCAAGAACCACCGGTATGGCATCCTTCTGAGCGACTCCGCTCAGAACAACACGGTGGGCGGCGATACCGCCGCCGAACGCAACGTGATCTCGTCCAACGGTTCGTACGGGGTGTACATCACCGGAGCCAGCGTGACCGGCAACATCGTCTCGGGCAACATCATCGGCTCCGACGCCAACGCCACGGCCGACCTGGGCAACCTGGGCATGGGCGTCACCATCCGCAACGGTGCGCAGAACAACCTGATCGGCGGGGACGTAGCGGCCGAGGCGAATTTCATCGCCCACAATGGTCACGGGGTCTGGATCCGTGACGCCGGAACGAACGGCAATACGGTGAGCTACAACGCGATTGCGGCGGCCGACTTCCATGGGGTGTACGTTGCGCTCGGCGCCCAGTATAATACGATCGGCCCCTTCAACACCATCGCCCAAAACTGGGTCAACGGGGTCTACATAGAGGGGGCGACCACCCGGGGCAACGTCGTGACCCGCAATTCGATCTACGCCAACGGCCAGGGCATCAGTCTGGATGGCGGCGCCAACAATGCCATACCCACGCCCGGCATCGCCAACATAACGCTCGGCGGCGGCGCCGTCAACATCGTCGGGAAATCCTGTGTGGCCTGCACAGTGGAGGTCTTTACCAATCACGATAACGACGGCGAAGGGGAGACCTATCTGGGCACCACCGCCGCCGACGGCAGCGGTTGGTTCACCATGAGCGTCAGTTCTCTGTACCATACCTACGTGACGGTGACCAGCACCCGCGCCGGCGACGGGACCTCCGAATTCTCTACGCCCTACACGTGTACCTTCCAGGCGATTTTATTGCCTGACATCTCGAGGAACCCATAAAACCTATCAGAGGAGAAAGGGACAATGGAATTCCGTAATCTCGGCAAGACCGGGCTGCGCGTATCAGCGGCGTGCATGGGCTGCATGACCCTCGCCCGCGAGTGCGACCAGGAGTTGTCCACGCGACTGATCGACCGGTTCATCGACGCGGGCGGCAACTTCATCGACACGGCTGACGTGTACAGCCAGGGACGGTCGGAGGAGTTCGTCGGCGCGGCGCTCAAGGGCCGCCGCCACGACGTCATCCTGGCCAGCAAGGTGCGCTTCCGCATGGGGCCCGGCTCCAACGACGTGGGGTTGTCGCGCAAGCACATCATAGATGGGTGCGAGGCGAGCCTGCGCCGGCTCCAGACCGACTATATCGACCTCTACCAGGCGCACGGCTGGGACCCCACCACCCCGCTGGAAGAAACGCTGGCGGCCTTCGACGACCTGGTGCACGCCGGCAAGGTGCGCTACGTCGGCGTCTCCAATTTCACCGCCTGGCAGCTGATGAAGGCGCTCTGGCTGAGCGACAAACACGGCTGGGCGCGCTTTGTTTGCCTGCAGCCGCGCTATAACCTGGTCGACCGCCAGATCGAGCGCGAACTGCTGCCCATCTGCCGCGAGGAAGGATTGGGGGTCATCCCATGGGGCCCGCTGGGCGGCGGCTTCTTGAGCGGAAAGTACCGGCAGGACGAGGCCATGCCCGAAGGCGCCCGCATCGCGCACGCGGAGGCGCATTGGCCGGAGGCCATGCCGCGCCAGGGGACTGAGCGCAACTGGCGCACCCTGGACGCGGTGCGCCGCGTCGCGGAGCAGCGCGGCAAGAGCTGTGCGCAGGTCGCGCTGGCCTGGCTCATCGCGCAGCCGGGCGTCACCGCGCCCATCCTCGGCGCCCGCTCGATGGAGCAGCTGGAGGAAAACCTGGGGTGCATGGGTTGGCAGTTGACCGCCGAGGAAATGCAGCAGCTGGATCAGGTGAGTGCCCTGGAGGACGCCTACCCATATCAGTACATTCGCGCCTTCTGCTACGATCGTTAATCTCTGCGACTCTCGCAATCCAATCCTGTTTCACCGCAGAGACGCGGAGGACACAGAGATTCCTATAGATATCTCTGCGCTCTCTGCGTCTCTGCGGTGGATTTCAGGTCAATTGCGTAAATCCTGCATCGTACTCTTACAGGAGGGAACCTTATGCAAGGCTTTCGCCAACAAGACAATGCTCTCATCTTCGAATTGAACCACGAGACGGTGCGCATCGAGCCGTGGGGACCCGACAGCCTGCGGGTGCGCACCACCATCGAGCCGGCGTTCTCCGACGACCTGCCCCTGGCGCTGCTCGAGCCGGTCGCCGCCCCGGCGCAGATCGAGCTCGGCGCGGCGGGTGCCACCATCCAGAGCGGCGCCATCCAGGCCGAGGTCTCGCCCACCGGCCGCATCCGGTTCGTCAATGCGCGCAGCGGCGCCCAGCTGCTGGCGGAAGAGGAACACCTGCAGCCCTACGGCTGGCCGCGCCCGCGTGCCTTCAGGGCGCTGCCGGGCGGCATGTTCCACGCCGAGGTGCGCTTCCTGGCCCACGACGACGAGCATTTCTACGGGTTGGGGCAGCAGCAGCACGGCCGGCTCGACCACAAGGGGTGCGTGATCGAGCTGCACCAGCGCAACACCCAGGCCAGCATCCCCTTCCTCATCTCCAGCCGGGGGTATGGGTTCTTGTGGCATAACCCCGCCGTGGGGCGCGTCCAGCTGGGGTATGACCGCACGCTGTGGGTGGCCGAGGCGACGCACCAGGTCGATTACTGGATCACCGCCGGCGACACCCCGGCCGACATCCTGAGACATTACGTGGATGCCACCGGCCATGCGCCGATGATGCCGGAATGGGCGGCCGGCTTCTGGCAGTGCAAGCTGCGCTACAGCACCCAGGACGAGCTGCTAGAGGTGGCCCGCGAGTACAAGCGGCGCGGGCTGCCGCTCTCGGTCATCGTGGCCGACTTCTTCCATTGGACCGTGCAGGGCGAATGGCGCTTCGACCCGGAAAAATGGCCGGACCCGGCCGCCATGGTGCGCGAGCTGGAGGAGATGGGCGTCAAGTTGATGGTCTCCATCTGGCCGACCGTCAACTCGCTCAGCCGCAACTGGGAGGAGATGCGCCAGCGCGGGCTGTTGGTGCGCACCGAACACGGCATCCCGGTGCAGATGCTCTTCCTCGACAACAAACCCGAAGGGCCGGTCTACTTGCAGTTCTACGACGCCACCCATCCCGAAGCGCGCCAGTTTGTCTGGGAGCAGGCGCGCGAGAACTACTACCGGCATGGCATCCGGGTCTTCTGGCTGGACGAGGCCGAACCGGACACGTGGCCCATGCAGCCCGAGAACCTGCGCTATCACCTGGGCAACGGGCTGGCGGTGACCAACCTCTACCCGATGTTGTATGCGCGCGGCTTCTACGAAGGGATGCGCGCCGAAGGCCAGCAGGACATCCTCAACCTGTGCCGGTGCGCCTGGGCCGGCAGCCAGCGCTACGGCGCGGCCGTCTGGTCGGGCGACATCCAGTCCACGTTCGAGTCGCTCCAGGCCCAGGTGCGAGCCGGGCTGAACATCGGCCTGAGCGGCATCCCATGGTGGACCACCGACATCGGCGGCTTCTTCAACGGCGACCCGGCGACGCCTTACTTCCGCGAGCTGATCGTGCGCTGGTTCCAGTACGGGGTCTTCTGCCCGATCTTCCGGCTGCACGGCTACCGCCAGCCGGCCATCGAGCACCCCACACCGCACGGCGGCCCCAACGAAGTGTGGTCCTTCGGCGAGCTGGACTATGCCATCATCAGGGAGCTGCTCTTTCTGCGCGAACGGCTGCGCCCCTATATCATGCAGCAAATGCGCCTGGCTCACGAGCAAGGGGTGCCGCCGATGCGCCCGCTTCTCTTTGACTTCGCCGGGGATGGCGCCGCCTGGGCCGTCGACGACCAGTTCATGTTTGGCCCGGACCTGCTGGTCGCTCCCGTCCTGGTCGAAGGGATGCGGGCTCGCCCCGTCTACCTGCCGGCCGGCACGTCGTGGAACGACGCCTGGACCGGCGGGGCGTTCGACGGAGGGCAACGGATCACAGCCGATGCGCCGCTGGAACGCATCCCCCTTTACCTGCGCGCCGGGGCCCGGTTACCGATCCGCTCCGACGACCATAGCTCTTGAACTCCGCATCATGTTATGATATGATGGAGTTTGCATGTTATGAAAAATGTGGTACACTGTAGACATAACTTCAAATGAAAGAGCATTCCGGCGTGCCCCAAGATCTGATTGAGTTGCTCCAAATGGAACAGCCGGCCGTGCGCTGGCAGGCTGCTATGCAGCTCCGCGGCGCGGCGCAGCAGCAGCAGTCGCAAAGCCTTTCGGCTCTGACCCAGGCGTTGGCCGACGATCATCCCTTCGTCAGATGGCGGGCAGGCCTGGCCCTTGCGCAAGCCAACCAACCTGCGGCGCTGGCGGCGCTGCGCCTGGCATTGTCCACCGGCTCGCCGGAGGGCCAGGCTGCCGCCGCCGATGCACTGGGCGGCGTGCACAAGGTTGATCCGCTGCCCCTCTTGGAGGCGCTCAACAGCCCGCACGCATGCGTGCGCCAGAGTGCCGCGGAAGCGCTAGCACACCAGCGTTCCTGGCACATTGGCGCGGGCCTGGTCGAGCGGTTGGCGGACGAGTCAGCCTGGGTGCGGCGAGCCGCGGCCACTGCCCTGGGTCACATCGGTGATCGTCAGGCTGTGGCGCCCTTGATCGAGTGTCTGAGCGACAGCTCCGCATTGGTGCGGCGGAGCGCAGCCTACGCGCTGGGTGCCATGCGCGCTCGCCAGGCTGCCCCGGCCCTGAGCGCCGCACTGGACGATCCTGACCCGGCCGTGCGCCGGAATGCGGCCTGGGCACTCGGCCGGCTGGCGGTGCGCAGTGCCCTGCCCGGGCTTGAATCCCTGCTCGACGACCCGGCGCTCGATGGCGAGGTGGCGGAGCAGGCCGCCCGGGCGATCCGTGCGATCCAGAGATGGGGTTGGCAGTGGTTGCTATACGTCGTCGGCAGTTGGTTGATGCGCCGGCCTCCGGTGATCCATAAGGTAGAATAGCAGGAGGGGCAGTGATGGGTACCTGCCGAAGTTGTGGTTCAACCAACGACGAAGGTCGCATCACGTGCGAGATATGCGGCGAACCTTTGGCTGAGCCGGACGTGAATGGCCTGGCAGCGCTCCGGCGGTTGGCCAGCCTGGATCAGCCTGCCCCCCAAGGGGGGCCCGCACCCTCGACGATTCCGTTGACCGAAGACCGGTCTGGCAACGTCGCGGAAACCGCCCCGGATTGGCTTGAGTCGCTCATGGCCAGGTACCACGAGGCCATTCCCAGCTTCGGCTCCGAGTCAGCCCCGGCGACGGAGCCGGCCGGCCAGCGGGCCGCTCCTCCGGCGCAAGCGTCCCCAGGAGCCGCCTCGCCCCGGCCGCCCGAAACGCCCGCCCCGGCTGAGGTCCCGGATTGGCTGATCAACCTGCGACGGGCCGGCTCCGGCGCGCCCGTGCCGCCCCCGGCCGAGAAAGAGGCAGCGGAGATTCCGGACTGGGTGCGTTCCCTGGGCCAGCTAAAGGCGGAAGAGCTGCCGCCGCCCCCAGAGGCGGAATCGGCGGCTGCCCCGGCCGAGGATGAGGCGCCGGAGAGCGTCCCCGATTGGCTGGCGCAGCTGATTACCCCTTCAACACCGGCAGCCAGCAGCATCGGGGCAGTGGGCTCGCCGGAGGTCTCGGCCAGCCAGCCGCCCGACTGGCTCCAGGAGATGGACCGCACCACGGCCACCGGTCCGCTGGGCGCTGCGGCCGGCGCTGAACCGGCTGCCCCGGCTGGCCAGCCGGCGGTCATCTCCCAACCGGAGCTGGAGCCTGGTGGCTGGCTGGACCTGTTGAGCGACTCTCAAGCGGCCGCCGCCGCGCCGGCTGTCGAAAGGGTGCCGCCGCGACCAGAGCCAGCACCACCCGAAGCTCGCCCGGCTGGAACTGACCGGTTGACCGAGCTGCGGTCGTCGGCCCAGCCAGCCGCCGAGGGGCAGACTGGCGATCTCAGTTGGCTGGCCGGGTTGGATGCCGCCACGGCGGCGGCACCGCCGGTCACCGAAGCGCTGGCGGCACCCTCGACCTCGGAAGAGATACCGGACTGGCTGCGCGAGCTGGCTTCCGCAGCCGCGCAGCCGGAAGGGCCGGCCAGCACGCCCTTTCCCGCCACGGTTGCCGGCGACAGCTCCCCGGCTGAAACCCTTGACCGAATGCGAGGCCCGAAGCTTGAGGCCGGGCCAGAGGTCGCACCGGCAGGCAGAACCCAGGTGCCGCCGGCCGCGGCGCTCGGACCGGTCACCCCCCTGGCCGACCGCTTGGGCACTTCTGAAACGTCGGACGTGCCGGGCAGCCAGTTCTTCCAGGGGATGGTCGACGAGCAGCCCGCGGCGTCGTTCGCACCCAGCCAGCCCGCGCCCGGCAGTCGCCTTTTTCGCATCATCACCTGGGGGCTGGTGTTCCTGGCCGTCATCCTGGCCATACTCATCGTCTTGTTGGCGGTATTGCGCAAGGTGGAAAACCTGTTGGGCGTACCGGTCTTTCGTCAATTCCTCCAGGCACCTGCCGCGACCGGATGGGTGAACTCCGCGCAATCCCTTCGGAACGAGATTGCTACCCTGTTGATGAGCATCGGACTCGGGTAACCGAGAGCGAGGCGATGCCGGCAGATCAGCAGCCCTGAATCCATTAGCGGCCGTTAGCATCCCACCAGAGAGGAGTAGGGCGATGGCAAAGAATAACAGGCTGTTCGTGGTGCTTGCGATATTCCTGGTCGCCGTGCTGGTATTTGGCCTGGCCGTGGTTCAAGGGGTCGTGGAAGTGGGGTTCGTCAGCCCGCCGCAACCGGCAGCCGCTCAGCCCACCCCTACCCTGGCTCCCGCGGTTCAGCCGGGTGGCGCGACCGCGGCTGCTGTGGCCGAGGCATCCACGCCCACCCCGGCTCTCGTGACCGAGATGCCGGCTCCTGCGCCCTCCAACGTGGGCGAAACGCCTGCCACCGCCCATACCCTCGTGCCAGAGGCCACCGCGCCGCCGCCCGCCAGCCCTGAGCTGCCCACTCTCGCCGCCGAGGAGAGCCCGCAGGCTGGCGCCCAGGCCGAGGAGGGTGCGCCGCTGACGCCCATCGCCCAAGAAGGCCCGCAGGTTGGCCCCCAGGCCGAGGAAGGTGCGCCGCTGACGCCCGCCGCCCAGGAGACGCCGCAGGCCGCCCCGCCAACCGAGCAGGCCGCCCCGCCTGCCCCGCCAACCGAGCAGGCCGCCCCGCCTGCCCCCGCCGCCCAGGAGACGCCGCAGGCCGCCCCGCCGCCCGAGCAGGCCGCGCCGCCCGCCCCCGCCGTCCAGGAGACACCGCAGGTTGCCCCACAGACCGGGCCAACCGCTCAGCCGACCCCCACCGGCCTCTCCCCTGCCCCGACGCCGCTGCCGGAGGTCACTCCGGCCATCCCGAACACCACTCCGCAGACCGGCGTGGGCGGCACGGAGGCGCTTTTCATCGCCGCCGGTTTGGTGCTGATACTGGTGATCACCCGGCGGCTGCGACTGGAGAGATGAGACGCGAGAATCTCACGCAAGGGCGCAGAGACGCCTGGAGCGGAGGCGGATTGCTGACCGCTGACTGCTGACCGCTATTTCCCGAGGAGACAGCCTATGGCCAAGATAAGAGCCAGCCTGTTGGAGAGGGGTCAAGAGGTGCTGGGCCTGAAACCTGCCCGCCCGGTGCCCTCCCCCCGGCTGGGTCGAGCACCCGCTGCGCCACCGGGCGCTTCTTCCAGGAATGCCAGTGGGGCCGCCGTACACCGCACCCTGGCAGCCGCCGGCGCCCAGCCGGCTTCCCTCGACCAACGACCCGGCCTGCGGAAGCTTCTGGACGCCGAGTCAGAAGCAGCAGTGGGCGAGGATACCTCGCTGCCGCCGGCGACAGCCAGCCCCTCTGGCCCGCCGCCTCTTCCGGCGACAGAGTGGATTGCTCCGGTCTCACCCGTTCCCGCGTCCCCTGTGATTGGGCGCCCCGCCACCGGCGCCCCACCCGCCGCGGCCCCTGGGGCGAGCGCGCCGTCGCCCCGGCCAATCTCGGAGTCGGGCGCCAGTCGACTGCCTTCGGAGTGGCCAGACCAGGGGGGCCTGGGGGTCTCCGGCCCGGCGGGGAACGTGCCGCTGACCCCCGAGCAAGAAGCCAGCCTGTTGCAGCGGCCTGAAGTGCAGGCCAAACTGGCCGAGCTGAACCGGCTGATCCAGGCTCAATATGAGCGCATCTCGCAGGATAGGGTAAACACCAACCCGCAGATTACCGACTGGTGCCACGCCCGGTTGGCCGAGGCGCGCCGGATTGTGCTCCACCAGAAGGCCGGGGAGCTGGCCAAAGCCGAATGGTGCCTGGAACAGGTGCGCGCTCGCCTGGAGCGCGCGGAGCGCAGTGACCAACAGGTGGTGTGGCCCGGTCTCATCACGATGTGGGGAATCATCTGGTTCGGGTGGATGATCTATCTCATCTTCGATCCATCCTGGCTGCTGGCACAGCTGGGCCTGGGGCAGCTCAACGACACGTTCATCATCCCCGGGATGTTCCTGCGAACATTGTTCTTCGGCGGAATTGGCGGCGTGGCCGGGGTGTTCTATCATGTATTCAAGCATGTGCGACAGCGCAGCTTCGATACCCATTACCTGCTGTCCTACTTCGGCAAGCCGTTTATGGGGATGATCGTGGGCAGCATGGTGTATCTGACTGTATTCGTCGTGATGCGGGTGCTGGGGCTGGCCCTCGTCGGGTCACGGGGCAATCCGTCTGATACGTTCACCAGCCTGCTGTTCAGCGGGTTCCTGTTCTTCATCGCCATCGTGGCAGGTTTCAAGGAGAACCTGGTCTTTGCCCTGCTGAATCAGGCGATCAAAGTCGTCTTCGGCGACGACGATGTCCGCGAGGTGCCCGCGCCGGCCGGCAGCACCCGATAGATGCAGTATCGGGCCGATGGATGAGTTCGACTACCAGATTATCATCGTCGGGAGCGGGCCAGCGGGGGTCTCTACCTGGCTGCATCTGCACCGGCTGAATCCGGAGCTGGCCGCCCGGACGCTGGTGTTGGAGAAGGCACAGCACCCCCGCCCTAAACTATGCGGCGGGGGTGTGACGCGCGCCGCCGATGCGCAGCTGGAACGACTGCGCGTCCGAATCGACGTGCCGGACGTTGCCATCCACACGGTGGAGTTTCGATACAGAGGCCGGCGCTTCTGCTGGCGGCAGGGAAGCACCTTCCGCGTGGTGCGCCGCCACGAGTTTGACGCGGCGCTGGTTCAAGCCGCCCGGCAGCGCGGTATGCAGCTCCGCGAACAAGAGGCCGCGCGGCACCTCAGCCGGCTGGACGGCGGCTGGCAGCTCGAGACCGGCCGGACGGCCTATTGCTGCCGGGTGGTGGTGGGCGCAGATGGTGCCAACAGCGTGGTGCGCTCGCAGCTGGGCATCGGGGGAGAGCTGCGCATGGCGCGTTTGTTGGAGATTCTCACGCCGGTTGACCCCGTCACTACCCCCGAATTCGTGAGCCGTACTGCCGTCTTCGAATTCGACGGCGTGGACGATGGGCTGCAGGGGTATGTGTGGGACTTCCCGTGCCGGGACAACGGCGCGGCGGCGCTCAACCGGGGCATCTACGACAGTCGCGCCTACCCGCGCCGGCCGCGTGCGGATCTGAGGTCGCTCTTCCAGGCGGCGCTCCGGGCGCGGGCCGCGGCGAACCCCGGTCAGCGGTGGCAGGGCCACCCGCTGCGATGGTTTCACCCGCGCGCCGGGTTCGCACAGCCGCATGCACTGCTGGTCGGGGATGCGGCAGGGGTCGATCCGTTCGCCGGAGAGGGGATCTCCTTCGCCTTGCAGTACGGCGACGTGGCGGCCAGCCAGCTGGCGGCTGCCTTCCGCGCCGGCGATTTCACCTTCGCCCGTTATCCGGCCGGCATCATGGCCCATCAATTGGGCAGGGGCCTCAACCTGCGCCGCTTCCTGGCGCGACTGGCCTACCCGGGCTGGCCGCCCGTCATGTTCCACATCCTGTTTCGCGTGATGGGCCGGCTGTGGCGGTGAGCCGATGCAACAGCCAGGTTTGATCGTCTTGTTCGGGTCCGGCGAGACCTCAGCCAGCGGGCGCAGGGTCTTCGACTGGCTGTTTCAGCGTTCGCCCCGGCCGGTTCGGGTGGCCGTGCTGGAGACGCCGGCCGGCTTTCAGCCCAACTCGGCCCACGTCGCCGCCGAGGTGGCCGATTTCCTGCGCGCTCGCCTGCAAAACTATCACCCCGACGTAACGGTCGTGCCGGCTCGCCGGCGAGGCACGCCGTTCAGCCCGGACGATCCCCAAGTTGTGGCTCCGCTCTTGACCGCCGATGTGATATTTCTGGGACCCGGCAGTCCCACCTATGCGGTGCGCCAGCTGCAGGGCAGCCTGGCCTGGCAGACATTGGTCGCCCGCCAGCGCCTGGGCGCGGCCATCGTGCTGGCCAGCGCCGCCACCAGCGCCGCCGGCATCGTCGCCCTGCCGGTTTACGAGATCTACAAGGTGGGAGAGGATCTGCATTGGGCCGCCGGATTGGACCTCTTGGGTGCTTGCGGCCTGAAGCTGGTGTTCGTCTCGCACTGGGACAATCACGAGGGCGGAGAGACGCTGGATACGAGCCGCTGCTTTATGGGCCAGGCGCGCTTTGAGGAGCTCAGGCGTCAACTGCCGGCGGACGCGACGGTGGCCGGCATCGACGAACACACCGCCCTGGTGATCGACTCTGCCGCGGCGCTGTGCCAGGTGATGGGCAGGGGAGGCGTCACACTTCTGCACGGCGGCGCCGCACGCCGGTATTCGACCGGGCAGGCGTTCGCTCTGGCCGAGCTGGGCGACTTCCAGCTGCCCGCTCCGCAGGCGGGCATCCCCGACGCGGTGTGGCATGCCGTGCAGGCGGCCGGGGCTGCACCGGCGGCTCCCTCCCCTCGAATAGTGCCTCCCCAGGTGTTGGTGCTGCTGCACCGGCGCGAGGAGGCGCGCGCCCGGCGGGACTATGCTACCGCCGACGACCTGCGCCAACAAATGGCCGGCCTGGGCTGGCAGGTGGACGACACCCCGTCGGGACCAGCGCTCAAGCCGAAGTGAGGCAGGCTACCCAAAATTCACCGCAGAGACGTAGAGGACGCAGAGATTCCTATAGAGATTTCTGCGCTCTCTGCGTCTCTGCGGTGAAACAGGCCAGGTACTCGGCCAGCAGGTCGAGCGCGGCCTGCGCCGAGGCCGCCTTGTTCTCCTCGCGGCTGCCGCTCCACACGAAGCGCCGGCTGAGTTCCTGGCCCTCGGCCGACAGCCCAATATAGACCAGGCCGACCGGCTTGTCGGGCGTCCCGCCGCCCGGCCCGGCGATGCCCGTGACCGAGAGGCCAATGTGGGCGCCCAGCAGCCGGCGCACCCCCTGCGCCATCTCCTGAGCCGCCGCCTGGCTGACCGCACCGTAGGCCGCCAGTGTGGTGGCGGTCACCCCGAGCAGCTGCTCTTTTGCGGCGTTGGAGTAGCTGATCACGCCGCCCAGGAAGTAATCGGAGCTGCCGGCGACGTTGGTGATGCGATGGCCCAGCAGTCCCCCGGTGCACGATTCGGCGACCGCCAGCGTCAGGTGCTGCGCTCGCAAGGTGTCTCCGACGATTTGCTCCAACGGCTCGCCGGCCATCACTTGTCCAGCCCGCCGATCAGGTAGCGGCGCACCAGGTCCAGAGCGCGTGTGCTCAGCCAGCGCCGGGTGACGTTATCCTCATTGCCGAAACGAAACGAGCGAACCGGCTTGCAGGTGTCGCTGCACAGGGCCAGATGCGCCTGAGGCGGCTCATCGGCTGGCGCATCGGGGACAGCGATCATGCCGAACACCGCGAGGCCCAGGCTGGCGTGGGCCGCCTCTCGGGTGAACTGGGCCAGCTGTTGTGCCACCTGCTGCGGCTGGGTGAACACCACTTGCGGAGCGATTTCCAGGGCGCGCACCGCGCCCTGGGGGTTTGGGTAGTGCCTGGCCTCGGCAACCACCTCGGGATGGGGCGTGTCGCGCAACCGATCGGCCACCTGACCGGCAGTGACGCTATCCGCGATGGCCAGTGTCAGGCCTCGTTCGACCAACAGCTGGCTGACGACCCCTTCCAGGGTCTGGTCTCCTTCTCCATAGATCACTTTGCCCAGGCGCTGGTGCAGCTCAGCCTCCAGCGGGGCAATCAGCCGGTCGGCCTCGCTCTGGTCGCCCGCCTTGGCGGTGATGCGAATGTCAACCTGGCCGGGGTGGGCGGCCAAGCCGATGGTCGGGTTGCTGCCGGTCATCAAATCGGCGATCAGCGAGTCGAGCTGGCTTTCGCCGATGGTGCAGGTGCGCAGAATCTTGGTCCAGATGATGGCCAGCGTCCCCATCCGCCTGCGCAGATAGGGGATGATGTGCTCCTTCATCAGGTACTCCAGCTCGCTGGGGACGCCCGGCAGGCAGATGATGGTGCCCTTGTCGTCCTCGACGATGAAGGCCGGCGCGGTGCCGACCGGATTCTCGACCACGATGGCGCCCTCGGGCACATGCGCCTGCCGGCGGTTGTTCTCCGTAAAAGGCCTCCCGAAGCGCGCAAAGCGAGCTGCGATCTGGTCCATCAATTCCTGGTGAAAGACCAATGGGCGATTCGTGGCATCCGCCACCGCTTCGCGCGTCACGTCGTCGACCGTCGGTCCCAGTCCACCCGAGGTGATGACAACGTCGGAGCGCTCGAGCGCCACCTTGAGCACCTCGGCCACCCGTTCCTGGTTGTCGCCGACTGCACTCTTGTAGTACAAATCCAACCCAATGTCGCGCAACATGCGCGCGATCATCGCGGAATTCGTGTCGATCACGTCACCGAGCAGCAGCTCAGTGCCGGTAACCACCACTTCTGCGTGCATAGTGACCTGGCCGTTCTTCTTTCTGGAAAATGCTTGTTCTGTCACCCTGAGAATCTCCATACCGCTTGGCGGCGGTATGCTTGAAAGCAGAAACTTCCATCGAAGTTTCTGAGCAGCGGAGCGAAGGGTCTCTGGTCGTTGCCGCGAGATGCTTCGCTGCGCTCAGCATGACATATTGGGCGGCGATGGCGGCCACAAGGCTGTTCCCTCACCCCCCTGGCCCCTCCCGCAAGGCGGGACTGACGTTCTCCCTTTGCGAGAAGGGGGAAAAGGCATTACCTGGTTGATTTTCGGCGGCGAAGCCGCCGAAAATCAACCTGTCAAGATCCCCCTATTGTGTGATGGTAAACACCCCACCGTCGCCGCGCCCGAAGGTCTCGGGGAAGTACATCTCGTAGGCCCGGGTGGGGATGACCGCGTACTTACCCGGCAGGCTGGCCCGGATCAGGTACGTGTATTCATACGTGCCGGCAGGTAGATACGCTGCGAACAGCACCGCCTTCTCATCCCGCATTTCGCTGTGGCTGAACCACCACCAGCCATACTCGCCGCTCCACGGGTTGCGTTGGTCGGTGCGGGTCAGCTCGGGTTGCTCACCCGCCACGCTGGTCGTCTTGAGGCTCTGATCCACGCCCTCGGCCCCCGCCGGGAAAGGATCCTCGACGACCACATTGTGCAGGTCGTTCGGCGCAATGATGGTCAGTCTGACCCGGATCACGTCGTCTACCTTGGCCTGGTCGATGGCGCGACATGTTTGCGTCGCGTCGTCGCAGCTTTCCAGGCTGTACTGGCGGCTGACGATGATGCCCCGGTTGAGCGCCATCACCTCTGCCGCGGGCTTGAAGTAGCGCAGGTACAGGCTGTAGTACAACCGTCCCGTGCCGGCGGCCTGCCCTTCGGGCGCGGTGCGCTCGATGAGCACCCGGTTGGCCTGGTCGGCCAGCAGTTTGCCCACCGCGATCTGGAGCTGATTGGTCTCGTTGATGTTGGCCCGCGTCACGCTGCCCTGGCCGAGCGATTGATCGTTGACGGCCACCTGCCAGGTGTAGGCGCCCTGGAGCTCGCCGGTGGCCACCATCCAGTCAGTCAGGCCCAGAATGGACCAGGCCGTCTCTTGAGTGGTCTCCCAATACCCCTGTTTGCGGGCGCTCATCAGCCAGCGCACGGCATTGGGAGCCAGGGCGCTACTGGGGTCCAGCCGGGCCAGGGCATCCACCACGATGGCCGTCGAGCGCGTGTCGGTGTTCATCGCATAGTAGTCCACCTGAGACTCCTCCCAGTGGGCGCCGGTGGCGCTGACGATGGCCGCGCTGGTGATGTCAGACAGAAGGGTGTTGACCCGAGCAGGTTCGTCGGGTTCCAGTAAGCGCAGGGCCATTGCCAGGTAGGCCTTGCCGAAGGTGTCCAGCACCGGGCGGCGATCAAACAAGGCGACCGTCCGCCCCAGGTCGCCGCGCTCGGCCTCGGCCAACACGTACAGGATGAACGCCTGCCGGTTGGCCTGCCAGTGTTCCTGGATATCCATGGGGAGTTGGAGACTGTCCACCAGGTAGTCGCCTGCCCGGGTCATGACCGAGTCGTCCACCACGAAGCCGGCCTGTTTGGCCTCGACCATACCCAACAGCACGTAGGCGGTCAGGTAGGGATCGGATTTGTCGGTGGTCCACCAACCCCAACCGCCGTCGTAATGCTGCTGGTTGTACAACCGCTGCAGCCCGACCCCGACCAGCCCGGGCAGT
>Ga0315282_10009240_pt1 | contig 15710 bp, 7 predicted proteins | sample YL17G07_20_MG_FD_203693 | JGI IMG/M metagenome (GOLD analysis project Ga0315282, IMG submission 203693) | Sediment microbial communities from Yellowstone Lake, YNP, Wyoming, USA - YL17G07_20 | ecosystem: Environmental > Aquatic > Freshwater > Lake > Sediment | place: USA: Wyoming | collected...
CCAGCATCGGCAGCATTGTTGAATGCCTTGTTTTCAGGATCCTCGGGATCCGAGCTTCCACCTGCTTCTCCAAAAGAAAGGTTTATGACATTTGCTCCATCTTTCACTGCACGCTCAACTGCTGCAATGATACTGTCTGAAGAAGCATTTCCCTCATCACCCTTCACTATCTTATATGCAAGGATTTTTGCTTTTGGGGCAACACCTTTTATCTGTCCGTCTGCTGCTGCAATACCTGCAACATGGGTGCCATGACCATTAGAATCCATAGGGTCTGTATCATTATCTCCAAAATCGTATCCACCAATCACCTTATAATTCGGCCCAAAACCACCACCAAGGTCAGGGTGTTTATAATCAACACCTGTATCGATAATTGCAATTGTTATACCTGTTCCATCGACCGGGTTTCCTTTGCTATCCTTAATTTCCCAGGTTTTATCAGCACCGATTACAGAGTTGCTTACAGCATCAAGTGTATGATAGATCTTGCAAGAATAAATCTTTCTTACACTTTTAAGCTCTGCAATTTTAGTAATATCCTTACCTCTAACCTTCAGAGCAAAACCGTTGAATGTGAACTGGTAGCGGTACCCGACCTTTGCATCCGAAGATAGATTCTTTATCTCCGTGTACAAAGAAATTTGCTTCTCAGAAAGCATTTTTTCATAGCTTTTTGCGTTTTCGCTTTCATTGATTGAAAGAAGAGTTGCGTCACCTTTGTGTTTTAATTCATATGTAATCACAGGCTCATCTTGAAGCTCCACAATTACATCGACGAAATCACTTGCCTCAAGTTGTGCAGTTGAAAAATCCAAAGACACTTTGTTAGACTTAGCTACCATAGTTGGAAGCGGACTTATAAAAATAGCAACAAGAGATAGAATCAGCAATACTGCAAAAACTTTTTTTGCCATCATAATTCCTCCTTTCGCAAAAACTTGCTTTGAAATATTATATCTTTGGTGACTTCCTCACTCAGTTGAAACTGAGGGCTTCCTGATTCACAGAGGTGTAGCTTACTCGGATATGTGGGTTACTCTCCAATATCCGTGCAGTGGCTTCCCTCTCCACAGGCGTTGCTTCCCAGAAGTCCTCTGGTAGGTTTTTTAATGGAGTTTCCCCTCCAAAGATTATCATATCTCTTGCTGAGTTTATGTCTCTGTCTATCTCAAACCCACAGGCTTCGCATTTAAATACTCTATCTGATAGAGACATCCTTTGCTTGTGCCCGCAGTTAGAGCAGGTTTGAGTAGTAGGGAGGAATCTATCTACAAGCACAAGAGTTTCAAGGTTATTGCTTAACCTTGCCTTTATTCTTCCTATGCTTGTATGCTGAATCTTCCTTCCAAATAATCCACTCTTCCAACCCTTGACATTATCGTCCTGCATGTATACCTTTTCATAGGATTTAACAAAAGCAAATACCCTATTCTCGATATCCTTCTTTATGCTTGAGAGATTCTCATACTCTCTTTTAACCTTGCTTAATATTTTAAAGAAGTTCCTACTTTTTGTTTCACCTTTTTTATATCCTTTCTTTTTTGATAGTTGCTTCTGTAGTTTCTTGAGCCTATTGCTCTCAGGAATAGAAAATGATATCTTTATGCCGTTAGAGAGAGTTAATTGCTCTTTAATGCCAAAGTCTATTCCAAGAGGTTTGTTGAAGTGATCAATTTGTTTCTCTTTAATCTTGTCTTTCTTTGTTTTTATTTTATGTGGCTCTTCATTGAGATAGGCTGTTACAAAGAGATAGTATCCTGAAGATTTCTTTATAAGTTCTCCTTTTGTTATCTCTGCATCCTCCAGTATCTGATGCAATCCGAGTACTCTAAAGTCTTTTTTAACCTTCTGGATTTGAATTTTGTTAGTCTTAAAATCAATCTTATATGTGTTACCGTACTGGTTTAATTGGATAGAGTTTGCTTCGCTCTTAAAGTGCAAAGCACCAACTTGAATACCTTTTTTCTTTGCTTTGTGTAGGTTTAAAAGGTCATCTTTTATTCTTTCAATGATAGACTGTTTTATTTGCGAACCAAGATGAGTTATTTCTCTTTTCTCAAAACTATCTTTAACTTTTACTTCGACTTCTTTTAGTTTGTAAGTATTGGTAGTTAATCTATTCTGAATGTCAGCGATTATGTAGTTGTAGAACCATTTTGCTTCAAGGAATAATTTATCAAGCAGTTCGATGTCTGCCTCTGACAGGTTCTGAAGTTTTAATTGGTATACTTTCGGAGATTGAATCTTTCTCCGTTCTTTCGTTTTTTTCAAAGAAGCTTTGATTAATTCATTTTTATTCATATACATATTATATGGTGATTCTCCGAACTGTCAAGGATTTCCCCTGTTTTTCATCTCCTCAATGAATTGAGGAGCGTTCTCGCAGGGAGATCGTAAAAAAATCAAAATAATTTTGCAAAATAAAAAAGGCAGGATGAAATACCCTGCCAGAGTATTATAACAAACCTCAAACATTGCCTACGGCTTATAAGTTATAGTTATAGTCTTTGTTGTTCCATCCCAGTCAACTGTTGCACCAAAGGTTTCAGAAATAAATCGTATAGGAACAAGAGTTCTGCCGTTTATGATTTTTGGAGGGACATCAAGCTTCTTAAACTCAGTGCCGACAAGTACAACATTTGAGTCAACCTGAAGCTGAATTGTTAAAGTTCTGTAATTAATGGTAATTACCTTTAGCGCATCATTCCAGTCCACTGAAGCGCCAAATGCCTCTGAAATAAAGCGTAATGGAACAAGTGTAAAGCCTTTTTCTATCACGGGTGGTGCTTCAAGCTCAATGGTTTCACTTCCAACAGATGCAAGATTGCTACCTATTTGTAGAGTAATTTTCTTTTCATTAACCTTTTTGATGAGAAGCGTTTCGGCGGTTTCGTTTCCAGCAAAATCAACCGCTTTAATTATAAATTGGTTTTCTCCATCAGCAAGGCTTACAATATAAGAGTATGTTTGTCCGTCAAAAAACATCTCATCTGAATTTACAAACACTTTGCCTTTCTCGTCGATTTTAAGTTGGATCGTGTATGCGGGTTCTGTCGTCTCTACCGAATTCACTCCTAACCCCTGTACTCGATTAACTTTACTAATAAAAGTTATCACGGGCAGCTTGTTATCAATATGCGCTGTTAAAAGAAGAGTGGCTGCATTCCCTGCAAGATCTCTTGCAAAAAGAGCAATTGGCATGCCTTCATAGACATTCAACTCAACAGAAAAGTGCAGGTTGTCCGTGAGCTCAAGAATTACTTCATTTATCTTTAAAGTGCACGGCTCAGAGACAGTCCCTGTAAGTTTTCCGGGGCTTCCTTTAAAGTAAGGGTCGGAATTAGCATTATCAAAAGTAATCTTTGGGGGTGTATTATCAACATTAAACTCTCTTTTAATTGTATCTCCCCTGTTACCACCATCATCCATTGCATAGGCATAAACGGTGTGAGTGCCTTCGTCAATCTTAAAAGGAGCTGTAAACTCGGCAAACTCACCATCGTCAACCTTATAGAGAACTTTCACTCCGTTTGAAGTTGAAAGCATAATCTCAGGGTTTGTTTTATAATATCCGTTTAAACCGTCTGGCTGAGATGGATTTACTGTAAACTCCACGACAGGAAGCGGGGTTATTTTTATTTTGTTGCTTTCAACTTCCTGTACTTCTTTTGAAGTTGACACCCTAACTCCGTATTCCCCAAGGTTTGCAGGATTTTTAATGCCAAAGGTTTCTGGGATTTCAACCTCTACTAAACTTCCAGGCTGAATATCATGAGGAGTTGTTATATACAAACTATGCACTTCTATCACAAAATTTTGACTTATAGTTCCATCTACTGTTATTAAATTCTGAGGAGGGTCATCAGGATACACAAAATTTTCATCAAAAGTTATCTTAATCCTATCGATATCCTTATTAAGAGTGTATACAGGACCTGTTCTGAAAGTAATGTAAAATTCATTCGCCGTATTTATGCCAGAAAATACTGCCTTAAAATTTAAATCATCTATCTTGGAAGGCAATATTTCAACGAAAACACTTTTTCTAAATGGATCTGAATCAGTATACACAGTAATGCTATAGTTAGATGGGATTTGTGGGTTTTCAATTTTTGCTTTTTCTGAGACAAAAATAGATACCTCTGAATTCTGATAAATTGAATCACTTGCTATAATTTCAACAGTCCTACCAGATATGTTCGCACTGACTTCTGTTTCGTTAACCTTAACCACGCCAGGATCAAGAAACATTGGTAATTTAAAATCATCTGAAAATTCCACAAATATCTTTCCACCTTTAGGGATAAAGCCAACTGCTGATGTTTTAAAATTTATACCTATGGTGGATTCTGCACCTATATAATTTTTATCAATTTCAACTTCCAGGTCTTTAATTTCAGGCTCTACTATTTCGTAAGAGGGTGATTCTACCCAGTCTGGCTCAATGTAAGTAGAAATTTTCAATGTTTTATTTCCGGCAATCTTCGGATTTATTATCCCAAAGCCTTTCTTAAAGTACAAAGAAACAAAAGTTTTTGCCTTAATCTCTGTATTTGAATAAATCCTGATTGTTCCATCTGGGTCTTTATAAACTGCTGCAGGTTGCATATTATTAATTAATAAATTTTCTTGAAGGTTATTGGTACCAATCGAGGTTCCTTCTGGAAACCTAACTCTTATTTCTTCTGTTTGGGCTTTTATCCTCCCATTGATTCCGGTAATAAACTGTATAAAATATTCTGCATTTGAGCCCTTAAGAGGTGGTTCAACATTGACTTCCTTTATAGTTACTATCGATTGAGTTATTTCATACTGACTTGAGCCAAGATATTGCTCCTCAATGTTTCTACTCATAAGTGTTACTTTCACTGCAAAACAAATTCTGGGAGTCGATGGATTGATCAACCCTGCTTCTTTTCTTATAAGGATATCAATCTTTTCTCCTCTATTAATTGTTTTGCCAAGAATAACAGTCAAAGTAATATCTTTGTCAAGTTTTGCAAAATACGCAGCTTTTGCTCTAACTCCATTAACAATAATAGAGCCAAAAAATACATTCGCGCTTTGAAATGTAGTATCCCATTGAAATTGAATCCTGAGAGAATCAATCCCATCATATTCAGAAATACCGCCACTCAAGAGAAATTCAGTATTTTCGCCTGCTGCGGAAGGAGAAACTGTAACATCGAACCAACTCAAATTGGAAATTGCGCTTACTTTCGCAAAATAAAACTGTGAACTCAGAAGCAAAAGAAGAAGAATATTTATTATAAAAAACTTTATTAATTTTCGCACTTAAGAACCTCCTTACTGTTCAGGATAAACAATTGTAACGGTTTTTGTTGTACCGTCCCAAACAACTTCTGCACCAAATGTTTCAGATATAAATCTAATTGGCACAAGCGTTCTTCCGTTTACAATGTAAGGTGCAACGTCAAGCGCAACTTCTTTGCCGTTTACAAAGGCAATGTTTTTTCCAATCTGCATTTTTATTCTATCACTTCCAAAATTTATGTCAATAATTTTAAAGACAGGGTCATAAGCAAACTCCGCACCAAAAGCTTCTCCGACAAACCTCAGGGGCACCATTGTTCTCCCGCTGGTTATCGTTGGTGCTACCTCAAGCGAATAAGTCTCGTTGTTTATAAGGGCATTCTTATTACCCACCTGGAGTTTCATTATAATTGATTTGCTGTATTTTACACTCACGGTTTTCTTTGTTGAGTTCCCTGCCTCGTCTATTGCAATAACCTCGATCACTGCAAATTGCCCTTCGGAGAGATTAAGCAGAGAATAACTGAAGACTCCATCCTCTCGCACCTCGGCACTGTCTCCATTTACGGTTACTTTTGCTCCTTTTTCAGTTATGCCTTCTATAATTAAAGGCAATTTACTCACCTGCTGGAACATTACAGGTTTAACAACGATGAGATTTGGGGGAGTAGTGTCAAGATAAACTGTTAAAACTTTTTGCGAACTATTCCCTGCCGGGTCAGTTGCCGAGATGTTAATAATCTGCGGACTTGATAAAACCTCGACACTTGCCTCAAAATTGCCAAGACCATCAATCGTTGCTGCATTACCATTCACCATAACTGTTGAACCAACATCAACTGCCCCCTTAACAACAAGAGTTTTGCTGTTCAATACTGAATTATCCTGAGGAAAAATCACAACTATTTGAGGAGGGATCGTGTCAATCTTAAATTGTATTGATGAAGTTTTTTCCTGATGACCTTGATTATCAACTGCATAATAGTAAAAAATATGAACTCCTTCTGGAGCTGAAATTTGAGTCCCAGCAAAAATTGATGGAGCGTTACTGTCAAAATAGTAATAAATCGTAGGATTAGAGTCAATAGCACTTACCGAAGAAAGCATAATTTTAGGTCGTGATATATAGAAACCATTTAAGCCGTCGGGTTGAGCAGGAGAAATAGTAATGGTAGTTACAGGGGTGGAACTGATTATATATGGCGAAGACTGAATTGAACTCTGCTCTTTTGAAGTATTAACAAAAAGGCTATATGGACCTGCCTGGACTGGGTTTTTAATATAGGCGCTTTCGGAAATCATCACAGTAAGACTGTTATTTGCTGGAATTGTAATTGGCACTGTTATAGTAACTGTCGTACCATTTACTTCAACACTGGTAGTCGGGATATTATTAACTGTAACAGAAGAAGTTTGGATTGAAGAGGGCATAGTTGTGCCAATTGGAAAAATTATATTTATCTTATCGATTCCTGCCAGCAGTTCTCCGCTTGCCCCCGTTGTAAAGGTAATCGTATATTTGCTTATCTGTCCTGCACTTGTCGAAGATAAAACTACCTCAGGTTTTGAAATAATTGAAGAAGTCACCGTAAAATTCAGACTCACAGGCATTGAATCAGTTATCGTATATAACTTTACCGTATAATTACCGGTTAATGAAGGGTTCTTGATGCCGAAGTTTATGCCAATTTCAACGGTAACATCTGAATTTTCATAAATATTAACTGGAGTTGTAATTTGAAGCGTTTGAGAATTGAGAGAAACGCTGACACAAGGGGTATCATTAACAAGTATTGCACCTGGAATAATGTTAGAAGGGATGTTCACATCTGCCGGGAACTCAATAAAGATTTGATCGAAATTTGCAGTAAGTTTCTTTGTTACAGATGTTTTAAACTTGAGTGTGTATTTTGCAGGTGAAAGTTGAGTTGTAGGGTTGACTAAAAGAGTTGCACTTGAAACCTGGGTTCCGACAATTAAAAATGGATTTGACACGGCAATCCCTGTATCTTTGCTTGTCGCAACCTGAACAGAATAGTACCCTGGAATAAGAGTATTTTTAATGCCAAACTCTTTTAAAAATCGGACATTGCACGACCCCCCCGGGGCAATAAAAGAAAGAGAGGAGGGAACATAAACTCTTACCCTTTGCTTATCTATTTCAATATGTTCGCATTGATTATATTTCATAAGAACTTTTAAAGGGTCAATCTTCGAAGGAAAAGTAGTTCCTTTGGGAAAATATATATCTACATAATCATTTTGTTGAGCGATGAGAAAACCCTCATTTGAAACAACAAAAGAAATATCATAATCAGCAATTGTCCCTCCATCTGGAGGATTTACAAGCGCCTGAAGCCCGGAAACCTTCACGCCGGAAGAAGAACCTATTGTAAAAGGTGTTTCAACAGGATTTGGTTCTACTGATGTCCACATTGTAAGTGTATAAGTTGAAGGAAGCTGAGGGGTTCGTATTTTTGCATTCAAGTAAAAGACAATAGATGTTGGTTCTAAAATAATTATTGAAAATGGGATTGTCAATACAACTATATTTTGCGGCTTGATGACCTCAACATTCGTAGGTGGAGAAGATACAGGATAGCGAGAAATATTAACAGAAAGAGGGCTGATTGTATCAGGAACTACGCACTCAACCGGAAATTTAATACTAATAGTCTGATTAGCACTTGTCAAAGAATGTGGCTTGAATAAAATAGTAAATTCTGCAATTTTATCAAGGTCATTTGGTTCAATGACAATATTTGTAATTTCGACATCCCCAAAGGCAGTTTTTGGAAATATACCAAAAATTGAAAATAACATCGTAATAATCAAAGTTAAAATCAAAACCCTTTTCACAATTACCTCCAAAATCTAGTTTTAGGTATTATAAAACTTTTTTAACTAAAAAGCAAATTTTAAACCAATCGCTTTTTTATCCTGAATGCGATTCCTCTGAATGAGGTTCCGACCAAGCCCGTAATGACAAAGGGAAGGAGCATAGCAAGGCCTTCTCTTCGTAGTCATTGCGAACGGAACAAAGTGGAGTAAAGCAATCTCGTCGTTTCAAAGGCGACTGCTTCGGTTCCCTCGCAGTGACAGAGAGAGTGGAGTTTCGAGGAGGGTCAGTCCACCTCCTCGATATAAAAAAGCCCCTGCACTTTGCAGGGGCTTATACTAACTTAATCTTCTGTAACCTTTGCTCTTTTCAGAAGGTTATATTCTGAATCTATTGAGCAAGAGTAACAGTAACAATTCTCAGTGCTGGATCCCACTCTACTGTTGCGCCAAGACCTTCAGCAATGACACGGAATGGAACCATCGTTCTGTTGTTCTTGATGTATGGAGCTGCATCAAGAGTCATAACGGTTCCATTAACCACTGCTGAGGTATTGCCGATCTGGAGACCGATGGTATTTTCGCCAAGGGTTACTGTAATACCCTGGGTTTCGGCAATCCAGTCAACTGTTGCACCGAGTGCTTCAGAAATTGCTCTGAGTGGCAGGAATGTCCTTCCATTCATTATTTCGGCTGGAGCATCAATCTGGACAGCTTTACCGTTAACTATCATTATGTCAGAACCAATCTGAACCTTAACAACAGTAACTTTAGGAACTGCATAGGTAACTGTGAGAGTCTTCTCACCCATGTTACCTGCAGCGTCAAATGCAACAACCTTAATGGTGTTTGCACCCTCTGCAACATCAACCTTAGCTGAGAATGTGCCATCCGGTGCAAAATCAACCTTCATTGCGCCAATCCAGAGAGAAACCACGCCAACGTTATCAGAAACCTTACCGGTTACCGTAACCATTGGTGAAGTCACTGTTGCTGGAGCAGATGCTTCAACCACTGGCTTAGTGGTATCAAGAACTGGTGCAACATAGACTGCTTCAAAGGTTGCAGAAGTGTTTATACCCCATCCAAGATATTCAACTAAGCACACTGGTAGGATATCATCTTCCATTCCGGCAGAGACATAATACTTGCCAGACTTGGTGAAAGGATATACCCAATCAGATTCACCGTCTTTGTTAGTATAGTTATCTGTCCAATCCCAAGATGTATAACCTGAAGCAGAACCACTGATTTCAGCAAATGAAACTTCTATGTAGACACCAGGTGCGCCATGCCCGTGTGCATCTTTAACATTGAATATTACATGGGTTAAGGTTGGAGGAACAGTAACTGGTGCCTTTTCAATCTTATTACCATAAATGTCTTCTAGAGTAAGCGCCACCGTTGGCTTAACAAGTGTGAAGCTTGAAACATATATATCTGCGCTATTCATAGAGAAATAAAGGTCAACCAAGGGTTCATCCTCAACGCAAGGGTTATCGTAACCTACAATCTTAATTGCCTGCCTACCGCAGCACTCGCCGGGGACAATATCATGGTCAACATAATCGGTTGCAAGTCCGCAAGCATCAGTAGTATTATAAGCATCGAGTGTCCAGCTGTCATTTGCAAAGTCATGAATTCCTCTTGGGTCAACAGGTGTAACATAGGCAATTTCGCCAAAGCCCTCAGTTAAGATTCCGTCGTTTGGAATCTTGGTTCCATCTAAAAGACCGATCTCAACTGTAAATTCTGGCATTACAACTGGAAGCTCAACCATGAACTCTGCCTTAGATTTGCATTCCCCATCAGGGTCGTTGTACTGATAGCCATAGATTATAATCTTCTCAAGAGGATTGCCGTAGCCATCTTCACTTCCAAATGCCTTAGAGAAATTAATTCTGATGCCCGTATCAGTCTCGCTCCATGTTGCAAAGCCGACTTTGTTATATAAAGAAGCATCAATGCTGTTTAACCAAACAGAAACATCGTAAGAGTAGTCAGGGTCAAATCCTGGGTCGGTAAGCTCGATTGTTACTGGAACACCTGCAAGAATTTTGTCTGGGTCAAGCCCTGCTTCAATAATCGTTGCGGTTGTTGAAAGTTCAGTAACTGACGCAATAATATCAACTGGGTTAATAAGCTCTGCAACCATTGGATAAGCAATGGTAAGGTTGCCGCATGCGTCGTATGTTCTCTTGAGCCCGAACACTTTAACTACTAAAGTGTATTCGCAGTCTTCTGCATTAGGATAGTTGAACTGGAGTCCTGAGAACGTCAAAGTGGAGCAATTATCCTTAATCATAAGTGAATTATCAGTTGCACCAAATAGGATTGGCTGGTATGGCAGTGGTGGATAAAGTCTCGCAACATTATCAGCTCCAATAATACCGCCGCCGGTGCCGTAAGCATTCATTGGGTTCCACCAAATTTCGTCAAGAGTCTTTGTGCCAGTGCCATAGGTGTTCATCGTGAATGCATCTTCAACTGGATTGCCGTCGCCGTCTACCATATACATCCAGACAACCTTGCTGTTGCAGCCGCATTCAATGTCTCCGCCGTCGCTTATTGAGAGCACTAAGTCTGCTTTCTTGCCGACCTCAATGGTTGTGTCGTCGATCTGTGCTCCGTTTGTAAGGGCTACTTTGTCAACTGAACAAGCTGCAATTTCACAAATTTCGAATGTCTTGCTGTAGTCATAGCAGCAAGCATTGTACTCGTTAAACTCACATTTATCACTAACTCTTTCCCAAATCTTTGCAGAAATGGAAGCTGTGATTTTGCCAGGACCGGTAATTAGATAAGTGCCGTAATAACCAACCCTGTTCTTATAAACAGCGTCGCCGAGTACATAACCATAAGCAGCATCGGTTATTAATTTAATTGGTCCAGAAATCTTTGGAGTTACCTTGTAAATCTTCCAATTTGTAGAGTCGGCAACAGGCCAGAGTGCAACTTTGATATTAATCAATGTGCCGATTGTGCAAGGAAGCCTCCAGTAAACATCCTGGTCTAAATATTTACCATAATAATCGTAGTATTCACCATTATCTTCAGCAGGAGTCACACCAAAGTCAACATCAATATACGGATTGAACGGACCTTTGTCTCTTAGTGGAATAATAACCAGGTTAGAATCCTTAGAAACTCCATATATTGACTTATTTGCCATAAACCTAACTTCGGAATGAGTTCCAGATGATGCCAGATCGAGTTCAAATCTGTAGTATCCAGGTGAAACTTCAGTTGGGGTAACAACGATTGCTGTTCCATCCTCATACTTTACAGTGAATGTTGCATCCTCTACTGGTGCTCCCGTCTGGTCAAGAAGCTGTAAAAGAACTGGCTGGTCGTCCTGTGCTTTGTAGAGAAGGGTTGGGTTAACATAAGTAGAAAGGTTGAGAGCAAAATCAGATGGAATATTGCTCAGTCTCTTGTAGACAATAGCATCATTAGTGTTGATTACTGGATCTTGAGGAAGGGTGCTTGCATCACCATTATATCCGTCACTAACATAGACATAGAAGTAACCTAATTCATTATCGTTAATAAAGCCATCACCACTTCTGTCAATATTAAATGTGAGGGTGAACTGACCTGAAGACATAGGTGCAACTGTGTAATAAGCTGCATAGTCAAAGTCAGAAACTAAATCGCCGTCTCCGGGGTTCTTATCTGGATATGTAAGGAAAACATTGACCGGCACCAATACGGTCTGGCCGTTACCTCTCGTAATCCAACCGGAAATGGTTTGCATGCCTGGGCAGCTCTTAATAGTTTCTGCTGCAAAAACAATGTTGTACTTAATGTAGACAGGATATGTGCAGTATAGTATTTGACCTCCCGATAACCAAACCCTAAGGAAATACAAACCATCTTCTGAAACGTTTCCTGTTCCCATTGTAAAGTAGGAAGTATATGCTGACACATTAACGGTATCAACAACAACTCCAGTGTCTTTTATAAGTTCCACTTTCCACATTGCTGTCATTAAAAGAGGATCACGAACCGTTACACCGTCAGTAGAAAGGTAACCGTGGATGATGTCGCCCATGTTGTAGACATGGTAATAGTCTGTTGCGGATTTTAAAGTTCCATCATTTGGCACAGGTTCAAACCATCTTAAAACATTGGTTGCAGATACTTTCTTTGCTGTATCGGTAACAACAATGCAAGTAGGAAGGCCTCCTGAGGGTATTCCGGTGGTGGTGAATGACAAAACTGCACCGGGGTAGTGTACGCTAGCAACAGTGTTCCATGCCACGAAGTAGTAAACCTGACCAGCTATAAGGCCAGAGATTACAGCAGCAAATGGAGTACTGGCAGTGGTAACGGCTGGGCTTGCTGCAACTGAAGTCCAACCAGCAGGCAACGACGAAGTCGTCGTAAAAGGACCGGCAGATGTTGGCCCATACCAGAAGAAGCTAGCTGAAGGAGCAGAAGTACCTGTAGTACCATTCAATGTCGCACCGGTCGAAGTCACACTAGTGGCAGCTCCGGTGGTCGGGAATACGCCTGTCGTACCGATGGTGACAATGGCCAAATTACTCAAGCCTGGTGTGGAAGCATAAACACGGCCAGATTCAGCCGATGAGTACGTCAGAAGTCCGGTGATAGATATAGTAGCAACAGGAAGATCATCTGCCCAGGTTACCTGCGTTGTATAATCCAACTGACTGTACGTTGCACTCGCAGCAATAGCATTGAACTGCTGCGTCGCACCCGCAGATACGGTCAGATTGGCGGGATTTGGAGTAACTGTGAGGCTGGTGATTGTCTGTACAGAAATGACATTTACCACAAACGAAGCTGTGACGCCACTAGAAAGTGTGGCAGTAACTGTAGAGGGACCAGCTGTGCCAACACTCGCGGTCACGAGTCCGGCAACGACGTTCGCAACTGATGTGCCGCTAAACGTCCATGTAGCAGAAGCAGTGACATCCGCACCAAGCTGATCGCGTGCGACCAGCTGAATAGTCTTACTAAATTCAACATAGGCTGGCTGATTCAATCCACCAAGCGTTTTAATCGTCAGACTAGTGGAGCCTTCGGCGATAGTGACAGCGAATGTCTTGCCGTTGCCAATAAGACCAACGGCATCCTGAGTCAGGGTAATCGTGTAGGTACTGGCGGTAGCGGTGCCGGCAACCACAGCGTTAATTGCGGCAACCACAGCGGCTGTGACGGTTGTCAGGGTACCGCCGACCGGCACAATATACGCTGCCGTAGTTCTGAGTACCGCGCCAGTATCGTACCAAGCAACAACCACTGAGTTCCCGGCGGTAATAGTGCCACCGAGTGTGAAGCTAGCTGTTGCTTTGGTACCTGTGTCCGCGTCCATGGCGACAGTAATCTGGTCGCCAACACGCAGCGTGGCAGTCGAGGTCAAGACAACAGTGTACGAAGAACTAACTGTCCCAGTCTTCCACAGTGGATCAGTGGAGTTGACGGAACCAAGTGGGCACTCCGTAGTAACAGTGACTACGGTGGTGCTCGGCGTGATTTGGGCAGTCGAAACTTGGACCACTGCTTCAGTGGCGCTCACGATGTTTTGAACAGTTCCAACACCAGGAGTCGCACCGGCAACGCTAATCGTATCACCGACACGAAGGTTGCTCGTGCTGTCAAACGTGATCCACTTCAAACCGGTACTTAGCCAGTCAGCATCAGTGGAAGTACCTACATTGAGAGGAAGGGTTGTGGTACGAGTAACGTTAGGGGATGTCCCAAAAACACCTGTGCCTTTCGTAACCAGCGTGATAGTAGCCGTTGTTGCATTGGGAATTGCCGTAATGGTACCAATAGCATCAGTACCACCCCCGGCTGCGTCAGTGCCGCCACTAAATGTGCCAGAAACTGGCGTCGCGGTGAGCGTCGCAGCTGCCTTTGCTGTGGGAGCTCTGAATGCAGCAACAAGGGAGAATACCATTGTTACTGTGAGAATAATACTTAGAATTTTTTTCATAAATAAATTTCGCCTCCTTTCATAAGCGATGTTAGATTTTTTGTTTTTTACTAATACTTCTTTTCCTACTTTTTTGTTCAATAAATCACCTCCGTGATTAAATTTTTTATATTGAAATAAACTACCTTGAAACCTGGAAGGGTTAACGGTCTGTGTTGAGTTAAGCTTGCCTCGCTCTCAACGCCAGTTACTCGCTTGCCTTCCAAACCTCAAAGCAGGAATTCCCTTACTTTTGAGGGGCACATCCCCTCTAACATTCTCTTTGTCACTGCGAGCATTAGCGAAGCAGTCTCGCTTTTTAAAAACGGGATTGCCACGTCGCAAAAGGCGCTCCTCGCAATGACGCTCTTCTCTGTCATGCTGAAATGTTATTATTCAGCATCTATTCTCATTCAAGACCCTGAAATAATCCTGAGATTCCTCAGGACAGGGCTCAGGGTGACAGACAGAAAAGTGCTTTTGCTTTCTTCGTCCTCTTTTCAAGGTACTGTGGAGGTTTCGCCATCCAGCAAGGGACAACTCCAAAAATTAAAAATACAACCTTACACTTGTAATGTGCAAAAATCGTGCCAAACTATGGAAACGCAGCAACAGGCAAAGACAATAAAGACTTATGTACAGGTGATTTGTTTGCCTTTTATTTTTTTAAAACTACATGTTCTGGTTTTTAAATTTTCCATCTCTTTGAGAAAAATCTACCCACAAATTTGTGTAAAGTTTACTCAACTGTGAAAATGTTGCGCAGTTTAAAAATAACTACCCTCTTTTCTGTCACCCTGAGCTGAATAAGATACTGAAACAAATTCAGCATGACAAAGAGAGAGATGCCGAAACGAGTCCGGCATGACAGTCTTTTTTTGTCTTTCTGAGGGCGCTTTTTTGCCCGAAGAATCTCCGCAGTTTCAAAAGAGAGGACTCCCACGCACTCCTTCGGAGTGCTCGGAGTGACTACCTTGTTTTAGATTGCTACGTTGATTGTTACGCTTGTTCCTCACGATAACTAAAAATATTGTTACTTCTTTATTACGAGGTCTCCGAAAAACCCTATTTTGTCACCCTGATCCTGAAACAAGTTCAGGGTCTCTCGACTTGTTGATTTTATTGGATGCTGAAACAAGTCCAGCATGACAAAAAACAATTTTCCTCTCGAAATAGAACACATTGCTTTCTATATAGTTTACTTTGTTTTATAAATTTCCTTTCTATGGCCAATAGATTGAATTATAATGCCATCTTCCTCAATTGTATAAATTACTCTCCAGTCTCCTACTCGTAATTTATAAGTTTGCTTAAATTCACCGCTTAAAGGCTCAGGAATTAAATGTTTAAAACTCCTACTAAACCATGTAATTTTATTTAAGATTCTTAGAGCTATCAGCCTATCAAGTTTTTCCAAATCCTTTACTGCTGGTTCAGTCCACTCAATTTTAGCCAATTCTTTTCAAGACCTCTTCATGAGAGATTTTTTTATATGAACTCCTTAAGCGTTTTCTTAGCTCCTCTTTAAATTCATCTTTTAATTCTAACCCTGAATCAGAGTCCCCGAGAACTTCCAAGATTTTTTGCTCAATTAAATACTCTAAATCTTCAGTAGTTAAATCTTTAATTTTAGGCATTCTTATCTCCTCCC
>Ga0315282_10009241_pt1 | contig 15707 bp, 16 predicted proteins | sample YL17G07_20_MG_FD_203693 | JGI IMG/M metagenome (GOLD analysis project Ga0315282, IMG submission 203693) | Sediment microbial communities from Yellowstone Lake, YNP, Wyoming, USA - YL17G07_20 | ecosystem: Environmental > Aquatic > Freshwater > Lake > Sediment | place: USA: Wyoming | collected...
CTCTCTCCGCCAGCCTTCGCTCGCCTGCGGATCGATCCCACCTCCTCGGCGAGCTTCGGCTGGCAGGCCAGCGAAGGCTGTCCGCCGTAGTTCGGCGAGCACATCATCTCTCGCGCAGCCGAACGAAGGAGGACGCCCAGCTACGGTTGGCGAGCCATCAGCCTTCGCTCGCCTGCGGATCGATCCCACCTCCTCGGCGAGCTTCGGCTGGCAGGCCAGCGAAGGCTGTCCGCCGTAGTTCGGCGAGCACATCATCTCTCGCGCAGCCGAACGAAGGAGGACGCCCAGCTACGGTTGGCGAGCCATCAGCCTTCGCTCGCCTGCGGATCGATCCCACCTCCTCGGCGAGCTTCGGCTGGCAAGCCATCGCCCTTCGCTCGCTTCCGGTTCGAAGCGAGGCATTCCTCAGCGAGCTTCGGCTGGCAAGCCAAGCGCTTCGCTCGCTTGCGCATGAAGCGAGTCGCTGCTCAGCGAGCTTCGGCTGGCAAGCCAAGCGAAGGTTGTCCGCCGACGAACCGCGGCAGGACGCCGCCCCGTTGACAACGGTCACGTGACGCGTGCCGCGGCTGATGCCGGCACCGGACCATTTGGGAACGGCTTGACTGCCGTACCCAAAACGCGCACAATCGTGCGCTAAATGAGTACGACAGCCGGGAGGACCGACGCCACCGACGCTGGCGCGATTCTGTTCGGAAAGACCCGTCGCCAGTTGCTCGCCTGGCTCTACGGGCACGCCGACGAACGATTCTACCTGCGTCAGCTTGTTCGCCAGACAGGGGCCGCGCAGGGCGCGATGCAGCGTGAACTGGCTGCCCTTCTGCGGGCCGGTCTCATCACGCGGGAGGTCGAGGGCCGGCAAGTCTACATCCAGGCGAACCGGGAGTCGCCGATCTTCGCCGATCTGCAGCGGCTGCTTCTGAAGACAGCTGGCGCAACCGACGTCATTCGTTCGGCGCTGACGCCGTTGGCCCATCGGATCGATGTCGCATTCGTTTATGGCTCCGCGGCGAAAGGCACGCTGCGCGCTGCGAGCGATATCGACCTGTTGGTCGTCGGCCGGGTTTCATTCGGCGAGGTCGTGTCAGCGCTCGGCGATGCCCAGGAACGCCTCGGCCGCGACATCAACCCAACGGTCTACCCGGCGGAGGAATTCGCCCGCAAGCTGCGCAGCGGACACCATTTCCTGACCACTGTGCTGACCGAGCCCAAGACATTCATCATCGGAACCGACCATGAGCTTGGCCGACTGGCAGAAGAACGGCTGGCTGACCGCACACCGGACGAGCGCACGCGAGATCGCCGATCTGTTCGCCGTCGTCGAACGGGATCTCGCTGACAGCGCAACGGAACAGCTGAGTGCCGACTGGCGAATGAACATTGCGTACAACGCTGCTCTCCAGGCGGCGAATGGTGCGCTTGCAGCAGCCGGTTACCGGGCAGCCCGCGATCAGCACCATTTCCGGATCATTCAGTCGCTACGCGAGACGATTGGTGCGGCGCCAGAACTGGTGGGCACGTTCGACGCGTTCAGGAAGAAGCGGAACATCACAGGGTACGAACGAGTGGGTGCGGTATCGGACGCGGACGCAGCCGGGATGCGCGAGCTCGCGCTGTCGATTCGCGATGACATCTTGGATTGGCTTCGGCGAAACCACCCGCAGCTGGTCCCGCGATAGGCCGGCCGTCTCCCGTCTCCAGAATGTCTCCAGAACGGCGGTCGATCGGCGGGGACGCCGGAGAACGCCAGGAAACAGCGAGGGCCGCGAGAAAGGCCACTGTATCAAGCGTTTGGACCAGAAGCGCCAACGCCATCAACCAGTTAGCCGAATGTGAATTCTAGCGGTTGGGCCAGAGGCGCGCGACAGTACGCATGGCGATGAACAGCCGATGAGGGTTTCCAGACAGAGGGATGAAGCCGTACCGCGCGTAGAAACGGGCCGCCGTGTCGTCCTTGGCGTCCACGAAGACCGCGACGGAGGCGACGGTCCGGCTCGCGTCGGCGCTCCGCTTCAGAGCATCGACGAGGAGACGTTCTCCTATGCCCTGCCCGCGATGGTGCACGTCGACCGCCAATCGGCCGATGAGCGTCGCGGGAACCAGCGGATACCGCGGCAGCTTCCGGACGACCGAATCGGGGAAATCGTCCAGTCTCACTCCCGTGGAGGAGAGAGTGTAGAAGCCGAGGATCTCCCCTGGCGCCGATCGCCGGACGAGGACGTACGGCATTGCGACGCCTCGTTTGGCATCCTGGTGCGCGCGCTTCTTGAGGTACTCGTTGAGAGGTGCGACGCCACGGTCAAAACAGTCGCGATCGTGTTGAGTTCCCAGCAGCTCAACTCTCAGGTCGTCGACGGCCGCGGCGTCTCGAGACATGCGTTACGGTTTTCGGGAGCGCGTCGTCCTTCTCGCGTATCCCTGCCGACGCACGGCCTTGCGCAGGTTCTGGTTGGGTGGTTCAGGGTGCAGTAGCGCCTGGACGAATGTCTGCTGGTCTCGGCGGCCGAAGTTCATCGCATGCCTGGCTTCCAGGGTTCGGACGGCCGCCTCGTGGACGCTGCTGACGATGAAATCGGTCAGGCTGACACCCCTCACCGCTGCCGCTTCCTTGAAGATCTCCTTTTGCTCCGAGGTGATTCGAGCCTCGAGCCTTTCTGCCAACGCCGTCGTGGCCATGGTCCCTCCTCACCCTGTCTCAATTGTACGGCAGTATGCCGTACAATTCAACGATCGGGTGCGGTTGAGCCCGGGACGCGTCAGCATCGTCTCCAGAATGTCTCAGCAGCCCGAGAATCGCTCCGGGACGCGAGGCGGGAGCGGCGGGCGCCGCCAGCAGCCGGACGAGCGTCGGCACGTCATCGTCCATCGGCGCAGGGACGGGGCACAACGACTGCAGGTAGTACAGCACGCTCATCTTCTGCAGGACATGCGGGAGAATCCCGTTGGCTCCCTCCCAGACGAGCAGCACGGCCGCCGGAAGAATGGGACTGCCCACCACGACCCTGCGTGTCCCCGTAAATATGGTAATATGGTTTGGATGAAGACGACCATCGAGATCCCGGATCCGCTCTTCCGCAAGGCCAAGGCGAGAGCGGCCGAACGTGGCCAGTCGCTGAAGGAACTGGTGGCCGAGGCGCTGAGGGACAAGCTCGCGTCGGGCACCGGCCGGGTCGCTGAGGCCGAGCCGCCGTGGATGCGGGGCTTCGGGAAGCTTAGAGATCTGCACCGGGAGACGGAGCGCATCCAGGCGACGATCGACGAGGTGTTCGAGACCATCGAGCCGGAGGACCGCGTGTGATCCTCGATACCAACGCGCTGTCCGCCTTCGTGGACGGAGACGCGGGTGTGGGTGCCATCCTGCAGCGGGCACCGCGGGCGGCGATTCCCGTCATCGTCCTCGGCGAGTTCCGCTACGGCATCGCCGGGTCGCGCCACCGGGCCAGGTACGAACGCTGGCTGACGACGCACCTGGCGCACTTCGACGTGCTCGACGTCACGGGCGACACGGCGGTCTTCTTTGCTGCCATGCGCGTCGCGCTGAAGGAGGCCAGGCGTCCCATCCCGGCCAACGACGCCTGGATTGCCGCCCTCGCACTGCAGCACCGCCTGCCGTTGTTGAGCCGCGACGAGCACTTCGATGCCGTGCGCGGTCTCCAGCGCACCAGTTGGTAGGATCGGCAGTTGCGCGGCCGGCCGAAGCTCAGGCGCAACATCACTGCCCTCATTCCGCCCATCTTGATCCTCTCCCGCATCTGGGCTACTGTGCGCGGCACACCCGGAGGGTCTGCTCATGTCTCGCACGCTGTCGCTCGCCCGGTTCACGTGTCTTTTGCTCGCGGTCGCTGCGGCGGCCAGCGTGTACGCCGTGGTGCAGGCGCACAGCCCGCAGGTCAGTCCCAACCTGTACGCCGGGTTGCGATGGCGCAATATCGGCCCCTACCACGGCGGCCGAATTTCCGCCGTCACGGGCGTGATCGGCCAGGCCGGCACCTTTTATATGGGCACGCCGCAGGGCGGCGTCTGGAAGACGACGAGCGCCGGCGTCACCTGGTATCCGATCTTCGATGAGGTGACGGACGCCGATGGCATCGGCGCCGTTCAGGTCGCGCCGTCGGACCCGAACATCATCTACGTCGGCACAGGCGATTCGGTCGGGGGTCCCTCCGGCACCGGCATGTACAGGTCATCCGACGCCGGCAAGACCTGGAAGCATATCGGCCTCGAAGACGCGCTCAAGATCAACAAGCTCGTTGTCGATCCCACGGATCCGAATCTCGTGCTGGCGTCCGCCACCGGCGACGCCACGGGCCGGGGCGGCGGCGTGTTCCGCTCGACCGACGGCGGCGAGACGTGGCAGAACGTGCTCAAACCGGAAGGCACGAGCGGGACGCGCGATCTGGAATATGCGTTCGACATGCCGAACGTGATCTTCGCCGCGACACAGGGGGCGGCCGGACGCGGCGGCGGACCCGGACCTGCAGGCGGCGCGCCCGCGGGCGCGCCGGCGAAACTCTTCAAGTCCACAGACGAGGGCAAGACCTGGACGGAGATCAAGTCGCTGCCCGCGTATCCCGGTCGCATCAGCGTGGCGATCGCGATGCACACAAGCGGCCGGCGCGTCTACGTCGCCGGCAACGCAATCGAGAACGGGTCCGGTGTCTATCGATCCGACGATGGCGGCACGACGTGGAAGCACATGGGGAACGGCGAAGCGCGCGTGAGCAACGGACAGGGGAACTACGGCTCGGGCGTGTGGGTCGATTCGCAGGATCCCGACGTCGTGTACGTCGCCAGCGTGCCGCTGTATCGTTCGACGGACGGCGGCAACACGTTCACGGTGTTCAAAGGCGCGCCGGGCGGCGAAGACTATCACTGCATGTGGATCGATCCGACCAACGGCCAGCGCATGCTGCTCGGCGCCGATCAAGGCGCGTCCGTGACGCTCGACGGCGGAAAGGCGTGGAGCAACTGGTACAACCAGCCGGTCGGGCAGCTCTATCACGTCTCGACCGACACGCACTACCCGTACTGGGTGATGGGCGCGGAGCAGGATACCGGCGCGGTGATGACACGCAGCCGCGGCGACTTCGGGCAGGTCAACGTCTTCGACGCGTCGCCGCTCCCCTCGTCCGAATTCGGCACGATCACGGCCGATCCGCTGCACCCCGAGATCATCTACGGCGTCGGGTACGGCGCGGGACAGGGCGGGAGTGGCCTCATCAAGATCAACATGGCGACCGGGCAGTGGGGCAACGTCGCGCCGAATTTCGGCGCCGACTCATCGAAGTACCGCCAGTCGCGCGATTTCTGGAAGCGCTTCGACACCTCGTTCGAGCCGGCGGCCATGTACGTCGGGTACCAGTGTCTGCTCGTGACGCGTGACGGCGCGAAGACGTGGACCTCGTTCAGCCCCGATCTGACCACGCCGAAAGGTCAGCCGTTCGTCCCGTGCGGCACGCCACCACCGCCCGCCCCGGCTGCGGCGGTTGGCGGGCGTGGCGCCGCGCCAGCAGCTCCGGGCGCGCCGGCAGGTGGCGGCGGCGGTCGCGGCGGGGCCCGCGCGTCGATCGCCGATTTCTCGCTCTCCACCGTCAGGAAAGGCGTCGTGTGGACGGTGAGCAGCAACGGGCAAATCTACAACACGATGGACGGCGGACTGCACTGGAACAACGTGACCAACATCGCCGACGCGCCGGCGGCCGTGTCGTTCACCACGATCGAGGCCGGACACCACGACATCGGCACGGCGTACCTCGCCGGCCGGGCCGGCGGCGGGCGCGGCAGTGCCGGCGGTGGCCCGGCACCCGCCGACGCGGACGCTCCGCTCATCTGGCGCACGCACGATGGCGGCAAGACGTGGACGAAGATCGTCAACGGATTACCGACCGGCCAGCGCACCGGCAGCTGGGTGAACGTTGTCCGGGAAGATCCGAAACAGAAAGGGCTGCTCGTCGCCGGAACGGAGACGACGGTCCACGTATCGTTCGACGATGGCAACACCTGGCAGTCGCTGCGGCAGAACCTGCCGAGCACGTCGATCCGCGACATGGTCTTCCACACCGACCATCACATGAACGATCTGGTGATTGGCACCTACGGCCGCGGCTTCTGGGTGCTCGACGACATGAGTCCGCTGCGCGACCTCGCGACGAAGGCGCAGGCGATTGCGGCCGCGCCAGCCTATCTGTTCAAGCCTGGCGACGCGATTCGCGCGCGCATGAACGCGAACTGGGATCAGCCGATCAACCGTGAGGTGCCGTCCGCGCCGAATCCACCCTACGGCGCCATCATCTATTACCAGCTGAATCAGCCGCCGCGCGGCGAGATGACGCTGAAGGTCTTCGACGCGGCTGGCCATGTCGTTCGGGCTATCTCGAGCACGCCGCCGCCGCCGATTCAAGGCGCGTTGTACGCCGACTATTGGCTGGCGACGCCGGAAAGTCGCTCGCTGCCCACCAGTGTGGGGATGCATCGCATCAACTGGGATCTGCGATACGACGATCCGCCGGCGTTGAGCCACGACCTCCAGAACCAGATGAACAGTGTCCCCGGCGTGGTGACTCCCGGGCCGCACGGCCCGCAGGCGCTGCCGGGCACTTACACGCTCGAGCTGACGGTTGACGGCGCCGTGTACAGACAGACCCTCGTCGTGCACAACGATCCGCGCGTCGGCGAGGGTCCGGCGGTGACGGCCGCGCTGCGCGCGCAAAACAGGCTGACGCAGCTCGCCTATCAGGGTGCGAAAGACGCCTACAGCGGCAACGACGAAGTGGCCGCCATTCGCACCGAGCTCGCGACGCTCGGGCGCGGGCAACTCCCGCAGGATGTCGCGACCCAGGCGACGGCGCTCGACGCCACGCTCGGCACGTTTGGCGGCGCGGCCGCTGGACGTGGCGGCCGCGGCGGGGGAGGCGGCGGGTTCGGCGCAGGCGGACGCGGGGGCGGACCGGCCGCACCGAACGGCGTGACGTCGTTCATCGCGCTCAACGGCACGTTCAACAGCCTGATCAGCATGATGCAGGTCGGCCTCGACATGGGGCCGACCAGGGCGCAGATCGACACGTGGGAGAGCGGCTGCAAGACCTACAACGCCACCGTTGCCGCGTGGAAGAAGGCGCAGGCGGCGGACCTTGCGGCCTTCAACGCCCTCCTGACGAAGAACCATGTGCCGGCGCTCTCCGTGGCGCCGACGAAGCTGACCGCCCAGCCCTGCACGTTTACGCGGCCCGCGACGATGCGGTGAACCGTGCCAGCAGCTGAGCGAGCGATCGATCTGGGGCCGGTTCGAACAATCCCGGATCGCCTGGTGGCAACGTCGGCCTGGTCAAGGAGGTTACGCGGTCCATGTGGGGATGGCAGTGGACCGAGCAGCTCTTGCGCGACTTACAGTACGCGGCACGGATGATGGTGCGTGCGCCCGCATTGTAGCCGTCGTTAACGGTATGGACTACCTGTTGACCTGGAACTGCGCTCACATCGCAAACGCCGCCGTTCGTGGCAGGATCGAGCAGGCGTGTCGCGGCGCCGAGCTTGAACCGGTCGTCATCTGTACGCCGGAAGAACTCATGGAGGCGTAGTGTGCCTACCGACTCGATCGTTGACGAAGTGCGTGGTATTCGCGAGGCTATCGCGCGAGAACACGGGGACAAGTTGGACGCGATCGTCGAGGCGTTGCGCCGGCATCAGACCGACAACAAGACAGTCGTTGTCTCTTTTCCGCCCAGACGTCTCTCGGCCGGCGACGCCAAACGGAAAGCCGGGTAACCAGCCAAAGGCAGACTTGCATACCCGGGTACGGGACGAGGGGGGACGGACCTCGCCATCGACCCGATCGCCGTTGAAGGCCACGGCTCGCTCGGCTATATCGCCGCCAGCTTCAGCATGGTCTTTCGTCCGCCCGACGGGAGCGAGGTGCGGCACGATCGCGGGAAAATCATCTGGATCGTGCGGAAGCTCGGCGGGCACTGGAAGTTCGAGTACCAGATCATGAGCAGCGATCTCCCGCCCGTCGTCCCCGCCGCAAGATGAACCAATCGATCCCGCCTGCGTGAACGTGCATTGGCGGCCATTCCTGACAGGAGCATGTCAGGCAGACCCCCCGAACGGGGGGCTTGACAACTAATTTCCAATGTTGTAGAAATATCGATATGACACGGAACGTTGTCGACCAGGTTGCCAGGTACGCCGACATGATGTCGGCCATGGGCACGGAACCTCGCCTGCGCATCATGCGCCTGCTCCTCTCGGCACATCCCGAGGGGCTCGTGGCAGGCGAGATCGGGGAGGAACTGGGCATACCCGGCTCCACGCTGTCGCACCATCTCGAGAAGCTGAAGAACGAAGACCTCGTGAGCGTGCGCCGGGAGGGGACCTTTCTCCATTACTCGGCCAATTCCGAGGCGCTGAAAGAACTGCTGGCGTTCCTGTACGCCGAATGCTGCTCGCGCAGCAAGGCGGTCGAACCCGAATCCATCACCCGGCTCTGCAAGCGATGCTAGGAGCGTGACCATGTCGGACATCAAGGACGTTGTGAAGGAGAAATACGGGAAGGCGGCCCTGCGCGTCACATCCGGCGAGACGAGTTGCTGCGGGCCGGGCAGTTGCTGCTCGTCGGTTCCGGGTGCGGTCGATCCCATCACGGTCAATCTGTACGACCAGAAGCAGACCGAGGGGCTCCCCACCGAAGCCGTGCTGGCCTCGCTCGGCTGCGGGAACCCGACGGCGCTCGCCAGGCTCAATCCCGGCGAGGTCGTCCTCGACCTGGGATCGGGCGGTGGCATCGACGTCCTGTTGTCCGCCAGGCGGGTCGGCCCCACCGGCAAGGCCTACGGCCTCGACATGACCGACGAGATGCTGGCGCTGGCGCGGGAAAACCAGCAGAAGGCCGGCGTGGCAAACGTGGAGTTCCTCAAGGGCGAGATCGAGGACATCCCGCTGCCCGACAACAGCGTCGACGTCATCATCTCCAACTGCGTCATCAACCTCTCCGCGGACAAGGACAAGGTGCTTGCCGAAGCGTTCCGCGTGCTGAAGCCGGGCGGTCGCTTCGCCGTGTCGGATGTCGTCGTGCGCGGAGCGATCCCCGCCGAGATTCGGCGCAACGTGGAGTTGTGGGTCGGGTGCCTCTCCGGCGCTCTGGACGAGTCCGACTACGTTGCGCGCCTGAAGCGGGCCGGCTTCGAGGAGGTGTCCATCGAACCCACGCGCGTCTACACGGTGGAGGATGCGAGGGATTTCCTGTCGGGCCATGGCTTCGACGTGGACGTCATCGCTCCGCTCGTCGATGGCCGGTTCTTCAGCGGCTTCATTCGCGGCCGAAAGCCGGTTGTCGCCGGTCGCTCCGCTCAGTAACGGATTGGCCGGGCAGTTGTCTCCCGCGGCTGCCCGGCCTCTGCCGCCCCGCTCCCGCATCCGAATGCGCGCGCCCGCTCGGCCGGGTCGAAGCCGGGTCGCAGGCCCGCGCGGCTCACGACCCGCTCTCCGTTGCCGCGCTCCACGGCCGGCTGCCGCCCTCGTTGAGGTCGCACGCGCGCGCCAGCCCCACGAGAACGAGGTCGGGCAGCAGCGCATCGAACAGCTTCTCCTGTTCGAACAGCCGCGAGAAGCCGCCCGTTCCGATGACGAGAGCCGGCTCGCCCTCGAACGCCTGCTGGCGGATCTCCCGCGTCAACTCCCTGACCATCGCCCGGTTCCCGAAATACAGGCCCGACTGGATGCTCTCGACGGTCGATCTGCCGACCAGTGCCGGGGGCGGCGCGATCTCCACCGTGGGCAGGCGCGCGGTGTTCTGCTCCAGCGCCTCCATCGCGATGCGCAGTCCCGGCAGGATGATCCCGCCAAGATAGTCGCGCCCGGCGCGTATCACGTCGAAGGTGGTCGCGGTGCCGAAGTCGACGACGATCAGGTGTCGGCCGGGATAGAGGTGGGTCGCGCCGATTGCGTTCGCAATGCGATCGGGCCCGACCTCGAGCGGGTTTCGATAACCGATCTTCAGGCCCGTCTTCACGCCGGGCTGCAGGATGAACGGATCGATGCGGAAATACTTGCGGCAGCAGCTCCGAAGAGAGTAGATGACGTCGGGGACCGCCGAACACAGCGCGATCCGCGCGACAGAGGCCGGATCGCGTCCGTTCTCCCGAATCACGTTCCGCAGGAACAGCCCCATCTCGTCCGAAGACGTGGCAGGCCGGGACGGCTTTCGAAAGCGGACCGTCAGCTCGCCGGCCTCGAACAGGCCGCCGAAGATCTGGCTGTTGCCGACATCGAGCGTGAGGATCATTGGACGTCACCCAGTGTCACGTTGTCGATGAGTCGGACGCCGCCGAGGCGGACGGCACCCAGCCGCCGTCCATCGCGATCCTCGACGTAGTCCACCTCGAAACCCTCTGCCCTCAACTCGCGACACGCCTCGTCTGAGGTTGCCGCCGACGACAGCGCCTGGTGGAACCGCGGCGCGCGCTTCCGGTCGAGCGGGAGAAGGCGGCGGTTGCGGGAGCTCAGCGCCAGGCCGTCGGCCTCGCGGACGGTCGCGCACGCGACGATGGCAGTCGGAAGGAAGAACGCCTCCGCCATTCCGCGAACGAGGATCAGCTGCTGCCAGTCCTTCTCGCCGAAATACGCGCGGTCGGCCGAGGCGATCTGCAGGAGCTTCAGGACGACCGTCAGGACGCCGTCGAAGTGGCCCGGCCGGTGGGCGCCTTCGAGCACGCCCGAGAGCGGGCTCTCCGTAACCCGGTAGCGGTAGCCGTCGGGGTACAGGTCCGTCTCGCGCGGATGGATGACGAAGTCGGTTCCTTCCGCTCGCAGCATCCCGAGATCTTCGTCCAACGTGCGCGGATAAGCGGCGAGATCCGCCGGATCGTCGAACTGCGTCGGGTTGACGAAGATGCTGACGAGCGTCAGGTCGTTTTCCGCGCGGCTGCGTCGCACCAGCGACAGGTGGCCTTCGTGCAACGCGCCCATCGTGGGAACGAAACCGAGCGTGCGGCCGGCGCGCATCTGCGCGAGCCGCTCGCGTCGCCACGCCGCCGGAGCCTCGAACACGCTCGTCATGAGTAGCTCTCCTCGGCTCCCGGAAAGCGGGCCTCCTTGACGTCCGCGTCGTACCGATCCAACGCGCCTGTCAGGACGGCCTCGCCGTCGACGTAGCGGCGCACGAAGCGTGGCGTGCGGCTCGGGTCCACGCCCCACAGGTCCTGCAGGACGAGCACCTGGCCGTCGGTGCGCGGTCCCGCGCCGATGCCGATGGTTGGAACGCGCAGCTCGCCGGTGATGCGACCGGCGAGGTCGGCCGGAACGCACTCGATGACGACCGCGAAGCAGCCGAGATTCTCGAGGTCGTGCGCCTGGCGCACGAGCGTCGCAGCGTCCTCCTCGCTCTTGCCCTGCACGCGGAAGCCGCCGAACTGGTTCACCGATTGCGGCGTCAACCCGATGTGTCCCATCACCGGCACGCCGGAGCCGACCACCTGCCGGATGACGTCCTCGTGGCCGTCTACCCCTTCCAGCTTGACCGCCTGCGCGCCGCTGGCGACGAGCGTGCCGACCGCCCTCATCGCGGCGGGCACGCCCTTGCGGAACGAGAGAAACGGCAGGTCGGCGATCAGGAATTTTCCGGCGGCGCCGCGGGCGACGGCGCGCGTGTGCAGCGCCATCAGCGCGACGGTGGCCGCAAGCGTGTTTTCGTGGCCGTGCACCACCATGGCCGCGGAATCTCCGACGAGCACCGCGTCCACCCGCGAGCGGGCAACGAGGCGCGCCGACCATGCGTCGTAGGCGGTCACGATCGAGATGCGCCGCCCTTCCGCCTTGAAGCGGGCGAAGTCAAGAACGCTCGTCATGGGCCCTCACGAAGGCAGAATAGACGGCCTGGAACGGGTCGCCCTCGAGCGCATCCAGGTTGGCGGCAATCGTCCGGGCGTCCCGCCGCGACAGCGGGCCGGTCAACGCTCGGCCGGCGTCGGTCGCGAGGTTTGCGGCGACGCGTGCGAGGTACGGGTGTGCCGCCGAGGCGGGAATGTCGAACCGCGTCTCGAGTTCGTCGAACAGCTTCTGCCACAGGACGGTGGAGAAGTTGCCGGCCATGACGCACAGCGCATGGTAGTACGGGCGTTGCGCGGCCGGAATCGCGTACGAGGGATTCGGCAGGCCTGGAAGGAGCTCGGCGAACGGTGTCCCGCCGGCGTCGAGGACGAACGGGATCGCGCGGTAGGCATCGAGGTCGTAGAGGTCGGGGCCGAACGTCATCAGGGGATGAGCCGCCTCGGCAACGGGTGTGACGAGGCTGCCCGAGAAATGCACCAGGCGCTTCGCCCGGAGGTCCGGCCACGCGCCGACCAGCGGCGCGATCGCCTCGTCGCGAATCAGGAGCAGAACCGTCCCGCACGAGCGTAGTGCCTCTGGCGGGGACGGCCCGGCCTCGCTTCGAGACCACGCAAGGACGGGAATTCGGAGCAGCTGAAAGTAATGATGGAAGTGGCGGGCGACGCGGCCGTTGCCGACAATGCCGAACTCGGGTACCTGTCGCATGGATCAGGTCCTCGGGGGAAAAACACTGGTAGTCGGTAGTCGGTAGTCGGCCTGTAGGACAGGCGAACGACGAACTGCGGACTACGAACTACGGCGGAAACGCTGGTAGCTGGTAGTTGGTAGCTGGTAGTTGGCCTGTACGACAGGCGAACTACGGGCTACGGACTGCCTGTCGGGGCGGTCCTGGTCGCCGTTCTCGCGAATCGGCGCCTCCACCATCTTACCGCCTGAGTGTACCTCAACCATGCCGGCGCCGGCCGTTCTTGCGGTAACATCTCCGCTGCACGCCCCTCCGGTTGCCCGCGGCGCTTGGTTCAAAGCCCCAGGCGGTAAGACCATGGCCAGTACCCTCGCGGCGGGTGCCAACGATCGGGGGCGTAACGCTGCACGCCGGCGTCTCGCCTGGGTGCCGATTCCCGTCTTCCTCGTCCTGTTCGCCGCCGTCGCGTGGGTCGACCCCCAGCGCTCGTTCGAGCCGCGCTTCCTGCTGCCCGCGCTGAACATCGTCTTCATCACCGGCGTCTGCCTGCTGATCGCCGCCATTGCCGCCGGGAGTTACGCGCTGGGCGAATCGCTCGCCGTGCTGCTGCTCGGCTGCGGCACGTTCAGCTTCGCGGCCGGCAGCGCCGTGGCAGGCGCCGCGGTGCTGTTCGGCCTCGGTTCGGACACGAACGTCACCGTCTATAACGTGGCAGCCCTGCTTTCGGGAGGCTGCTTCCTGGCGAGCGCCGTTGCCGTCCTGGTCGCTCCTGCGCCGCCGCCCCAGCCGGCCCTTTCACGGAGCCGGTTGACGGCGGCCATCTGCTATGCGGCGATCGCGATCTTCATCGCCCTGGTGACAGTGGCGGATTTCGACGGACTCCTCCCGCCCTTCTTCGTCGCGGGAACGGGAGCGACCCCGATGCGGCAGGTGGTGCTCGCGACGGCGATCGTGATGTTCGCGCTGACGGCGGCCTTGTTCAGGGTACTCAATCGCCGGTCGCCGTCACCCTTCATCGATTGGTACTCGCTGTCGCTTCTTCTGATCGCGGTCGGCCTGGCCGGCGTATTCGGGCAGCACGCGGTAGGCAGCCTTCTCGGGTGGTCCGCCCGCGCGGCGCAATACGTCGGCTGCATCTACATGTTCGTTGCCGTGCTGTCGCTTCCCGGCGGCTCGCAGTCCTGGCGCATCTCGTTCGACCAGAAACTGCGCGAGACCGAGCGGCGACATCGCAGCCTGGTGGACGTCTGCCCGGATGCCATCCTCGTGCATGCCGACGGAAAGTACGTGTTCGCCAACCCAGCTGCCGCGCGGTTGTTCGGCGCCCCGTCTGCCGCCGACGTGATCGGCAGGGACGTGCTCGATCTCGTGCATCCCGACTTTCGTCCGCTCGTCGCTGAACGCATACAACAGGCGCGCGGCGGCGAGGTGACGGCCCTCCAGGAGATGCAGTGGCTGCGGCTGGATGGCTCCGTCATCGACGTCGAAGTGACGGGCGCCCTCGTGCAGTTCCGCGGCAGGCCGGCCATCCAGTCGGTCGTGCGCGACGTGTCCAAGCGCAAGCGTCTGGAACACGAACTGCGCGCGAGCGAAGGGTTGCTGCGCGCGGTCACGGACCATACGACCGATGCGGTGTATGTCAAGGACCGCGAGAGCCGGTGGCTCATGGCCAACCCCGCGCTCCTTCGCATCGTCGCCAGACCCGCGGAGGAGGTGCTCGGACTGACCGACGCGGAGATCTATGCGGGGCCCGGGATTGGAGAGGCCATCCTCGCGAACGATCGCCAGGTGCTGGCATCCGGCCAGCCGGCGGCCTTCGAGGAAGCGGCGGAGACGCCGCAGGGCGTTCGCTGGTTCCTGTCGACGAAGGCCCCGATGCGCGACCGCGCCGGGCAGATCGTCGGCCTCATCGGCATCTCGCGGGACATCACCGAGCGCAAGCAGATGGAGGAGACGCTGCGCGAAGCGGACAGGCGCAAAACGGAATTCATCGCGATGCTGTCGCACGAACTGCGCAACCCGCTCGCGCCGATTCGGTACGCGTTGCCGCTCATCGCGCAGGCGGCTCTCCCCGAGCGCGCGGCCGCGGCGCTCGGCGTCGTCTCGCGCCAGATGGATCACCTGGTCCGTCTCGTCGACGACCTGCTGGATGTCTCGCGGATCACACGCGGGCAGATCGAATTGCGCCGCGAACCGGTCACGCTGGAATCGATCGTCACTCGGGCGGTGGAGAACGCCTCGCCCCTGATCGAGGCGGCGCGCCACGCGCTGAACGTGCGGGTGCCGGGCGAGGTCGTCTGGATGGATGTCGACCCGGATCGGGTGTCGCAAATCATCACCAACCTGCTGACCAACGCTGCCAAGTACACGCCGGTCGGCGGCGAAATCGCGTTGGAGGCCCGTCGCGACGACCATCAGGCCGTCATCCGTGTCAGGGACAACGGCATCGGCGTCCCGCCCGAGGCGCTTCCAACCCTGTTCGACATGTTCTACCAGGTGGATCGTCGCGACAGGTCCCCGGCCGGACTCGGCATCGGGCTGGCGCTGGCGAAGCGGCTGACCGAAATGCACGGCGGCACGATCGAGGCCCACAGCGCCGGCATCGGGCAGGGAGCGGAGTTCGTCGTTCGCCTGCCGCTGGCGCAACAGGTCCGCCCGCGCGAGGTCGAACAGCCCGCCACCGTGCCCGTGGCCGGCCGGCGGTTGAAGGTGCTGATCGTCGACGACAACCCGGACCTGGTCGAGATGCTCGCGATCGTCGTCGGAGCGGCGGGCCACGACGTGCGCACGGCTCTGGACGGTCCGGGCGCGCTGTCCGCAGCCAGGACTTATCGGCCCGATGTCGTGCTGCTCGACCTCGGCCTGCCGGGTTTGAGCGGCCTCGACGTTGCCCGTGAACTTCGGCGTGATCCGGATACCGCAAACGCCCGGCTCGTGGCGCTTACCGGCCTGGGGCAGGAGGAAGATCGCCGCCGCACCCGGGAAGCGGGGTTCGATCATCACCTGACGAAACCCACCGAACCGGACGAGCTCGAGCGGTTGCTGGCCGAGCTATCGTCGCAGACCCTGGGTCGGGTTTGACAGCCCCCGTGCGGCAGTATGCGGCTGCCGCGAACAAGAGACGAAAATCGGGCCTCGACAGGCCGGTTCCGCGGTTCCCGAACTGCGCGGCCGCCCCGCCGACGGTTCCTGATACGGTATT
>Ga0315282_10009244_pt1 | contig 15705 bp, 12 predicted proteins | sample YL17G07_20_MG_FD_203693 | JGI IMG/M metagenome (GOLD analysis project Ga0315282, IMG submission 203693) | Sediment microbial communities from Yellowstone Lake, YNP, Wyoming, USA - YL17G07_20 | ecosystem: Environmental > Aquatic > Freshwater > Lake > Sediment | place: USA: Wyoming | collected...
ATATCATTCTACAAAGTCTATCTGAAACCATACATAACTAATCCAACAACCATGCAAAGGAAGCTAAAAGGAAAAGTTGTTTATACCAATGGGGAATCAGATTGGTGGTCTCTTAGGCAGTTAATCATGTCAAGACCAAAAAAAAGTTTGACAGAAAAATTTGAAATTTTAGACAAGAAAATCAAGTCTGACATAATAAGAAGGAAACTAGAAATGCTTGACAAGGCGATAATGAAGGATCAGCCAAGACTGGGGAAGCTTGACAGATTAGTAGAGATAATGACAAAGGATTTTGAGATGAGAGAAATTTATACTAAAAGAGTGAAAGGCGGGAAGCTGAGGATAAAGGAAGATCACATAAACATTCTCAAGGAAACCTACAATCTGAGTGCAGTCGAACTAGCAGAACTAGAAAGAAAGATAAACGAGAAGTATTCAAGCGAGGTGGTGAAGATTGGAAAGACAGACATTTGAAAACATATCAGAGATGACTGAATTCAGGGAAGACAAAGAAGAGTTCGCAAAATATGAAATCGACCCAATGTTTTACGCACACACTCTAATCAAGCAAATCATCAAAGCACCCCATGTGGCATTTATGCAGGGAAACATAGAAGGAGGTATGTTGTCTAGAAGCATGGGAATAAAGGACTTGGAAAGCCTTTGCGAAGCCGAGGGATTCTTTGATTTGAAGAAAGAAGACGATGAATACAACAATGAAGTAAAAAAGATAAACGAGATGTTCACCGATGAGAAAAATTCGTCAATGAGGGAGTTCAAGCGAGCAAATGAAAAACTTAAATTATTATTGAAAGAAGTGTTCAAGCATCGTGTGAAGGAAGTTATACTTTATGTCTAGCGAAGATTATAAAATAATCTGCAAGATATGTGAGTATTCGACTATTAAGACAAATCCTCCAGGAAAATTTTTCTGTCCAAAGTGCAAGAACGCAGATATGGAAAACTTCTCAATCGAGAAAATCTAATGCTCCATTTGGTGACACGATATTAGATTATGTTCTCAGAAAATAAACTTGAAATATGCCTAAGAGAGCAAGACATCCTGACATGCAAGTTTTGAACTCGACAATGGACCACGCCCATGCAAGCCTTTTCAATCCGATGATTTCAACCCATAGGCCCAATATGGACGAGGTAAATTTTCATTTCAATAATCTGAAAAGATTGGCAAGGAAGCTCGCTCCGCAGACGATTGGAAAAATAAATTTTCTCCATAATGTCGTTTGCGATCACTGTAATGGAAAACTTTCTGATTACGATGCTCTAGAAAAAATCAGAGCTGTAATCATAAGCGAAGGTCTGAATATGAACATTTATCATTCGGCTAAAGCTTCACTCGGCATGAGAAGAAATTTTCCAATGATGAATCCCATGTCTCCTCTTAAGCGTGGCTTTCCCGCTTTGAATCCAAAACCGAACAAATCTTTGAACGAAATGGGAAGGGGATACTTAGATGAATTCAAGCAAAAGCCAATCCAGCAACTTAAATTCAGAAAACACAAAAAGAAAGAAGGATTATTCAAACAATCACCTTTTGCAGGTCTTAAGCCTCCGAGGTGGTTTTAACGGATACAGTCGGTGCTGCAGCACTTTCGACTGCAGGAAGCATAGTATCTAAAGGCATGTATTCCAGTTCTGACATTTCAAGTCTTTTATCAAGTGGTCAAGCTAAGACTGTCACAGAAGCGAGAAGTATGCTTCAATCTCAAGGTTATCAAAGTCCATCTCAATTTTTGACTGGGACTGCTCCAACTCCACCTCCAACACCACCAACTCCTCCAGTTTCAACTATTCCTCAAACTCAATCAACCAATCCTTTTGCTGCTAATTATGTCACTCCTACTTATGGAACAGCAGTTACAACTACTCCAACTCAAGTATCTGCCCCAACAGCTCCTCCTCAAATAATAACTTATGCAGATCAAAAGGCAATGCTTGAAAGACTCTCACCTATTGAAAAGGCAGGAGTTGCAGCCACGACAATCCTCTCTCCAATTGGTTATTCTGTTCTTGGTGATGTTGCAGCTCCATTAATCAATCCAGTATTAAAAACATTCGGTCGACCTACATACCAGCCAAAAACATTTAAACAGAGGGAACTTGAAAGATTACAAGTTGCCCAGCAAATGCAGAATGTTCCAACCTACCAACATTTTGTTTATGCAGCTCAGAATCCACTTGTAGAAGCAGAGATTTCATTTCTTGGTGGCTCTCTTTTTAAAGCGGCTGGGGCGACAGCATTGGGTTCTAAAATATTAAGTTCAGCCGCAGGAAAGGCAGCTGCATTGACTGTCGGAGGCGGTATGACAGCAGCAAGGGGTTATGATATTTATCAAGATATTCAAAGAGGAGAAGTTTCGACTGGAGTTGGAAAAGCAGTTATGCTTCCTACTGATATTCTTCTCGGTCTATATGGTGCAGGCAGAGGACCGATAACTTACCAGAAAGTTGAGATTCCAACAGCGGAAGGCAAATCGGTTACTGTTTATAGAGGATTGGCAACCAGAGGTGGTCAGGCATTGATTGGGAAAACACCAAGTGGTTTTGTATTAGGAACACCATCTCCAAGAGAATTGCCACTTGCAGAATTTAGCAAACCAGGATATTTTCCACAGACAAAATTGGAGACAAGAATTATAGCAAGCCCAAAGGCATTAAAATCTCTAGGATATTCGCCAGAAGAGATTACAAAAGTACAGATTGGAACTAAAATCATGGGTTTGGTAGAAAAGCAGCCTTCTGTTTTTACCCAAGAGCAATTTGCTAGGCAGACTAAGACATTGACTCCAGAAGGGGTAAATCGAGTCATAGGATATGTAAGAGCAAATAAAGGCGATGTTATGGAAGTCTATGGAAGCTTTACAGCTAGACCTCAACTCGCTCCTGAATTTCAACCAAGAATTCCAGCCGATATTGACATCCAATTGAGAACAAAAAGCCCCGATAATGCTGCAGAATTTGCTGCAAATTTAGTTACAAAATTAAGAGCTGCTGGAGAAGATGTTTATATTTCTGCAGAGAAACCGACTTTGATTGAAAGTGCTACAGGTCATCATGCTGTTGATATTCATTATTTGGGTGAGCCAATTCCTGATGTTTTAAATCCGAATATCCAAGCCGGCTATGGTTATAGATTCGGTCAAAAGCCAATTAAGATAGAAGGACTCCCTTCAATGCCATTAAGCGAGCAGGCATTGAGAAAAGGCACTTCGAGTTTGACATTCCAAGAACGGGGATTTGAACCAGTCCCGCATAGAATGAAAGATGTGCCTGATTTTTATGCTGCTGCAGAATCATTGAGACAGTCTATGTCGGATGAAGCAACTAGAAAAATTTTGGGAGCACAATTAGCGGAATTCAAAAACTTATATCCAAATGTGGATTTTGAAGCACCATTCATTACAAGAGTTCCATTATTAACCCAGCCATCTCCTACACCATCACTAGGAATTTATGCAGCATATCCATTTGGTTATCCATCGGCATACGCACCATACCCATCTCCAAGAATTTCACCTTCAGCTTATTTAGCATCTCTTGCGTCAAAAGCTCCATCTCCTGCATCTGTTTTAGCAAAAGCTTCAATTTCATTACCTTCTAAACCTTCAGTTTCAATTCCATCTTACCCACCTTCATACCCATCAAGCTACCCACCTATTTATCCTCCTTACAGTCCACCTAGCTACCCGCCATCTTATCCCCCATCATACCCACCTTCATATCCTCCATCATACCCTCCAAGTTATCCACCTTCATACCCTCCAAGTTATCCATCAACAATTTCACCACCTACTGTACCACCTAGTTTACTACCACTTCCAAGCTTTACTGTTCCCCCTGAGCGTGTAGGAATGGCTAGAGTCGGTCCGAATATTTATTACAACGAACTTGCCTACATGAGAAACATAATAAGGAGTCTGATGTGAAATGGAAAAACTGACAAAAAAGCAGATTAATTATTTCATAAGAGACGAGAGAAAGGCAGTAAGGGAATATAAAGAATTGGGATTGCCAGGATTAGCAAAGGATGAATTGCGACATGAAAACTTTTTTAAAATGCTAAAAGCGAGGAGAAGATAGAAATGCCAGATGTGATGCCAAAGTCTATGCAGATAAGATTTTTAGGTAAGCATTTAAAAGACGCAGGAGTAGAGCCAGACACAATTGATTTGGAACACGAAGTGGACGAAACTCTAAGTTTCCCAGAAAACGAGAGGATAATCTTGGGAAAATATGCTTCAAAATCCGAACAGCAGATGTATGACAGTTCTATGGAAGGAGCAATATCTCATGAGGTAGAGGACATAAAATCAAAGATGGTCAGCAAGAGCGAAGTTGATAGAATCATAAATGAGAAATTGAAAAAACTGGGTTCATTGAAAGACCAAGTGCAAAAGGCAGAAGTAACAGTGGCTCAAGAGCCAGTGAAAGCCAATGTGATAAAAGCTATAGACACTGAAATAGTAAAGCAGAAGTCGCTATCTGAAAGATTCAAAAACCTAAGAGGAGCAGGATATAAAAAATATATTCAACCTCGTCAGGAAAAGAAAGCAGAAGAGAAGAAAGCCGAGATGGAAAGAAAATTGGCAGACATGAAAGCCAAACTCGAAGAGCAGAAGAAAATAAATGTTGCAATCGAGCAGGGAAAATTGACAGGGACTCGTCAAGCATCTAGGTTATTTTACAAGAAGGAAACAGAACGGCAGCTTCAATACAAGCAACTTATGCCTAAAACTCAAGGATTGAAAGCAAGATTGACTGCTCTGATAACAGGATACCAAACCACGACAAACCCAGCATTAAAACAACAACTGGCAATAGAAATAGCAAAGAAAAGACAGGAACTTTACATACAGCAGCAAGTTGCACAACAGACAATGAATATGCAACTTCAGCAGGCAAGAAGGCAATTCTTACAAAAGCAGCAACTAGAGCAATACAAACAGCAAATGCAACAACAGCCAGTTCAGTATCAGCAAGTTCCAGTTCAATACCAACAACCAAGATTCGCATTCAATCCGATGGGACCACATCCATTAGCAAGACCAATTATGAGACAGCCATCAACTAGGCAGATGCCAAAACAAAGAAAAGGAAAACAACCGCATTTCCATCAGATAAACCCAATGACTGGGCGATGCAATATATGCGGTTACAAAGCTATGAGATTATTATAGAGAGGTGAGAAAAATTAGAAGAATAAAAGAAGGTTCGATAGCCTTATTTGAGGATAGGGGAGTTCAGAAAATTAGAACCTCGGCTATAGATTTTGAGAAAGGAATAGGATTCGGAGGAATCAGACCACTCAAAAAAAGAGATTGGTAAGAATGAAAGACAAAAGAAGAAAGGGAGTAGCCAGCATTTTCCTAGCCTATATAATGTTTGCAGTTATGCTAGTCTTCTTCTTCGCAGTCGGAATCCCATTTCTGATGGCTTCCTATGTCCAGTTCTATGATGCAGGTCAGACTATTTTAACCCAGTCTGACATACAAAACAAGATAAACTCAATTTCAGACCCAGCAATAAAGGCTGACATCCAAGGAGCTTTTACTTCAGCCCAAGGAAGCATACCTACCAATGTCCAAATCCTAGGATTCTTCTTTCAGTATGGTTGGATAATCATTGTCGTAATAATAGTTATGATGCTGTTCATGAAGACCCGAGTATTGGTTGAAACTCAAGGAATCACATAGGAGGAAAGAATATGGTATTTTGCGAATTGAGAGGAATTGATGTGCCAAGGCACTGTGGTCTCTGCTTTGGAAAGACTGCTTCAGAGAAAAAGTTCCACGAAGGTGTGGAAAAATTAAGAGAGCATGGAAAGAAATTCTTGTGAGGTGAGAATATTCCATTTCGTAGCGAGAAGCAAAGAAAATATCTTTGGAAATTTGAGCCAGAAGTAGCGAAGGCATGGTCACATGGAAGGCACACAAGTAAGAAAAAACATATGTGGTAGACATGTTTAAAAAAAAAATCAATCTAATTCCACTTTTACTTAGTCTTTTTTTTATTCCTAGTGTTATGGCATGGCAGACGGCAACTTTCAGCGATTACACTTCCAGCAAGAACTTCACATTCACTGGAAGCGATAACAACACATTCTACATCAGCCTGCCAAAGAATGCGACAATTCTAGGTGCATCAGTAAATGTCAGTGGATTTCTCTACAAGTCAGGAACAGATGGTGTATCTATTTCTGACAGTACAAATTTTATAGTAAAATATGGTTCTGTCGTGACGACTCAGACAAATGGTACGCATTGGAACACTTCATTTATATTGGAACAAAAAGATTATTCTAGTGCACACTCTACAGCACTTACTGCAACTTTAAGTGAAGGTTATCCTAAAACTGTACAGGCGTACAATTCAACTGGTTTAGCTGTACCAGCAACTATTAATGGGAATGTACTTAATTGGACATCAGAATCAGTATCTTTAGCTAATGTTACAGATCATTCAAGTGATGATGGAGGTGTAAGTGGAACATATGGGTGCGATGCTTATAATTGTGCAAATCCGCAAAGTTGGGGTGACTTTTATGCAGATGACATATATATTCGATGGTATCATGGAATTAATTGTGGTTCGCCACAAAAAATTTATATATATTACGATTCATTCTATACTGCAGAAATAGACCTCGCTTGTACTCTTGTAGGTATGCCCGATTGGATTAATACTGGATTATCAGGTTGGCCATTAGTATATCCTCATCATGTTACAACTTATACTATAAGTTCGGCAGGTTATGATGTTGGCTGGGATTCAGCAACAACACCACCAACTGGTGGACATTGGATGATAAGAGCAGAAGCAGTAAATTTCACAAGAATAACTGAATATGTAGTATATTCGATATGGGCACCCAATAATACTTATATCGATACTACTGGAAATGGAAACAGGGACTGGAGCAATACTGGAGAACTCACTTCGCTTCAGACGGCATATCTAAACACAACTTCCATAAACAATTACTTATCAACTTGCACTCCAACAAATGGATACTGTAATGTTCCTTTCATTCTTCACTCAGATAACTCAGGCATAGTCCAAGTGAATGGAATCTCTTTCACGAACAATTCAATTTCAACTACAATATCCGCAAATCCAAACTTCAAGTTCTCAAAATATTTGAACGATACTGTCTATGTTTCGGTATATGACGCGGCTTCTTCTTCTCAGACTTGCAACATAACAGCCAACTCAGCTTCTTACAATAATGTTCCTTTCGGAAACAATGCGACTTATTTTGCATTCAACTGGACTGACGGGACTAACACATTCACGACAAGCTGTTGCGACCCATTAGGAAATTGTGCGATAAATTCAAATACAACAACAGCATATATAAAGAAGATAAGCTTGATTAACGAGGACAACAGTTCAGCCTTTTCAAACTTCACCCAGCTTTCAACATTAAGGGCGATTGACGAAGTGAATTCAACGATATTCAATTTTCTGACAAACAACGACACATGGATTTATGTAATCTCACCTAACCCAACTCAGGTTATAAGGATAGAGAAGACTTATGTGGATTCCTTTTTCATCGATTTGCAGACAGGATTAATGCTAAGCGACACAAGAATCTGCGTGGCAAGCTCCCAGCAGTTCTATGAGATAATTTTCTACTCGAAATCAGCTCAGCCTATCGCAGTAAAGAACACATTGGGAAATTGCTATGTCTTACTTAGTTCGACTAGGTTTGCTTATGAGGATGCACTCATGGCAAAGGCGTACACGATAAAGGCGAATTATGAACTATACACGATAGACACTACTACCACTCCACCTACCTTTAATTTCTTGACTGCAGTAGATGGAAGCTTGGCTACAACACATAACCTTGATGTGATTGAATTGGCACAGAGCCAGCCAGAGTTTAGCCTGCTTACAGACCAATGGGCAGTGGGATTTCCAACTAACACGACCCTCGAATTTTATTATATTAACCAGAAGAATGACAATGTTCTAGTCGATGTGGTGATAAGGAACGGGACTAATGTCTTTTACATTTACAATGAGACGACTACTCCAAACAATTTCACTTTCATCTGGGACTTTACAGGAGTGTCAGCAAAGCTTCTTACAGTGGAAGTTTTCAAGCATTTTTCTGATGGCTCTGTTCAGATGATTGAAAGGACAGTAAACCTTGCAGCAGCCATTTCGATAATGCTAGATTCAAACCTCGCCATAATAATTGCAGTGATTTTGATATTCTTCGGAATGACATTCGTAGCGACTAAGTATGTCTTCGGCTGGTTCGGATTAATCATTTTGATAATAGCTTTTGCAATAACCACTCTAGCCCCGACAACTGCAGCACTAAGATTGATTCAGGCGGGAATAATAATACTCTGCATTTTTGTAGTTCTTATATGGAAATCAGAAAATCCTACTATAACATGATGGTGAGAAATATGAAACAATTATCAGAAAAAACTAGAAAGAAAATGAGTTTGGCAAAGATGGGTCATTTAGTTTCGGAAGAAACAAGGAGGAAAATTAGTCTAGCAAATAAAGGAAAACCTTCACCTATGAAAGGTAAAAAACATACTGAAGAAGCTAGATTAAAAATAAGTTTAGTAAACATAGGAAATAAAAAATGGCTAGGTAAGCACCATTCTGAAGAAAGTAAATTAAAAATGAGTTTAATGCATAAAGGTTATCATCCAAAGACAGAATTCAAGAAAGGATATTTGATGTCTGAATATACTAAAGCAAAAATAAGTCTAACTATGAAGGGAATTCCAAAGTCAACACAGACAAAGAAAAAAATAAGTGATGCAAGATTGAAGCAAATATTGCCATTGAAAGATACTTCGATAGAAATAAAAATACAAGAAGAACTAAAAAAATTAAATATCCCATTTGTAACTCATAAAACATTATTAAATTTAACTCAATGTGATATTTTTATAGAACCCAATATTTGTATTTTCGCTGATGGATGCTATTGGCATGGATGTGAGAAATGCTTTGACCAAAATAAATTTAATGCAATGCAGAGAAAGGCAAAAGTCAGAAGTTTGTTAATTACTCAAAAATTAATCAATGAAGGTTTTAAAGTCCTCAAGTTTTGGGAACATGACATCAGAAATAATTTCGAGGATAAAGTCTTAGACGAGATTATTTTTTCAGTGCAGGAAGTGAAAAGGAGGATTGGTTAAAATTGGTGCTTTAAAGTATTTTTATGCAATCATAACGATTCAACTCGTTTACAGCTTTTGCGTGACCATTTTAGTCTGGGGATTATCCGGATACAATCTCCAGACGATGACTTTGGCAATGCAACCATTTCAAAACCAAACAATAAACCCTTCTGCATTATCCTCACAAATCCAATCGGCAACCCAGAGCCAGCTTCATATTCCTCTCATTGACTTGGGTTCACTTGTATTTTATTCAGGTAATCTCATCTTTGATCTGATAGTTAATTTCTTCACTGCATTGCCAGGCATGTTTAATCTTCTTGTTGATGCTCTATGCCTATTGTTTAATGTCCCAGTCTTCTTGGCAAATACTTTAAAAGTGGCAATCTTCACCATGCTCTCGATAAGTTATTTTATCGCTTTAATCAGCTTTATATTAAGTATAAGAAGTCGAGGTGCTACCATTCAATGAAATTTAAGATATTGATTCCATTAACTTTGTTCATTCTCATCTCTCTTTTTTTCATCGGTGAGGTTAAAGCCACTGAGATTACTGTCTGCTCTTCTGGCTGTGATTCTACTACTGTTCAAGGCGGGATTAATCTTGCTAGTCCTTATGATACTGTTCTTATTATTGATAGTGGAGAATATAATGAAAGTGTTATTGTGACTGTTGCTGGATTGAATTTGACTAGTAATTCTACAACATTACCAATCATATGGAGAAATGGTAGCTATCCAAATGTTCCGATAGAAATTAATACTGGGAATATTTCTGTGTCAAACTTGAAATTAAAATATAATGGAACAGTAACTGGAACAGATTGCATTGTTATAAACAATCAAAACAACATATTCATAAACAACATAAATTGTTCCATATCTACAGCTGGAAGCAATGGGATTTATTTCGATTACAATACAAACAATAGCATTGTAAGCAACAGTTATTTTAATACATATCTACTTACAGCCAATGATTTGGGAGCAATATTAATAGCTTCTGGTAGCAACAATAATACTTTCTACAAGAACACATTCTATAATTTCAGGGATGGTATAGAGATAGATGCCATAAGTGCTATGTCAAACAGCACGAACATAAAAGATAATAATTTTTACAATTACACAAATTCAATACGAGTGTATGGTGACCCAAAATTCAACCCATTCTTGTATCTTGTAAACAATTCATTTAGCAAATCTACAATAACAATAAGCAAAAATGCAACTCTCTATAATCAATATCGTCTCAATCTCCAAGTAAAGGATTCCTTAGGAAACAATCTAAACGGAGCAACAGTCACAATAAACGACAGTCTTACAAACTCTTACGCCAATCCTACTTCAACTTTTCAATTCTCAACAAATTCTTCTGGGATGATAGATACAATGATACTGACAGAATTCCTAGCAAACCAGACTTACAATGCAACAAGCGGATATATGTATTTCAGTAATTACACCATTAATGTCTCTTTAGCAGGTTATCATTCAAATCAGACTACAGTCAATCTCACCAACTCAGAAGACATTATGCTTACCATGACTGCCTCTGGTCCATCTTCATTCATCCAAGTAAATGGGATAACAAACGGAACTTATCCAGATTCTAAGACAATAAGCTGTTCTGGCTCTGATACTTGCACTCTTTGGAAGAATGGAACAGATGTGACAGGTCAGAATAACACCGCTTTTCAATTAGGAGTAGGACTTTATAATTTCACTGCTTCAATTACAGGAAATCAGACAACAGTATGGTATCTGATAGGACAAGGTGGTCAATCAGTTTCTCTGACAGGAATAACCAACAACACTTATCCTTATTCTGTTACTCCAGTTTGTTCAGGAAATGTGACTTCGAACCTTTACAGGAATTATTCCTCAGCGTCAAATAGCACAGCAATCCAACTTAGTGGTGGCGATTATCTATGGACTTGTAATACAACTGCAAATAACAATTATACTTTCATCACTACATCTTCTATTCAAAGAGTCTCAAGAGCTAGCAGAACTTGCACATTGGCTACAGACAAATTATGGACAAGAGTATATGATGGAACTGCTTCCTCAACTTCTTGTTCAGTAGATTTGGGAAGTACAGATGGCTCAATGACTTTCACTGTGAACACTTCAGGTGTTTCAACCCCAGATTCCCAGACAAATGCAGGTGGCTATTCTTATGTATGTCAATGGACTGGCGGTGTGAATTATTCAGATTGCACACAACAAACTAATATATTATCTATTTTACTGGCAGATTACTCCACTTCATTAACAGGAATAGCAAACAGAACTTATGATGGAACAACTACAGACACTCCAATCTGCACTTCCAATGTTACAGCAACATTCGTTAGGAATTCTTCAGCATCCACTTGGAACAACACAGCCACAGTGTTCGGTGTCAATGGCTACAATTGGACTTGCTATGTGAATCCAGATGCCAATCATCGAGGCAGTTCAAAAACAGTAGTCCAATCAATAACTCAAGCCTCTAGCTCATGCACAATATTTCCAGCGACATCCAGCTATGCTTTTGGCATAGGAGTTACCATATACGCCACTTCAAATACTTCACAGTCTCCAGCTTCTCTTTGGTGGAACACAACAAGTATGACTAGCCAGAACAACACAGCAATAACTTTTCCTGTTGGAAGAATAAACTTAACATCAAGCAATCAAGCCAGCCAGAACTTCACACAGTGTGTTCAATCTTCCTCAAATATAACAGTCACCATAGGTACTCCAGCAATTTCATTTACCGGTACGACCAGTCACACTTATGGAACTTCAAATACCATACAATGCACTAGCAATGGAATAGCAAATCTGTACTTGAATGATTCTACAACTACTTACAATAATACATCAATATTATTCGGCGTAAAAGATTATCTATGGACATGCAACACCACCGACACCCAGAATTATACATCAGATTCTGCAAGTTCAATAATGTCCATAACTCAAGCTACTCCTGCATTGTCAATATCCGGAACAGGAAGTTATTTGTATCCGACATTGACAAATGTTTCTGGAACCAACTGTCCAAGTCAGTCTGATGTTTCCTGCAATCTCTACAGAGACAGTATCCTCAAGTCAAACCCAGACAGTGCAACTTTGGCAGTAGGAACTTATGCTTATATTTTCAGCACTTTAGGCGGAGTCAATTACACAAGCGGGACAACCTCTTCAAGCTTGTCGATAGTGACTACTAAAACTTTGCAACAAAAGTTAGTTGACCCAATCGTTGGCGACCTTGGGGTTACAATTCCCCAGCTCCTTGCAGTGTTCACAACTCTAGGCTGCGTGATAATCATGGCAAAGGATTTCAGATTGGGAATAATGTTCTTGTTCTTCTTCACTCTGGTCGAGTTCATCATGCTTTACGCTTCAGGATACGACACCTCGCTTCAGCTGATAATAACATTCTGCTCTCTGGCAATACTCAGCCTCAGTTACTTGATAACCCATAAGAAAACCCAGAGCCCGTTTGATGTGATGTAGATTGGTTTATATTAAGAAGAATCTAAATAATCAATATAGTTTGGGTGAGTTGACATTAAAATAAGAACTAGTCTGGTATTTGCATTTTTAGGTTTCATTTCATTTGCTCAGTTAAGCTTAGCACAATCTGAGAACTTAGGAATCGGTCAGAGTATCACTGTCCAAGTCACTCCTTATCTGACAGTTTGGGATTATTTGCTCACATTTATAGTTTTAATAGGTATTCCTGCGATTTCCATTTTCTGCGTTTATAAATTGTTTAGGCATTTCAAAAAATCTAATGGTTCTTATTCTCCCGAGACTAATGTTAATTTAATTAAAGAGGATAGAAATGAAAAATAAAAAATACTTGGCAATACCCATGGTGATAATGCTGGGAATGTTGGTTCTGAGCCTTCCAAGTGCAACTACTCCAGTCAATTCAGGAAGCAGCCTGAAATATGACGGAGTAGTATGCGTTTACAAGAACAACCAGCTTGTGGAATGCAAGCACAACCTGATAACAAACGTAGGTCTCAATGCCATCAAAACACAATTAGGTGTTGGAACTCCATTTACACAGATTACCAATATAAGTGTCGCAAATGCAACAGGAGCAGTTCAAGCTGCAACTGACACCACTTTAACAGGTGAATGGAAGTCTTGTGGATTGGCAGGACAGGGTGGAACTTACGTCAATCAAGCTGGAAACGGTCAGTGGAACATAACATATCAATGGACTGTTGCTGGTACAGGATGTGCGGACATCCTTGTTAATGCGACTGGATTGTACAACGCAACTGGAGCAAGTCAATTGTTTGCAGAAGTCGGATTCACTGCGGTCACTTTGCAGACCAACGATAAAATCAATGTCACTTGGGGTCTTGTCGTAAGCTAAACAAAGGAGATGAAAGAGTTTGAAACATGATTTGTTTAGTGGGCAGAATGTAAAAAAAAAACTTTCTTAGCCTTTAGCTTATTCTTTTTTACTCTTTTTCTTCTCATTCCTCTGGCAAACACTGACGATGCTCTATCCACTCCTGTAATCTCATATTCTCCTGCTTCAAAAACAATTTGTTCTGGCTCGACTTGCGAGACTTCTTATTTTCTTGACAGGACTTATTACGAGGAGAACAATTCTTGGAATCCGATAAATACCACGTTTAGATTAATTAATGGCACTTATATTGCGGATGCGAACAATTTCAAAGTCTATATTCAAGGCAATAAAATAACTCTCACTGGCGAGGATAATTCCTATTTTAGTTTTACTGTCCCTTCTTCCTCTTCTCCGATTGTTTCTGGAAATACTGTTTCTTATGATATCTCTTCTTCTCAGCTCACTGCGACTTTAAGACTGACTCTCGGCAGCGAAGGACTGGAAAAATTCATAACAGTAACTGACATAAACAGAAATAAGAATTGGGACAACTATGTAGAAAATCTTAACAATACTTTGGCTAAGAATAAATTCATCGTCTCTCCTTTGAGAATCTGGTATGCGAATTGCACTGGCTCTGGCGAGAATCAAACTTGCTCTAATGTCTATTATCCGACTGACTGGAATAATGGAGGATTTTCAATTTCAAAATCCTATCTTCAGAATGCTGTTTTTCCTATCTATATCGACCCCACTGTCTATTACAATTTTTCTACCATCAACGGCAACAGAGCTTACGGAGACAGTGCTGACGCTGGGACTGTGAAGACAGGAGACGGTGCCAATGCTTGGACTACTGGTCAGCCGACTTGGGCTGAGGTATGGACTTCTTCTGCTACTGCTTCAAATTTCACTGCAAATGGATATAACAATCTAAACACCAATGACACGAAAATATCCAATATAACCTCTTCCACTGCGAACCAAGAGCCGTATGCGATAATGAATTTTACGATAAGCCAGCCAGTAAGTATCATCAACTTCATCAATGTCACGATAATTCAACAGGAAGTGAATGCGATAGACGACGGATGCGAGTGGTATATAGCCAATTGGACAAATTCACTTTTTTTCAAATTTAGAGCGGAATCCGCAGCTTTAGGGAGTATAACTGGCTCTTACAATTTCACAACCCAGAATGACATAGGTAAAATTATAAGCCCGACTGGCATACTGACTCTTCTTCCTTACGGCTCTAATTCAGATAATGGCGAGGGTTGTGCGATAAATTATGTCAATGTCATCGTCAATTACAATTCTCAGCTGACTTTTACCAGTCCAGCGAATAATGGGACTGGGTATGAGAAGCCTGGAGACAAGGTGAATTTCACTATGTCCGTGACTACCAACGATGCCTCTTTATCTCATTATATTTTCTCTACTAATATGACTTCAAATGGTGCTTGGGTTAATTCTTCTGCTGTCGCTTTTCCTGCTAGCTTGACGACTGCTACTATGTGGAACACTACCACTGCTCCTGTTGCTGGAAATTATTCTTGGAAGTTTTTTACTAATTCATCTGGAAACAATAATGGTTTTTGGAACTCCTCTTCTGCTCAGTATTTTGTCTTTTCAAACAGAACTCTTGCTGTCAGTTGGGTTCCTTATGCCTCTTATTCTCAATTTAATTCCACTACCTGTTCAGTCTCTTCCCCTTGTTCTTATTCTCAGTATAATATTTATAATGTCTCCGCCAATGTCTCCTGTATTACCAATCCTACTGGTCTTTCTTGCGGTTCTATCACTGGAGGAATTATGTATAATACTTCTTCTACGAGTTATTCTTTTGTCAATACCACGAGCGGAGCGAGTCCGTTTTATACGATATCACCATCACCATTTCAAATAAAACAAGTTGATTATTATACCAATGCAACGAGTCTCAATTACCCACGCTCAGTCTTTGTTTCAAACGGATATGCATATGTTGCCTCCTCTAATGGCAACTCTCTTACCACATTCAGTTTAAGCAATCCTGCCGCACCATCGCAAGTTGATTATTATACCAATGCAACGAGTCTCAATAATTCATGCTCAGTCTTTGTTTCAAACGGATATGCATATGTTGCCTCCTCTAATAGCAACTCTCTTACCACA
>Ga0315282_10009245_pt1 | contig 15704 bp, 14 predicted proteins | sample YL17G07_20_MG_FD_203693 | JGI IMG/M metagenome (GOLD analysis project Ga0315282, IMG submission 203693) | Sediment microbial communities from Yellowstone Lake, YNP, Wyoming, USA - YL17G07_20 | ecosystem: Environmental > Aquatic > Freshwater > Lake > Sediment | place: USA: Wyoming | collected...
ATGCCTCAATTCAAAACCTAACTGAATTATACACTAATGGCCACCCTCTCCTCTAATGTCTAACCAATCCACTCTCTCCACTCCCCTCACCTTCACCCACCTGCGTTTCCAGGCGCGAGCACGCGAACCCATCCGGCTTGGGACGTATCAGGGCGCGGAGCGGTTGCGAGACGCCCTGGCGCAGGTGATGTTGCGGGCAGTGTGTCCGGAGACCTGGCGCGCCGAAAGGCCCTCGCCAGAACATGCCGCGGTCTGTCCCGCCTGTTGGCTTCTGGCTTCCCAAACCGACTCAGGCGTGGTGAGGCGCGTCTACAGCCTGGCGGGGCCGTTGCCGCCGCTGGATACGCTCGCGCCCGGCCAGCTTTTTCAATTCACTATCACTTTGTTTGGGGAGGGCTTCCGCTTCCTGCCGTACTTTATGCTTGCTGTATCAGCGATGGGCGATATAGGCGTCGGGCCTGGGCGCGGTAAATTCGAGATTGTCTCAATCTACGCGGTCAACCCATTGACTGGCGGGTCACATGCGATTCTTTCGGAGGGAGAAAAAATAGTCCGACCGCAAAGCCTGCCCATCGGTTGGAAAGATGCGGAGGCTGCAGCCCGCGCTTTACCCAGCCAGGCGGCGTCATGCCACCTGAGCGCAACCCCGCTGGCACGACGCCAGCGGGGCAGCCAAGTGGATATCTGCATCCAATTCCTCTCCCCCACCCGCTTGATCGATTCGGGCTCTCTCGTCAAGGCTCCCGATTTCGGCATCTTCTTCCGCCGCTTGCTGGAGCGGGTGGACGAACTGGCGAAGCAACACTGCGGCGGAGAGCGGCGCCCGTCCGAAGAAGTAAGTGAACTCAATCAACTTGCCGACCAGGTGCGCCTGATCGAAGAGACCACCCAATGGGTTGAGTTGTGGGGACCCTCCGGGCGCACCGGACGCAGTACGCCGATGGGCGGGTTTGTGGGTTATGCCGTTTATCGCTCGAAGCATTGGGATCGATTATTGCCCTGGCTGTTATTAGGACAGGGCGTGCAGGTTGGCAAGTTGACGGCGAAAGGAAACGGCATATTCCAGGTAGAATCACCTGGAAGGAAAGGATATTGGCTATGAGTACGATGGAAATTCGGTTGAAAACCCTCACCCCGCTGTGGACCGGCGGCGTCGACCAGACCAGCGACCGCCTGCACGAGACCGGGTTGATTGGCTCGCTACGCTGGTGGTACGAATCGCTGGTGCGCGGCCTGGGCGGCTATGCGTGCGACCCGACGAGTGAAGAGCGCTGCCCTGATAAGGAAGGCAAGCGTTGTGCGGCGTGCGAATTATTCGGTTGCACCGGCTGGGCGCGCAAGTTTCGGCTGCGCGTGTTGAACAGCAATGAGGCATTGATTGAGAACGCAGCGGGGGCGAACCAGGCGATAATACTTCAATTCTTGGAATTGCGCCTGATAAGTAACGAAGAAAGATGGCTGCTGGCAAAGGCCATAGAGGTTGCAGCTAAGTATGGCGCGTTGGGAGGAAAGACAACACTCAAGCCGCAGAAAGGGAAAATTGGCGAAGATTATGGCATTGTGCAAGTGGTCTCCATTCCATTACTACCAAAGTCTAATATTGAACCCTTTCTCAGAAAATTCCGGTACGTAGAATGTGAAGGGGCTGCTGATTTGCGCTGGTTCTTTTTTGTCAACGGTGCTTTTCTCTGGCGTCGTCAAATGAATGCTTTAATGGGGCTTTCAGAAAACGGGCAAAATGTCATCAAGAACGAACCCTATCAGCAATTCTTGCGCGGCAAACGCGGAGATGCAAAACAGGACGCCATTAGCAAAAAACTCTTTTCCTTCCGCGCCGATGGCGGGCGCATCTGGGGCTACGCCAGAGACGCCCAGATGCGTGATACGATTGTAGGAGAGATCAGCCAAAAACTCGGATACGGAAAGTACACCGTCAAAACCGGCGAGGAGGTGCTCAATGAGCTATGATCTGTACGTGGAACTTGGCGGCGAAACACAGGAAGACGTTGAGGCGATTGTCAAAGACGATTATCGAGGCATAGCGATTCCTGATGTCTTTGAGCGCGTCCGCTTGCTGGCCGGAATTGCAGCGCGGAATGAGGGCGTAAAAGATTACGCCGTCAGCGGCGACCGCAGACGGGGTGGCGGATACAAAAGTCTGGTTCATGCCGTCAAACCTGAAAATACCCCCTATGCCCAGAAACTCATACGGTCTGCGCTCGCAAGGTTACAGAGTTTGGGTTTGATGCCTACCGTGCCCGATTTGCATGCCCTCCCTCCCGGCTCCTGGTTCCTCCAGTTCACCTTCAACCTCGCTAAGCCTTGGATCAGCAAAGATGATGACCCCTTCTACGTGGCCGAGAGCGTCAATCCTGTGCGTAAAGACAAAGTCTTTAAAGTTCCAATGATAGCCGCCAGTAGTTGGAAGGGTTTGCTGCGCTGGACCGTCATGCACACCCGCCTGGTTTCGAAGAAAGACTTTCTTGAGCCCGACAAATTCGCTCAGGAACGTTTTGTGCAGACTCTGCTCTTTGGCGATGAGAAAGGTGAAGAACCGAGGAAAAATACCGACTTTGCCGCCTATCTCGATATGCTCAAGCCAGATGCTCGCGATGAATATAAACTTCTCTTACGAATGTATTACGATGCGAAGGACAACGATCCTTTGCCGCACCATAGCGGACGGCTGATGTTTTATCCAACGTTTTTCGACTTGATTGACGTAGAAGTCATCAACCCGCACTCACGCAAGACAAAAGCCGGCACACACCCAATTTATCTGGAATGCGTCCCCGCCGGCGCAAGCGGCACCTTCACCCTGATCTACATCCCGTTTGACCTCTTCGGCAAGGACAAAGCCGCAGCCAGAGAGCAAGCCCTTGCCGACCTGCAACTCGTTGCCAAAGGGCTGCAAGCCATGTTCCTCACCTACGGCTTTTCTGCCAAGCGCACCAGCGGCTACGGAGTGGCGAAGGATGAGATTGAAAATCTTACTATAGCGACGCGATATCAACCCTACCAAGAAGAAAAAACCACTCTGAGTCAGTTGACGCAGGAGGTGCAACATGTCGCCTTCTAAAGAGACACTTCGCGCCACGCTGGCGCCAGTGGTCGCGGCGCTACGCGCCGGTTTGGGAGATGACCTGGTGGCGGTGGTTCTTTTCGGCTCGCAAGCCCGGGGCGAGGCTACCCCCGAAAGCGATTGGGACTTCCTGGTCATTGCTCGCCATTTGCCGCCTAAGACGCTGGCGCGCCATTTTTATCTGAAGACCATGCTCCCTGCGGCCTGGCGGGCAAGGGTAAGCATCATGGCAAAAATACCCCAAGAATTCGAATCTCGCCTGCCGGCCCTTTATCTGGATATTGCGCTGGATGGCATCATCCTGTATGACCGCCAGGCGTATATTAAGCCGCGCCTGGACTGGCTGCGCAAACAGATCAATACGAACAGATTGAAGCGCCAACGCATCGGGCGCGACCTGATGTGGCGATGGCCATCGCCAACCTGGTCTTTGGGATGGGAGGGATTCGCATGAGCAATCTAGAATCGCCTTATCGCTTACGTCTGGCAAAAGGTTCCCTCGATGAAGCTAGTCAGGATATAGATTTGAACCGCTGGCGCTCGGCGCTGAATAACAGCCAACTGTCCGTAGAACATGCCGCCAAAGCCGTGCTGGCGCTGCTTGGGCCGGTCGGACGCACCCACAACCCGGCTGTTCATCTACGGGAGGCTCTAGAAAAGGACCACTTTAGCCCGGCACAGGCACCTTCCGTTCAGGCATTGACGGAAAAGTCCGAGTTGCTCGGACCCGATGTCCACATCCAAACCGATTACGGCGATGAGGTCGGCGGCCTGACGCCGTGGGAGCTCTTCGATGAAAACGACGCCCGGCAGGCCCTCACCCTGGCCGAGGAAGCGGTTACCCTGGCGGATCAGATTATCCAGGAGGCAAACCATGAATAGCCTTCAAGTGTTAGCACAAAAACGCGACGACCTGCTCCTGGCAGAGTTGGCGGCGCTTCTCCATGATGTAGGGAAATGCACGTCAGAGTTTGCATACTACCCTCAAGCGCGTTCGGTAAGAATTAACAATCAAGACCTCGATCCCTACAAGGCGGTTTTCTCTGCTTCTGAGTTAAGTCGATACCAGTTCTCCCAACAAAGAATTCAGAAACGGCTGGATGAAGCAAACCAACAGTATGCACTACATAAACTGCTTGATGACCGCGTACGCACTACTCTTGATAGCAAGTTTACAGTTGAGAATATTTCCTATTCCTTTCGTGAGGCGATCTATTTTAGCCGCCAAAAGTTTGCGACCAGAATAAGCGCTCCTCTGGGACGTAAGGGCGAACCATTGGACCTGCTGGCGAATTGTCATGGAGAGGGACACGTCGAGAAGGAAAACCCATTGCCTTCTATTACACCTCAACCAGTTGCTCGTTATTCGGCTTTCGGGTATTTGCTAGACAATCTAGCCGAACCAGATCAGCCAGAAAGTCTAACCAAGAGACTAAATAACCTCAACTGGCAAGCGATATTGCAACACAATATCGAAGAGTTGCGCGCTCTCTTCCTGGAAGCATTAGGTGATACCCGATTCCCTATAAACGAAATCACCTTGTGGGATTGGTCCTATGCTGTTGCCAGCCTTTATAAGTCCGAACTCGCTCGCCATTACCTTAACGAAGAATGGCGCACACGCGACCATCTCCACTGGCGCGCCCTGCGCGTCAACTTCGATGTGCTCGCCCTCTACGCCAAAGCGGTCAAAATCGGCGACCTGCTCGGCTATCAGCGCGTCGTAGACGAAGCCTGTGAAGCGGTCAAGAAACTTATCGAAGAAGAATACCCCCTCGGCAACGAAATCTACCGCGACAGCACCGGCATCTACTTCACCTTCCCCGACCTGGATTTGCCCGCCGACCTGGCACAGGAAATCCGCCGCCGCGTGGAAAAGGTGGAGGCAGAAGTCGCTCCCCGCATCGCCGTCACGGTAGGCGATGGAGCAACCGCCGCCGAACAACTCAAAGGTATCCTGGGCAAAGCGCGCAAGGAAGCGCTAGATGCATTGGCGCAGCCCTTTGACAGCCAAAACCTGAGCGCCCACTGGCAGCAGCAGTGGGAGACGGTTGGGGATGGCAAATGGGAACTCTGCCCGGTCTGCCGCCTGCGCCCGATGCGCGAGGGCGCAGAGGCGTGTGAAACCTGCAAGCAGCGCCGCGGCTCGCGCATCGCTGCGTGGAAGGAGAATCCATCCCAGACCATCTGGATGGACGAAATCGCCGACCACAACGGCCGCATCGCTCTCATCCTGGGCAAATTCGGTCTGGACGGCTGGCTCTCCGGCGACCTGGTCCAGACAATGCTCATCAAGGCTGTGGAAAACACGCCTGACCAGTGTGTGCCCAAGAATCCCTCCCCCGCCCGCCTGCGCCGCGTCTGGGAGACCTGCCAGCGATTCTGGACCGAGACGGTGGAGCAGCAAATCCTGAAGGGATTGCCCATGCGGAGGCGCTGGGAACTCGTCCCCGATCAACCCTTAGGCAATACTCCGCCCTCTGACATCGCTCTGGATGGCACACTGAACGGGCAACCGATTAGCGTGTTCCGCACCGGCGCTCGTTTGCTCACCATCTTTTTTGTGACCCAACCGCAAAAGGGCAAATTAAGCATTACCTGGGAGAAAGATGGGAACAAAGGACGCGCTGAAATCGAGGTCTTGCCACAAGCGATAGGACAAGATGAACTGGCGAAATATCAATCATACGCCCCATTTCTATCGCTGCTAGCTTCGCCCGATCAATTCCTGGTGCTCGTTCCGGCCGCCGAGGCACTGGACATCGCAGCAGAAATTCGGAATGAATATCAAAAGCAATTCGGCAAAGTGCAGAACCGCCTGCCGCTGTTTCTGGGTTTGGTCTTTTTCCCGCGCAAGATGCCGCTTATGGCGGTGATGGATACCGCCCGGCGGATGGTGGAGCAGGTCGAGTTCAAGGGTGAAAGTTGGCAAGTCGCAAAATCGGATAATGGTAAGTTGGAACTAATTCCACAATCTATCATTGCGAGCGAAGCGAAGCAATCCTCAAGCGGTGAGGAGATTGCTTCGGTGCAAACATCGCACCTCGCAATGACAGAAAGCCGCATCACCTGGACGGTGCTGACGAAGATGGGTGACAACGCCACTGACGACGTATGGTACCCCTACTTTTTCGTCACCGACAGTGTGGACGTGAGCGACCGCGAGCGTCGCTTCCGGCACGACGTCCGCTGGCTCGTGCACGTTAACAATCTGCGCAAAGGTGACAGGGTGCATGTGACCCCCTCGCGTTTCGCCTACATCTATCTCCAACACACCGCACGGCGATTCGGGTTTGACCCGCAAAAAGATTCATTGCTCCTGGATGAACTCCCCCGCTTGATTAATATGTGGGCTCAAATTTGCCAAACGCCAAAGATGACCAACACGAAACTGCGCGGCGTGCAGGCATTGCTGGAAGACAAGTGGCAAGCCTGGCGATTGGACGAAGAATCGAGCAAGACCGATGGACGCCGCGAGGCGTTCAAGCAATTGGCAAAGACGACATTTGACCACGCGGGTTTGCTAATTGATTCAGATGACGTTTTGAATGGTCGCTTTCGAAACTGTCTCGAACTGTATACAAAAATTCTCAAACTACGCTTGAAGGAGGCGCAAAATGAACGACAACCCGAAACCGCAAATGCCTGAAACGCTCAGGTACTTCACCCTCGCTCTCGACCCGATCCACGTCGGCACGGGCGGGATGCACCTGGGAGGTGTGGACATGTCTATAGTGCGCGAGCCAGGGACGGGCGTGCCCAAGATTCCGGGGACCAGCCTTTCGGGTGCGGCGCGCACCTATGCCGCGATGCAGGAAAAGGGCAAATTCCCCCAGTGCGCCGGCCAAAGCGGTCACTGCGGTCATCCTAATTGTCCAATCTGCGTCACCTTTGGTTTTGCCGGCACAAGCAATGGCAGTTTCCAGGGCTTGGCGCAGTTCTCCGACGCGCGGCTGCTCTTCTTCCCCGTCCACTCCCTGGCCGGGCCGGTCTGGATCACCTGCCCGGAGGTGCTCAAAGACCTGGGAATCACCGAAGCCGAGCCGGCGGATGAGCAGGTGCGTGTGGCGACCGGCATCAAAGCCAGCGGCAAACTCAACCTGGGCTGGCTGATGCTGGAGGTGGCAGGGAACGCTTTTTCGTTGAATGGCAAACTGAGCGCCATCCCAGACGACATCAAAAAGCGCGCCGTCCTGGTCTCGAATAAACTCTTCAGCCAAATCGTCAACGACAATTTGGAAGTGCGAACGTCAGTGAGCATTGATCCGCAGACCGGCGCGGCCGCCGAAAAAGCGCTCTTCACCTACGAAGCCCTGCCCCGCGCCAGCGTGCTGTGTTTTGACGTGGTAATCAGTGACCCGCAGTTCTATCAGATCAACGGGCAGCAACCGCTCAACAACGGTGGCAAGCAAAAGGTGATTGATACCGTTCGGCAAGGCCTGAAATTCTTCGAGACCCTCGGCGTAGGCGGGATGAACACCCGCGGCATGGGCCGGCTGCGTGTGCTGAATCTCAACACAGGAGGTCCACAATGAGTAGCCAGAACCTGGATCAACTCTGCGCTCAATTCGGCTATCGGATTGCCGAGCAGACCAAACAAGCGTTCGGTAAAGCGTCGGACTCAGAGAATCACATTACTAAATCGCTTGGCGTATTGCAAGAGGATGGCGTGTATGCGTTTTTCCTCTATCAAAAGTCACGTAAAAAAGATGGCGCGAACAAATGTATCGAACAGGCTCACGAACTCTTGAAGCAAGCACGCATTAGACCATTCGATTCGCAGACTGATTCGCTTTTGGCTGTGCGCGGCGACAAAGCCAAGAACCTTGAGGGTCTCGCGGAACATCTCGATGAATTATTACTCGCGAAACGTCTCTTGGAGCAGGCGTTGATCTACGCCCGCTATCACGCCAAGGCATTGGAGTAAAAACCTGCGAGGTCTGATCGGAGGTGAATATGACCTGGCAACTTTCTCAACTGACCTACGAACTGCTCAGCCCGCTCCACATCGGCTACCACAAGATAGGCAACCTCCAACGCACGCGCTACTACATCCCGGCGCGCAATATCTGGGGCGGAGTGGCAGAACGCTTGACACGTAGTGGCTTCCAGGCCACCGACGCCCCAAAAGGAGATTATGAAAAGATCGGCGATTGGGTGAAAACACACTTTGCCTTCGGCTATTGGTTTATACGTCAAGGCAATGAAGATTTTGCTCCTCACTATAGCGATAATGAATTGAAATACGGCCGACTGACCGAAGCCGAATTCGAACGCCGTTACTTAGATTCGCACGTCACCACCGCACTGGACGCAGCGACAACTTCAGCAGAAGAGGGGAGTTTACACGAAGTCGAGTTCATCGCGGCCTATAACCAATCCAGTCTACGGACCTGCATCGGCGGCTGGGTTCTTATGGACGAGATCGCCAGGAACGTTCTTGGCGAGGAAACGAAATGGCACACCTGGCTGGACAATTTGCAAATCGGCGGTGAACGACGCTATGGATTTGGACGTTTGCGTATGGTGAGTATTAAGCTCGCTGACGAAAGCGGCTGGGCATTGAACGAAACCCGCCCACACCTCCAGATTAAAAAAGGTAATCCCCTCCTCGCACATACCCGAACCGAGGGCGTGGTCGCGCGCGGACAGATAGAGCCATTCATGGGGCGTGAAACGCACCGCGATAGCCGCCTTTTCGGACAAGTATTGACCCGGGCGCAGATATGCTGGACACCGGGATCGGTAGCTGAAACTGGGATGGAGTTCAAAATAACTGAAATGGGCGTTTGGGATAAAACGGAATAATACACCTCCAGCCCTTTGGTTTCAACCTTCGGAGGGAACATGACCATCATCCAACATCTTCTCATTGATCAATACGGCGCCTTCTTGGGCAAGCACAGCGAGCGACTGATCGTCACCAAAGGCGAAGAAAAAATCGCCCAGGCGCCGCTCCTTCACCTTGAATCGGTGACGATCGCCAATCAAGGCGTTAGCCTGAGCGCCGAGGCGGTGCGCGAATGCACCGAGCGCGGCATTCCCATCTTCTTCATCAGCGGAACAGGCACGGCTTACGCCAGCCTCTATAGCGCCGGGCTTACTGGTACGGTGGCCACCCGGCGTGCCCAACTCGAAGCGTTGAACACCATACGCGGTTTGAATCTCGTTCTTGCATTTGGGATGGGCAAACTGCAGAACCAATCCAACCTTCTAAAGTACATGGCCAAATACCGCAAGGAAGCCGATCCTGCCTTGTTCGAAGAACTGCGCCTGTGCGCCGATGAGATCCTCGATCATCTCATCGAAATGGAATGGATTAAAAATTACCCCGAATTTCAAGATGGCACCGTCACCGTGAACGATTTGCGCCAGGAGTTAATGGGTATCGAGGGGCGCGGCGCGCAGCGTTATTGGAAAGCCATCAAACAGATTTTGCCCGAAAAATATAAATTCACCGGGCGCACCAGGCGAGGGGCAACAGATCCCGTTAATTCCGCTTTGAACTACGCTTATGGCATTCTCTACGGTCAGATCGAACGCAGTCTCGTGCTGGCCGGGCTAGACCCGTATGCCGGTTTCCTGCACGTCGACCGACCCGGCAAACCCAGCCTCACCCTCGATTTCATCGAAGAGTTCCGTCCGGTGGTGGTCGATCGTACCATCTTTGGATTAGCCAACAAGAATGTGGAATTTGAGCAGAATGACGAGAAATTGCTGACAAAAGAGACCCGCCGGATGTTGGCGGAGAAAATCAACGAACGTTTGGATAGCAACGGATTGTATGAAGGTAAACGCTATCCCCTGCGGGCTATTATCCAAATGCAGGCTCGCCATATTGCCACCTTCCTGCGCGCTGAGCGAGCATCCTATGAACCGTTTGGCATGAGTTGGTAAAGCTTGCCTCTGGTTCTAACTGGCTGATTTATGAAAGAGCCAAACACCTTGCTCGTATACGACATTCCGGATGATCGCAAACGCACGAAGATTTCCGACGCCTGCCTCGATTATGGCCTGGATCGCATTCAATTCAGCGCGTTCTTGGGTTGGTTGTTGCCCACCCAACAGGAGGAACTGTTTTTGAAGATGAAGAAGCTGCTTGGCAAGAAAGAGGGCAATATTCAGATATTTTCAATTTGCGCCGATGATTGGAAAAAACATAAGATGATTGAGCAAAAGAAATCAGAAAAAAGCAATAGTGATAAAGAGGTTGAAAATGGCAGAGCAGGTTGAGGTCCAATTCGAAGCCCCTTTCCGAGTTACAGACCTTAAGCAGTGGGTATATTGCCCACGGATCCTTTATTATGAGTTATGCCTGCCGGATGTACGCCCAACAACATATAAGATGGAAGCTGGGAGAGAGGCCGGTAAGGCGGAAGAGGAGCGTGAGGCGCGGCGGTCGCTAAAATTGTATGGCATAGAAACAGGCCGGCGGGAATTTAATGTAACGGTGAGTTCTAAAAAATATGGTCTGCGCGGCAAGGTGGATCTGGTGATCTGGGGCGAACAAGAAGTGGTGCCGGTGGATTACAAACTATCTAAATTTGCCGGGAAGCATTTTCAATTGCAATTGATGGCTTATGGGTTGCTCCTGGAAGAGATTTCGGGCTTATCATCGAAGCGCGGTTTTTTATATTTGCTTCCGCAGCGGCAGGCGGAAGAGGTAAAATTTACAGCGCGGTTGCGTGAAACGTTGCTGAAGACATTGGAGGCAATGAACTACATGTTATACAACGAAGCAATGCCGCCGCCTACGCCTAATCGAAATAAATGTTTGGCATGTGAGTTTCGGCGTTTCTGTAATGATATGGTATGAGGTGAGAAAAAGATAATGGCAAGGCGCAAGCTATCCAATCTAGATTCGCAAATGAGGTCGATTCTTGAGCAAATGATAATTTGCGAAATTCTGTTGATTTGGGAATAAAACTGTCAATGAAAATTAATAAAAAGTGCCCACAGGAAGGCTTTAAAGCGATTAAAATAGGAATAGAGGCAGAAAGAAGAAGAATTTTACGATTAAAAATCAGGGTTTCACCCACCACGATCCGATAGAGGATACTGAAAGCTTATATGGTGTTGACGAAGGCAAACTCCGCCGCGCGTTTCACCCACCACGATCCGATAGAGGATACTGAAAGGACCTCACGCTGGAGGACTCGATCAACCGCATGACCGTTTCACCCACCACGATCCGATAGAGGATACTGAAAGAAGGACTATCACATGGGGGATCGGGTGAAGATCAAGGGGTTTCACCCACCACGATCCGATAGAGGATACTGAAAGGGGGTCTGGGGTACATTACGACCGGCAGGGCTGGTGGTTTCACCCACCACGATCCGATAGAGGATACTGAAAGTGGACAGTCAACGTATACGGGCTGGTCAGCAGTTCGGTTTCACCCACCACGATCCGATAGAGGATACTGAAAGCGCTTTGTCAGAATTTCAAAGCCGTTCACGATCACCAGTTTCACCCACCACGATCCGATAGAGGATACTGAAAGCCCGCGGCGCTGGAACTGTTGCGCGTGTGGATGTCGAGTTTCACCCACCACGATCCGATAGAGGATACTGAAAGGGACGGTGTACGTCAGGGTAAAGCATGGCAGTACACAGGTTTCACCCACCACGATCCGATAGAGGATACTGAAAGAATATTTTCGTGACAGTGACTTGACGCTTTTGCTCGGTTTCACCCACCACGATCCGATAGAGGATACTGAAAGAATATTTTCGTGACAGTGACTTGACGCTTTTGCTCGTTTCACCCACCACGATCCGATAGAGGATACTGAAAGACAGGCAGCTGCTAAAGCTGACAAAATGAGACAGAATGTTTCACCCACCACGATCCGATAGAGGATACTGAAAGGTTGATTCGTATCACCGGATCGGAAGCCAGCGGCTAGTTTCACCCACCACGATCCGATAGAGGATACTGAAAGACCGGATCAATAGCCGGTGTCCCGCGCGGCACGAGTAGTTTCACCCACCACGATCCGATAGAGGATACTGAAAGCTAAGTGCTGAAAGGACAGGTGTAATATGTTTTGGCAGTTTCACCCACCACGATCCGATAGAGGATACTGAAAGTGATCGCACTGCGTGAAGAGCTGGACAAGCTATCCAAGGTTTCACCCACCACGATCCGATAGAGGATACTGAAAGTGGCTGGCAACGTGTATGAGGAACGCCGCACCGGTGTTTCACCCACCACGATCCGATAGAGGATACTGAAAGATTGGAGACAGGCTGATATGGCGCAGGAAGGCGTTGGGTTTCACCCACCACGATCCGATAGAGGATACTGAAAGGATTATGCGCAGGCGGTCGAACTAATAATGATCCTGGTTTCACCCACCACGATCCGATAGAGGATACTGAAAGTGGCGGTATAGTTTTATCTCATCTATGCTATGCCATCCGTTTCACCCACCACGATCCGATAGAGGATACTGAAAGTTTATCCCTCCGCTACATCATATTCATCTAATTGCGTTTCACCCACCACGATCCGATAGAGGATACTGAAAGCGAGTGGCTAGATCATGTATCACTCGAGGATCACGGGTTTCACCCACCACGATCCGATAGAGGATACTGAAAGGTTACGAATAATAATAGTGGTATACATGCGGTCAAGAATGTTTCACCCACCACGATCCGATAGAGGATACTGAAAGAGATCGCGATACGCCTGGTAGACCTGATCGGCGTTGGTTTCACCCACCACGATCCGATAGAGGATACTGAAAGAACCGACTGTGAGTCTCACGAAGCTCCTGAGCGATATGTTTCACCCACCACGATCCGATAGAGGATACTGAAAGGCCTGGTCAACGATCAGCGAGTCGGTGTCCATGTAGGTTTCACCCACCACGATCCGATAGAGGATACTGAAAGGTCGGTGATCTATCCGATCATGAGCGGATCGATATAGTTTCACCCACCACGATCCGATAGAGGATACTGAAAGGGCGACACAGATTCTTACCGCACAGCGTACATATCGTTTCACCCACCACGATCCGATAGAGGATACTGAAAGCCTGGTCGGATACCGCGGGATTGGGATAGTGCGAAAGTTTCACCCACCACGATCCGATAGAGGATACTGAAAGACCAGAAACTTGAGACTTGGTCATTTGATCGTCACTGTTTCACCCACCACGATCCGATAGAGGATACTGAAAGCTTCATTGTAAGCTGACTGAAACGGCTTGGCACGGATGAGTTTCACCCACCACGATCCGATAGAGGATACTGAAAGCCATTTCTTTCATATCTACTATAACATGATGTTACCCGTTTCACCCACCACGATCCGATAGAGGATACTGAAAGTCGGCAATGGTACTGCACCTGTTGGGGGAAGAGATGGGTTTCACCCACCACGATCCGATAGAGGATACTGAAAGTTGGTGGGATTAGGCTTTTTAGGGATCAAAAATGCGTTTCACCCACCACGATCCGATAGAGGATACTGAAAGCCTCTCATATTCGTCTTCGTAGGATGCCCTGTGTTAGTTTCACCCACCACGATCCGATAGAGGATACTGAAAGTCAACCTACGCACATTTACGGTACTGCCCATCCCGCGTTTCACCCACCACGATCCGATAGAGGATACTGAAAGCGCCTGGTCAACACCTGGTATGTCGATTCAGCTATCGTTTCACCCACCACGATCCGATAGAGGATACTGAAAGAGGGATATTCACGCCCCGTAAGAGGCAAGTTGTCCGTTTCACCCACCACGATCCGATAGAGGATACTGAAAGTCTGGGTCATAGTACTCTCGATATGGTCAGGCGTTAGTTTCACCCACCACGATCCGATAGAGGATACTGAAAGCTGGTCTATCGTGGATCAATACCGTCACTTCATCGTTGTTTCACCCACCACGATCCGATAGAGGATACTGAAAGATGACTCAGATGCGATTCCTTCAAGTACGATTTTTTGTTTCACCCACCACGATCCGATAGAGGATACTGAAAGTCAAGAGATTCACCATTCTTTTCCAGACTTATTTTAGGTTTCACCCACCACGATCCGATAGAGGATACTGAAAGGAAAATCCTCTGCCAGTTCGTACATCTCGTTCAGCGGTTTCACCCACCACGATCCGATAGAGGATACTGAAAGTGGGAGCGTAATATTCCACAAGGCAATTTATCTACATACGTTTCACCCACCACGATCCGATAGAGGATACTGAAAGTTAACAAGCGAATATGTCTTCAATGCCGATGAAGTCATTGTTTCACCCACCACGATCCGATAGAGGATACTGAAAGATGAGATTGAATGGATAATTCTTTCATATATCCCATGTTTCACCCACCACGATCCGATAGAGGATACTGAAAGTCTGCTTCCCATTTGCCCAGGTCATCGGCGATGTTTGTTTCACCCACCACGATCCGATAGAGGATACTGAAAGGACGAAGCTGATTGCGTCCTGCAACGCCTCGGCTGCGTTTCACCCACCACGATCCGATAGAGGATACTGAAAGATCCCCAGATTGCTGGTGAAAATACAAAAGTACGAGGTTTCACCCACCACGATCCGATAGAGGATACTGAAAGTTGTCGGTCGCCTGCCGTTTCCATTCTTCCAGACTGTTTCACCCACCACGATCCGATAGAGGATACTGAAAGACTGTTATGGTTCATTCGCAGTTAGAACAACATGCCCCAGTTTCACCCACCACGATCCGATAGAGGATACTGAAAGGAACTGGTACAATCAGAATCTACCAGCCGGTAACAGGTTTCACCCACCACGATCCGATAGAGGATACTGAAAGAGACTTACGTCAATGCCTTTATCGGCCGTCATGTAGCTGTTTCACCCACCACGATCCGATAGAGGATACTGAAAGTTCTCGCACCAATTCAGGACTTCCTTACCTAAGTCGTTTCACCCACCACGATCCGATAGAGGATACTGAAAGGATAGCGCGTCATGACAATGTGTGTATCATCGTCCCGTTTCACCCACCACGATCCGATAGAGGATACTGAAAGACGTCATGCAGAAATCCGTGACTATTTGATCGGGCTGTTTCACCCACCACGATCCGATAGAGGATACTGAAAGAACCATAATTGATTGAATCTAGCCATGCCTCATATTGTTTCACCCACCACGATCCGATAGAGGATACTGAAAGGGGAGGACAGCGGTGTAGACCTGGCGGCTAACTACGTTTCACCCACCACGATCCGATAGAGGATACTGAAAGCAAAGTATATTTGGTTAAAGTTGGAGATGTGTATGCCGTTTCACCCACCACGATCCGATAGAGGATACTGAAAGGATGAGATAAAGAAGGAAATAATCAAGGGATTAATGGTTTCACCCACCACGATCCGATAGAGGATACTGAAAGAACTTACGATGAATGGATCAGGCGAATAGACAATATGTTTCACCCACCACGATCCGATAGAGGATACTGAAAGTTCTATACAAAGCGTTGAATCAAAATTGATTTTCAGTTTCACCCACCACGATCCGATAGAGGATACTGAAAGGAACGCGATCGTGCTGGATCGCTTCGTACGGTAGTGTTTCACCCACCACGATCCGATAGAGGATACTGAAAGGAACG
>Ga0315282_10009246_pt1 | contig 15703 bp, 12 predicted proteins | sample YL17G07_20_MG_FD_203693 | JGI IMG/M metagenome (GOLD analysis project Ga0315282, IMG submission 203693) | Sediment microbial communities from Yellowstone Lake, YNP, Wyoming, USA - YL17G07_20 | ecosystem: Environmental > Aquatic > Freshwater > Lake > Sediment | place: USA: Wyoming | collected...
CTAAAAAGGTGGCCAACTCTCACGGGGGGAAACGCTCCCCCCTCTCTCACGCCCCAACAAGGGGCGAAATTCGCTCGGTATTCTCCGCCAAGGCCTCAAGTTCCCTCGACTGCCCTCGATAATGATGGGCATGAAGGCAAGAGGTGAAACCCGGAACCAGCGTCGGAAAGTGAGTGGCGGGTAAGTACAGCCCGAACGCCGGCTGGCCGGTATGCTTGGCGGTGAGGTGTTCTGAATGCCGCATTTCGGGAACCTTGCCTGACCGGGCAAACGGTCAGTTCTTGTATTCCCGACCCTGGTGCTGATATAGCTATCGTCGGCTTGATAGGCGGACTTTAGAAACCGTCTTTAATTCTGCGCGCAAAAATGAAAAATAAAAAAGCGGCCAACTGTTTGCCGCAGTTGGCCGCGATTCCAGGCGTTCGTCCCACAAAGACGATCAATCGATCAAAATAACCAGGGTCGGGGTGTCTTCCTTTCGATTGTGTATTCGCCTGTTTGCATATTCGTCTGCCGTAGCCACGCCGCTGCCTGAGAAATCCGAATCTCGAAATCCGAAACAAGTTCAAAGCACTTGATCCAAAACAAGAGCCAAACCACAAGCACCAAGATCCAAACAAAGCCCAAATCCAAAACGCCAAATTCCAAACTGGGAAGTTGATGCCCAGGGACGGCAATCCCTGGGTAGACACCCGCAATTTGCGGATGCTCCGCTCGGCGGTTTGTGATTTGGAATTGCAGTTTGGAACTTGTTTGTCATTTGGTGCTTGAAATTTGGAATTCCCTAGCTGGACCGCCGGCCTTCCACCATCGCGCGGGCCTGTTCCACGTGCTTTCGGCCGATCACGAAACCCTCATAGTTCTTGTTATCTCCGGGATGGTTCTGGAGGTACTCGCGGATGGCGATCAGCGCGGACTTGTTGCAGATTCCCGCCAGGTCCGCGCCGCTGCAACCTTGCGTCTCGGCCGCCAGAGCTTCGAGGCTCACCGCCTTGGCCAGCGGCTTGCCACGCATGTGGATCCCCAGGACAGCCAGGCGCGTCGCCTTGTCGGGCTTGGCCAAGTCCAGCAGCAGGTCGAACCGGCCTGGGCGAAGAATGGCCGGGTCGAGAATGTCCCGCCTGTTGGTCGCGCCGAGAATCATCACGCCCTTGAGTTCCTCGATACCGTCCATCTCGGTGAGGAACTGGCTGACGACCCGCTGCGTCACGCCGCTGTCGCCCGAGCCGCCGCGGACGGGCACGATGCTGTCTATCTCGTCGAAGAACAATATGCAGGGCGAGGCCTGCCTGGCCTTGCGGAAGACTTCGCGGACGCCCTTTTCAGATGCGCCTATCCACTGGCTCAGCAGTTCCGGGCCTTTGACCGAGATGAAGTTCACGTTGCTCTCGCGCGCCAGGGCCTTGGCCAGGAGCGTCTTACCTGTTCCGGGCGAACCGGTCAGGAGAATCCCCTTTGCCGGCCTGGTCGCGGCCAGCTTGAACAACTCCGGGTGCAGGAGAGGCCATTGGACCGACTCGATGAGCTCCCGCTTGATGTCCTCGAGCCCGCCGACGTCGTCCCATCCCACGTCGGGCACCTCGACAAAGACCTCGCGGATCGCCGAGGGCTGAACCTCCCGCAGGGCCTCCAGGAAATGATCCATGCTCACTTCGAGGCTCAACAGTTGCTCGTAGGGAATGTCCTCCATCGCGAAGTCGATGTTCGGGAAGATCATCCTAAGGCACGCCATGGCCGCCTCGCGGCATAGCGCCTCTAGGTCCGCGCCGACAAACCCGTGCGTGATCTGGGAGATCTTCTGAAGGTCAACGTCCTTGGCCAGCGGCATGCCCCGGCTGTGGACGTGAATGATCTCCAGCCGGCCATTGGCGTCCGGGATGCCGATCTCGATCTCGCGGTCGAACCGCCCGGGCCGGCGAAGGGCCGGGTCCAGCGTGTCTGGAATGTTCGTGGCGCCGATGACCAGCACCTGCCCCCTGTTGTTGAGCCCGTCCATCAGCGCCAGAAGCTGGGCCACGACGCGGCGCTCGACCTGCTTTTCGGCGCCCATGTCCTCGCGCTTGGGCGCGATGGCGTCGATCTCGTCCAGGAAGACTATCGCCGGCGCGTGGGCCGCGGCGTCCTCGAATATCGCGCGGAGCTTGCCCTCGGACTCGCCGTAGAACTTGGCCATGATCTCCGGGCCGCTGATGTGCACGAAGTACGCGTCCGTCTCGTTGGCGACGGCGCGGGCGATGAGCGTCTTGCCCGTTCCGGGAGGCCCGTAGAGAAGCACCCCCTTGGGCGCCTCGATACCCAGGCGCTGGAAGACCTGCGGATACTTCAGCGGCAGTTCCACCATCTCGCGGATGCGGCGTATCTCGCGCGACAGCCCGCCGATGTCCTCGTAGGCGATCCGCTGGCCCTTGGAGGAGCCAGCGTGCTCCTGCTTGACCGTGATGACCGTGGCGGCGTGAACCAGAACCGGGCCCGATGGCGTGGCGCTGAGCACCGTGAAGTCGTGCGAGCGAGCGCCGAAAAGCGTCGCGCGAACCGTGTCGCCGGCCAGCACCGGCAGGCCCTCCAGAAGCCGGCCAAGGTACTTCGAGCCGCCGTTGGCTGCCAGGGACGAAAGCTCCTCGACGGGCGAGAGCACGATTCTCTCGGCCGGCCTGGCGACAACCTTCGACAACGTCACTTTTTCATCCAGACCGGCCTGGCAGTTGCGCCGCACCAAGCCGTCGACCTGCACCAGCGCCTGCCCGCGATCGGGCTGGAACGTGGGCATGACCTTGGCTACGGTGCTGCGCTTGCCCTTGACCTCCACCATGTCGCCAACCTGCGCCCCGAGCCTGCTCATCTCCTCGGGGTCGATGCGGGCGATGCCGCGCCCCACGTCCTTGGCGCCGGCCTCGGCCACTTTCAGGACGATCGCATCTAAATCCTTCACCGGGGCGGTTGATGACTTCGTACGGACCATGGTTCTTCCTTTCCACACCTGTCGACGCCACCCTACAACTCCCGGGGGCGGCACACGACGGCCTACGGTTTATCCTGTCACCGGCCCTTGGCTCGCAAAGCAAGAGCCGGCTGGGCCAGCCGGCGGACGATAACATCAGCCGGCAAATACGGTTCCACGCCGTGCATCATTCCAAGGAACAACACTCCCGTGCGCCGCGGCAAAAGCGTCTGGCCTATCCGCTCGCCAATGTATGCGTCCCGCCTGTTCAGCATGTCCCGGCCCTGCGAGGCATGGGCCGCCACCTCAGCCGGAGCGGACCCGGCGGAGCCATCGCCGTTGGGCTTCAGTACGCATTGGAGCCTACGATGCTCCTCCAGAAGCAGACCGGGGTCTTCAGTGCCCACAACGGTCGCCCCCTTGGCCATCAAGTCCAGCAGTAGCACGTGGTTATCGCTGCCAGCTGCGGCTGCCTTCCGGACGATCTCAAGTTCCCGGCCACAAACCGGCAGCCCGTCCTGATAGAGGTCAACGCGATGGTAATTTAGGCTAAGTGCCTCGAGGTCCGCCCGGACCATCGGCCAGAAGCCGTCAACCAGGGCGCGAAACTCCTCCCAGTGCCGGCGTCCGAAACGCTCGACATAGGCCGCCTCAAGGGCCTCGGCCATCGTCCCCATATCCGCCATGGTGTGCAAAATAGGGACAAGAATCAGTTGTCGCGTGTATTCCACTGTCTTCCATAGGCTCCACGCAGATCTTCCGCCCCGATCCAAAATCAAGGGCTACCAGACATCGCCCCATCCGAGTACGGGTCTGAATCAGCCAGACTCTTGTACTATCGGTACGATGATCTTAAAGATTTATAGTTAATGTCGCCCTCGACGGTCATTCCCACGTTCTTCATGCTGATTCTCCCGTTGCGTTGGGCTGATTATGGCAGAAATGACCGACGTTGGCAAGAATCGCCGCCATCGCCTCGAAGTCCGGCACCTTATCCGATGCCCCACGGCACCGGCCTTGCCGGGTCTTACCCGCCCGCCGGCCAGCGCTGGATAGTGCCCTTGTCGGTGGGGACGATGACGATGTTCACGCAGTGGCCGACGACGCCGACCATTTGGGACTCGTAGCCGAGGCGGCGGGCCTGATCGCGGAAGACCTGGCACTCGCAGCGGGTCACTTTTGTGCGGTCGGCGTTAAAGCCGAAGTCAAAGCTCGTCGCCACGTCAAGCTTGACGGCCAGCTCGGCCGAGACCCGGCAGCAGCCGCAGCCGAAGTCGCCATCGCCGTAATGGCCGTGCTTGCCGGCTCGGCCGGCGTAGCCGCAATACGCCAGGTCGCCCGGCGCGACGAGAATGTGCTCCGTCGTCGGCACGGGCACCATGTCGTCGTCGAACTGGATCAGGTGCGTGTAGCCTGCCGGCACGTCGCTGCGGATGAAGTTCGCCAGGCTCTGCCGGCGGGCTGTGCAGATGTCGTACCGCGAGACAACCTTGCGCACGGGATGGTTTCGGGCGACGGTTTCCAACCATGCCTCCAGTTCCGGGTTCATCTGCTGCCGATGGCAATGCACGTCGATGACGGGGTTCATCACGAAAGCTCCTCGCCCGTAAAGGCGTCAAACCACCAGGGCTGGCCCATGTTGTGAAACCCCTTCTGGAACGCGACGCAGTGCCCGGCGTCGAAACGAATGTTGCTGACGCCGCAAGGGTCGCCGTAAGCGGTAGTGTCCACGGTTTCGCCGCAGTGCTTGTGGCCGATCACCAGTTGCTGGTTGGCCTCGGCTTCGCCCAGCACCTCGCATGCGATCCAGCCACCGTCGGCGGGGGTATCGTCGATCTGCTCCTCATCGTCGCCGACGACCTTATGCGGTCTGGGCGGGTCTTCGGCCAGCTCCTCCTCGGTGGACCGCAGGGCCGCGGGCGTCGAATCCTCCGACGTGACCGCGACGCACCTGTCACTGCCGCCGGTCAGTTCGCAGATGCACCACTCGACGCCAGTATCGCCCGGCTCGCCTGTCCGCCAGAGGATCTTCGCGGAACCGGTCGCCATTGCTTTCAGGTTGGCTGCCACGCCATCGGCGATGTCCGCCCAGGTGTTTGGGTCGGTGTCCGCAAAATCCACCTGCACGGCTACTGCGCCTTGAATCATGGCCCGGCCGATGGCGCCGCCGGCTATCGGCTCCAGCAGCACCACGAAGGCGCCCAGGTGGTCCGGGTCGGCCGGGGTGACGCACGACATGACCGGCCCGCGCGACATGTCGGCTGTGTTGTCCTCCGGCGGAAAGACGGGCTCATCCAGGCCCAGAACCTCGAATCGGTCGCGGTCGGAGCCGCTGTCGTTGCGGACGGTCAGTATCACGCCCGGCGGCGGCAGGGCCATTCCCGGCTGGCGCGCAGAGTTCTGCCGGTTGGCAAGGTGGTCCCGGGCCACGTCGATCAGCGTGTTGAACGTCGCGGCCGGGATGCGGAGCGGATCGCCGGTATGGACCTTCTTCAGTGTGGTCATGCTGCGCCTTCTTGAGTGTTTGCGGGATTTGCCGTACTCTCTGCTTCACTGCAATGGGAATCGGAAATGCTGAAACTTCGAGCGTCGAGACAGCGCCAGCTCAGCCTTGTACTTCTACCGGGCGGCTCCTTGGAGCATTGGTTTGCGCGATCCTTGCCCTCGCTCCGTTTGGCTACCTTGGCATACTGGCCGGAGTTGCAGTCCACGAGGTGATAGGACATGGTCTGACATCGCTCGCCGTTGGTGGGGAGTTCCTTGCTTTTCAGCTTGATTTCGATGGGATGGGATATGCCATCGTTCCATTGAAGGACAGCACCGGCGGGTGGCGGCGGGCCGTCGTCCTTTCTGGTGGAGTGGTCGCTACCTTTGTCTTCGGGTTGGCCTTGTTTCTCGGTGGTTACGGCCTCCGACGTCGCCCCTGGGCTGCACTGCCATTGATCATTGTGTCTTTCGGCTTGCTCATGGACGGAATCCCCTACATCTTCTGGAACGCCCTTAAACCGGTTCCGCCCGGTGATGTCGGCAAAGTCATCGAAATGACTGGTAGCTCCTTGCTGCGGGTGGTTCTCATCGTAGTTGGTGGGTTGTCGATGATTGCGATCACATGGGCCTTTACGACTCTTCTCTTCGCCATCCTCCAGAGCTGGCTGAGTGTGGCCAATGAGCTTCAGAACAAGGCCCGGCTCTTGCTGCTGGCACTGATCGGAGTGATTTCGGGCATTGCGTGGTTCACGTTCGATTGGAACCAACTCGTGCCAGGCATCGGTTTCATTCCGAGCTTTACCGGGCTCATCCTCCACTTGGCCGCTGCGGCGTCGTTGCTCCTGGTAAGGCCTCGCCTTTTGCCCTTGGGGTCCACCAGAGGTATTGGACTCGCGGCGCTCGTTGGGTGGGGCCTCGCGGGAATAAGCATCGCTGCCATAGCGACATGGTTTCGCCAAGGCATATTCTTCTTCGCATAGATGGATTGCCGCGTCCATTTACGTTGTTCCGATGGCGAGGTCGGCAAAGCTGCCTTCCTCGTAGACCTTCTCGATGTAGACGGCCAGTGGCTTCTTCACCAGGGCCTTGGCGGTCGCATCAACGCTGTCCTCATAGCGGACCCACAGGTATTCCCAGCCCTTTTTTGCGATGCCGGTGATGTCGCCGACGGTCAGGCCCGTCTTGTTCGGGCTGGCGGCGAAGCGGAAGGTGATCTCCCAGTCGCCCTTGCCCCGCTTGGAGCCGGAGGCGCCCAGGAACAGGCACTCGCCGATGGCAAAGCCTTTGAATGTGGCGTTGTTGGTCTTGCCGGTCAGCGCGAACAGCTTGCCCTTGTAGGTCGCCGTCACGGCCGAGTTGGCCAGAATGTGCGTCTCGCTGAAGGTGTAGACCGGCACCGTGATGTCCACGCCCTCGACGCTGTCGGCCGTGGCGACGATGGCGGCAAGGCGCGGCGTCTCTCCCGCCTATCTTGCGATCGGTTCGCACCTGCGCCCCGGGGCGCAACCGGCTTGCCACGGCCGGGAACGACAGGCCGCTGGTGGCCGGTCGGCCGGAAAGACGAACGCGCAAGATCGCGCAAGATCGCTGTTGACGGCTTCCATCATGCGCGGGACAATTCTAGCCTGACGTACAACTTGAACTTGGTCTGACCAAGCGGTTGTGCCGGAAGAGAACTACCACGTTTCACCGGACGAAGCGACCGCTGGCGGACTCCCCTCTGGGAGTCCGTCGGCGAATCCTCGTCCATGGCTGTGGTAGGCCCTCTTCCGGGGGAGTAGCTGGCGGCTCCCTTTCATTTCCGGGGGCTGCCGGAGAAGATGCCAACGGCATCGGCGGTGGCACATCTCCAGCGATGCCGCGAAAGAGGTGGAAGATGGACACGGCCAGGCGCAAAGCTTGCGGGGCGGGGCCAAAGCTCCCGGACATGCGGGCCGGGAAGAGCCCCAAGGACCCACGATACGGGGCGGGCATGTCGGTCATGTGCCTTGCCCTCTGTCTCGCGGCCATGATCAGTGCGTTGCCCCTGGTCGAGCAGTTGCGGGCGCAGGCCGCCCAGCCTGAAGATCTCAGCCTCACCGATTCCCTTCTGAAGGGCGACTGGGGCGAGATGATGAAGCTCGCCGCAGGACAGAAGCGTGTCGGCAAGGACACTGCGGTCGCCAACTGGCTGATGGGCTACGCAGGCATCGCGCTCGACGATTACTCGATGGCGGCGACGGCCTTCGGGCAACTTCAGGGGCAAGCGACAGCTAACGAGCTTCTCCGATGGTCGGAGGCATTGGCCAAACCGAACCCGGGCAATCCGGCGGCCCTCATGCTCAAAGGAGACGCGCTTGCCCGAACAGGCATGTACAGGGAGTCCCTCGCCGCGCTGGACGATGCCATCAAAGCCGACCCGCGCCGAGCCTTGCTGTACGACGTTCGCGGTGTGGTCCGGGCAACGACGGGCGACCTGATTGCGGCCAAGGACGACTTTCAGAAGGCCCTTGAACTCAAGCCGGCATTCCCTGACGCGATGGTCAACCTCGGGCTCCTCTACATGGCCATGGAGGACTTCCACGCCGCGCTGGATGCGCTCAATCATGCCGTTGAGGCCAGCCCCGGTTTCGCCATGGCGTTCAACGCCCGAGGCGTGCTTTACGCCCATCTTGAGGCGTGGGACATGGCCGAGGCCGACTTCCGCAGAGCCGAGAAACTCGCTCCAGGCGTTCGCATGTTCCCGGGCAACCTGTCTCTCGTGGCATGGGCATCCGCCCGGACGAAGCTGCGTGAGTCGCTGGTGAATGACGACCCGGAAAAACGCGGCATGGCGTTGGTGGCGATGTCTTACGACCGTTATTCGGTGGACATCGGAGATGGCAGGACCGTCGACGTCATTCGCATCAAGAACACACCGCTAACCGCGACCCAGGACGGAATGACCCGCACGATCCGAAGCGTGGTCGACGATCTCCGTGCCGAGGCCGGGCTTCCCCAAGACTGGAAGCCCGGCGTTCTCGTGGCGCAGTACGGCCTGGGATCGAGGATAGAGATCGACCGCGTTCAGTTCGCCAAGACCGCCGCCAAGTCCGGCCATGATCTGGTCTTCTCCGTGGACATGTCGGACAAGTTCCAGTGGGACACAAGAGCCCTGCGCATCGATGCGGAGGCCAGTCGACGGGTCGAGCGCCTAGTGGTTGCCGCCAACGAGGTGTCCGGCAAGCCCTGCGACGCGATGTTGGGTTCACAGGCCACCAGGCTCGTCGTGCCGGGCAGGTTCGGGTCCGAAACCCTGTCCGACCTGCGACTTGACCCCAAGTTCGCGATCAACCGCCTTGTGGTCGTCGGCGTTCCCCTTCCGGGCCTGGCCCTAGCTGACCGCTTCAGGGACAGCTGCATCAAGGGTGGCGTGATGGCGATCACGACGCCCCCGGTGCGAGCGGACCTCATCGAGAGCGCCCCGCTCAAAGGGGCGTCGAGCGCTGAAGTCCGCACCTGGGAAGGCAAGCCGGTTGGCCACGGCTCTCTGTTCCGAAACGTCTGGCCGAACGGGCAACTCAACCCCGCCTCAGACTTGGCTGCCCAGCATTTCCGCGGCGCGTCTCCGTCGGCCATCCAGAGGCAGGCTGAGGCGATGACGAGCGGCCCCATGGTGTACAAGTCATTCGATGGCAATCCCCTGACGGTGCATGTCACGATGGCTTCCATGACGCGACGGGGCCTGACCGACCCCTACGCCGAGAAGGTGCTGATCGGCTGTCCAGACGCCAAGGTTGCTGAGGCAATGAAGGCACAGTTCGCCGGCTGGCAGGCGAGGACGGTCCCGACGAACGACCTTGCCAGACTGCGGGAGATGGCCCGCGCCGAGGGGTTCACTCACATCAACGTCGTCCTGGATCGCTCCCAAGCCTCCGTGAGCACCATCAGCGATGCCCACGCTGCGCCGCCCGCAGCCTTGCCGCAAGTCCGTTCCTTGGCGAGAAACATCGACCGTTTCAACGATGCGACCAGGCTCGTCTACAAGCTCGCCGAGGTGGAGATGCCTGCGGAGATGAAGGTCCCCCTGAGCTTCGCCGGCCCTGTTCTCCAGGACCTCAGGAGCGCTGGGGAGGGCCGGTTCCATCCCCTCACGTCGCAGTCACTGGAACGTATTGGCAAGTTCGGCATGCAGGAGTTGCCAAAGGTCGTGGACGTGCTGAAGCAGCAAGGGAAGCTCCCGTCCTCATTCAGCCTCTCCCCGGTCCTGCATGGGTTGCCTGACATCGCCGCTGGTCTCGGCTCCCAGGTTGGAAGAGGGAAGATGACACCCTCGGTGGATGAAGTGACGCACTATCTGGACGGCGTCAACAAAGCGAGCTGGGCGGTGGTCGGGGCCTTGGTTGCCGGGCCGAAGGGTGCATCCGTTGCGTCCACGGCTGCGGGCCTGACCGCAGACGTTCTGCGCGGGGCTACCGAGCCGGCATTCCAGTACGTGGCCCACGACCCGGTCCGCAAGCAGATGGTGGCCGACTTCAGGACGCATGTCGAAGCCGCAATCGGGCATGGTGTGCAGGCAAGGACTTTCACCGAGATGTTCACGCCGCAACTGATCAGGCAGGTGGGCTTCCATCAAAGCACCGTCGGTGAGCTTGACAGCGTTGCGAGATTGGCGAACGCCTCAGCCCAGGGCCATAGCCTGTCTGCACCCACACCCGTTGTAGCCGCCCCCGTGTCCATCGACATTGAGGACGTCCGCCGGAAGATGGTGCCGTTCTTCCGCCCCCCTGACTCGCTTGCGGGCGCCGGCTATGATGACCTGCGGCGCAAGTACTTCAAGCCCCCTGATCCTCCCGACAAGTTCGGCGGCGCTGCCGTGCCGACGGGCAACTACCGCCTGCCGTCCGGGGCCATTCCTGATGACAAGCGCGGTGGCGTCTCGATGAAGACCGACGTGGTCAAGGACCAGCCCGCTGATCTGAGCGGCATGTTCGGTGGCGAAGCGAGCACCAAGTCCGCTGCAGCGATTCCGGAGGCTCTGCTTTGCCCATTCCTCATCTTCTCTGCCATGCCGGAGGCCGGATGTGCGCTTCTTTGCGGGCATCGAGAACACGCACTTCGGCCAAGTCTGCTACGAGGCGGACTGGCTCCTGAAGAAAATCGGCTTAGGATTGGAGAGAGTGCCGGTCGAGCAGCTCAAGACCTATTATGATCTCTCGCTTGAACATCGCGCCAGACTGCACAGCCGCTCATCGTATGTCAGCTCCCGGTTCTGGTTCTTTCCCATCGTCAGCCGTGTCAACGTCATTGGGGACCTCGTGCTGTTGGAGAAGTTCCAGATGGGCGTGTTCACTGAGGTCCTGCACGCTGAACTTGACGGCAAGCCTGTCGCCGAACTGGACCGCTTTGAGCATGCTCCCTCTGAGGGATTCTCGCGTTCCTTCACCGAGAACTATGGGGCGGTAGCACAAGAAAGAGAGGCCCTTGAGACGCTTCGAGGGTTGACCACACTTGCGGCTCTTGCGAAGGGCCTTGCGGGCACATCGGTTGCTCATACAGGCGACTTCTGGATAACACGTTATGGCTTGGAGCGACGTGAGACTCCCAGCCAGGTCGATATTCTTGCACGCGAAGACCGCGACCTTCGCATGCGGATTGCCGGAGGGGTACAACTCAAAGCTGTTTCGATTCGGGTTGATCCGAAGGATCCTTTATCAGTGATCGTGCTGACCTTGAAGTCCCGACCGCAAAACGGCGCTCTCACCTGGCGCTTCGACATTGAGATGACCGGCGTCCTGGTGATTGGAACAGGAGCCCCTGGGCCCGCCGACCCAGCGGCCGTATCTGAGCTCCTTTGCCAAGGGGCATTTCTGTATCACAAGAAGCGATATGACTCGGGCGCCGAGTGCTACACAAGGGTTCTCAGACTAAGCCCAGGCTTGGGGGAGGCGCTTCACGGCCGCGGCGCGTGCCGCTTCCAGCAGGGAGCCTACGACAAGGCGATTACCGAATTCCGCCTCGCCATAGAGAAGGACCCGACGAACTTTGGCGCACGCTGGGGACTGGCTATGGCTCTTCTTCAGAAGCGTGACACCAAGGGCTCATTGGAGCAGTTGGAGCAACTGGGGAAGATGCTTCCGTCTGATGCTCGGGCGTGGACGGGCAAAGGGTTCGTTTACCTGCATCTCGGAGGTTATCCGAAGTCTTTGGAGTGTTTTGACAAGGCGCTGGCGCTGGCTCCTGCGCTGTATGACGCAAGGCTGGGAAGAGCGTGGGCGCTTTACTTCGTGGGGGACGCGACTGGGAAGATGGAGCAGGTCCGCGCATCGCTGGCCGTCTTTGGCGAACTTGCACGCGAACATCCAGACAGGGTGGAACCCGTCCTTGGGACGGCATACGTGCTTGGCTCGAAGGAACTTGACAGCCCTGGGCTACTGTTAGCCACACAGCGCGCCATACAAATGGCTCCTGAAGGGGACGAGATCCTCGGCGTCTTGTGGTTTTTGAGGGCACAGGCTGAGTCCAACCTGAACATGGAGACGAGTGCGAGAGCATCTGCCCGCAAGGCAGAAGAGCACATGAAACGAATGTCATCTCCGCTGGAGAGCGTTGTGCGATGCCTTGCGCCGGACCTTTGATTCCTGCAAGAAGGAGATAGTGTCATGACGCGCCACGTATGTCAATGCATAGCAGTGCATGCTGCGGTGGTATTTGCCAGTGTGACCTTGGCCCAGGCCCAGGATACATGGAAGACATTTGAGGACAAGGGCAAGCGGTTCAGCATCCGTTACCCATCCTCTTGGCAGGTCTGGTCGGACGAACAGATAGCCGCTGCTGCTCGCGGGCAGGCTGGTCCGAAGCCCGCCTTCGCCGTTCAATCGCCGAGCAGGGGCTCCTTGTATGTGGTTCTTGAGAGCGTTGAGCCCCTGGGTGAAAAGGCCTCTGACGACGACCGTAAGAAGCACCTTCGTGCCGCCTATCTTGGCATGTGTGGCAGAGATCCCGCCATTATGGGCTGGAAGCAGTTGTCCGAGACCGTTGTAACACCAGCTGACCATCCCGCTGTCGAGTATGTCTGGCAGATGCCAGAGACCCAGGGGATCGTGCTGATTAACAAGCACTGGTGCACGGTGGCGGGAACACAAGGGGTATTCATTGGCGCAACGGCCGCCAAAGGCGATTTCGACAAAACAGACAAGGACTACTTCGCCCTGATGGCAGCATCTCTCCAACTCGGCGCGGCCACGCCAGCCAGCCAACGCTCTCCAACCACACAGCCCACGTCCCAGCCAGCAGGCCGAATTGTCTTCCGGTCTGACCGTGACGGCAACTGGGAAATCTACGTGATGAACCTTGATGGGACGCAGCTCCGAAGACTCACAAACAACCCCGCGAAGGATGATATGCCGAAGTGGTCCCCAGATGGAAAGCAGATCGTCTTTCGCTCGGAGCGTGACGGGAGCCAGGAGTTGTATGCTATGACCGCTGACGGAGATGCGGTAACTCGGCTCACCAAGAACGATGCCAAGGACAGTGAGCCGAGCTTTTCACCGGACGGTTCACGTATCCTATTCTCGTCCAAGGAGTCGGGCGATTGGGAGCTTTACACGATGAAGGTCGATGGCTCTGACCAGACGCGTGTGTCCCGCGACCAGCTGAAGGCAGGCGGCGCCCGCTTCTCGCCGGACGGGAAGAAAATCGTCTTTTCATCGATGCGAGATGGCGATCCGGAAGTGTACGTTATCGACGCCGACGGAGCCAACCCGAAGAGACTGACCAAGAGCCCCGGCTATGACGGGGGGGCAGTATTCAGTCCGAACGGCCAGAGGATCGCCTTCATGTCAGCCCGAGACGGCAATTTGGAAATATACTTCATGAATCCCGACGGGTCTGACCCAGTGAACGTAACGAAGAGCCGGTCTAACGAGGGTGGGCCGACGTTCATTGATGACGACACGCTTGTGTTCTTCACCGACCGTGACGGGGATGTTGAGATATACAAGATGGACCTTCGTACAAAGGAGACGACTCGGCTTACGAAGAGCGCAGGTTACGACGGCATGCCGGACGTGTTCAGGCCAACACGAAGGTAGGACATCGTACAGCCCCCGTGCTGGCATGATTGCCTGAGTGAGCCGGGTCAGCGCAGTAACAGGAGCGACAGCAATGGCCGAGGCCAAGAAGGTGGGCGGCGGGCTCGGGGTTGTCGGCGGCATCGTCGTGCTTGTTGCAGTGGTCTCCTTGATGCGGACGCAGCAGGAGGCCGCCACCGACCCTAAGCCTGGTGATGAGCTGTTCTATGGGCATGCGGGCTATAGCATGCCCGCATGCCCGACTCCGGAGGACTTGGTTGCCTACGCTGATGGGAAGCGTTGCAGGTTGCTTCGAGTGACAGAGCAGGCCAAGGTGCGGGTTCTGGAACGCCGGTATCGGCCGCGGGTAAGTGCTGTCGAGTTCATGACTGGGCCCCATGCTCGTTTTCGAGGGTGGGTGTTCACGCACCAACTCTGTCGCACCGAGAGTGAGACGCCCGATATGACATTTCCGAAGAATTACCGTTAGGTCGCGCCGTGCCTAGCTGGCAATGAGAACGAAACAGAACGAGGCTGCCAACGGCAAGAGGCGTGGCCGGTAAGATGGGAGAGATATGGAGATCAATGGCAGGCAACTAGACTTATTCTGCCGGAGGTGTGCCGCGCGAGTAGGTTGGGGGCAGCGACGGTGCGGCCAGTGTGGGCGAGGTCTTGTCTCAGGTCTTCTGGTGTGGTTCCCGTTTTCGATTGTGCCGGCAGTTCTCATCGACATTATCATATTTCCCCTACTCGTCATTGCGGGCGTCTTCAAGGATGGAATACTCGGAGTGTTTTCTGCCGCCCGCACGGCGACTCCTATAATGTGGGACATCATGGAGAATAGCCCGTATCCGCGGGGTGCGCGATTGAGATGCAACTATGGTGACCATGGATCGCTTCCGCTGTTTGTACCTCGGTCGATATGGATGGACAAGAAACTGCGGCAGGATAGGTCAGATGGTGCTGTTGCTGTACCGGCCGTTGCAGTGGATGTGACGGTGATAGTCAAGGATGGCAAGGCAGTCGTGGAGCGGCGAAAATGACGGACCGTGGATAGGTGAGCGCGAGTGCTAGCGGGATGAACAGAGGCCCGCCGAACTGAGGAGCCCTGTTTCGCCCGCATTCTTGCGGGTCAGAGCCCGGTCTAGGGCTGTGGTGTTAGGCGGCGGTCAAAAGAACCGCCTCAAACATCGCCCACTTCCCCCCGCCGCCATGTGAATGGAATCTCCACTAGAGGTGCGCTCGGGTCCTGGAGGTTCACCCCGAAATCATGGTAGCCGCGCATCTGGATGCCCAGAACGTTGAAATCCGCCTCGGCCGTTTCGATGGTCGGGGACTCCTGGCCATTGAGGAACGCCACCTCGATGACCGGCAAGTCCACGGCCTTCGCCCAGGCCATGAACTCGCGCTCGATTGTCTGATTGGTCTTGCCCGAGTCGCCTTCGGTGAGCCCGCCGCGGCGGGTCGAACCGGTTAGCATCTGGAGACGCGGCCCCGTGCCGGTCACGTCGTTGGCCAGGGTCAGGACGATGCCACGGGCATAGGAATTGTTCGCCACCTCGTAGCGGGCGCGATTGCGGAGCGTCTGACGGACGGCAGGGCTGGCTGCGGCGTCGGCCGACAGGCCGTCGGCGTTGGCCCAGTGGCGCCGGTTGTCGGCATTGGTCTGGGCCGAGTCGAACCTGCCTTCGACTGCGCTACGGCAGGCAGGCTTGGCGCGGACCACCAGTGTGCGTGTGACCGCGCCCGTCTGCTTCGACCGCCTTGTAAATGGCCACCAACCCATAGTGCTTACACCGTTCCTGGGGGGACGATCTTGACCCTGGTGAACGCCTTGGCGGGGTTCTTCGAAGCCGCCCGCTTGCCGGCCAGGTACTTGTCCGCCGCGATCTGGTCCGGCAGCGAGTGCTGCTGCACGGTCACGCCGTCAGCAGTGACCTGCTTCGGCCCCGCCGCGTTCTGCTCAATCGAGTTGTCCAGGTCTTCTGCCATCGCATTTCCAAGCCTGCCTGCCGGTAGGCAGGTCAGACAACCGGCCGCGCGAGCCAAAGAAAAAAGGCTCCCTGGAGTCTTGGCTCCAAGAAGCCTTCGTATCTTTGGCAGCGCCCCGGGGATCAGCCGGTGCGTCGCGCGTCCTGGTTGTCTGAGTCGAATCTACACGGCAGGAATGTGTCTTCAAAGCGGATTCCGGGGGCGAATGCAGATCGTTACACGGGTAGACGTTCGACGGCCGCGCATGCAAACGGGC
>Ga0315282_10009248_pt1 | contig 15701 bp, 12 predicted proteins | sample YL17G07_20_MG_FD_203693 | JGI IMG/M metagenome (GOLD analysis project Ga0315282, IMG submission 203693) | Sediment microbial communities from Yellowstone Lake, YNP, Wyoming, USA - YL17G07_20 | ecosystem: Environmental > Aquatic > Freshwater > Lake > Sediment | place: USA: Wyoming | collected...
AGGCCGGGCAGCATCAGGTGCGGGCGAACGTCCGTGTAGCGGGCGGCGCGGCGCCACGGCCCGGCGCTGCGGATGACGCCGTCCTCGACATCCAGCCGGCCGTCGACCCAGTCCGCCCAGCCGCCGGAGGTGTGCGGCGTCACGATGTGCGCCCGATACGTCTGCATGAGGATTGCCCATCGTAGCCGGTAGTCGGTAGTCGGTGGTCGGCCGGCGGTATGCGGCGGTGACAGGCTGACTCCGGACTGCCGTCTACGGACTACGATCCGCGAAGCTCTCATTCTTGACCGCGATCCGGTCGGTTGACAAGGCCGCTACGATAATGGGGTCGGTCCAAAGGGGAGGCATCATGATGAAGCGTGCAACCATCCTCATCCTGTTCGCGTTGTGCATCGCGGCGGCTGCCTCTGCCGCTTAGGAAAAGAAGTACGGCGACGGCGTGACGCTGACGACCGCGACCACGGTCGAAAGCCTGCTGTCGCGGCCGGAACAGTATCTCGGCAAGACCGTGCGAGTCGATGGCGTCATCACCGCCGTCTGCGACATGGCCGGGTGCTGGCTGGAACTGGCGGACGCCAAGGCGGGCGCGAAGACGCTGCGTTTCAAGGTGGACGACGGCGTCATCGTGTTCCCGGTGTCGGCCAAGGGCAGGCGAGCCTCGGCCGAGGGGGTGTTCGAGAAGCTGAGCGCCGAGATGGCGAAGGAGTACGAGGCGGATCGGCAGAAGTCGGCGGGCGGCGACACGAAGAACCCGGTGCCGAGCTTCCAGGTGAAGGCGACGGGCGCCGTGATCTACTAGTCCGGCGCCGGCGCACCGGTACGTGAAAAGGGCCTTCTTCCGCCCCGTTCCTCGGATGGAGGAAGGCCCTTTTCGATGGTCTTATGAGGCCGACGCCGGACTAGGCGTGCATCTTGTTGTACTTGTCCTGCAGCTGCTCGCGCGTCTCGGCATGATCGGGATCCTGCAGGACGCACCCGTCGACGGGGCACACTTCCACGCACTTCGGCGCATCGAAGGCGCCGACGCACTCGGTGCACTTGTCAACGGCCACCAGGTAAATCGTATCGCCCTGGCTGATCGCTTCGTTCGGGCACTCCGGCTCGCAGGCTCCGCAACTGATGCAATCTTCCAGGATTTTCATCGCCATATCAGTATCCTCCGCTGCTTCTGTAGAGATGCGGGCCAGGACGTGGCCGACGTCTCTCGTTGTGCAAAAGCCGATCCCGGTAAATTCCCCCGGTTTTTCGGCGTTTTTCGCGATCTCGAACCGCAGTCGCCAGTTTCCCGGCGACCGCCGCCGGGCAGCCGCCACGTGATATCACATCGGCGTGCCGGTTTCCAAGTGTGATCCGAACGTGCGAAAGTTCAAGGTCGAAAAGCCACCCGGGACTTACACTGTTGAGCGCGCATCGCGCCATTCCGGAGCGTGACCAGGCGGAGCCGGGGTGAAGCCCCGGCCAATCAAACAATGTTCAAACGTCAAACGTCCGGTTCCGTCGTCTGTCCTTCCTGCGGCTCGCTGGTCGGCGTCAACGATGAGCGCTGTTACCGATGCGGACGGTGGAACCCGGCCCTTTGGGGATTCGCGCCACTGCTGAGGCGGCTGGGCAACGACCTCGGGTTCGTGCCGATCGTGATCGGCGGTTGCACCGTGCTCTACATCGTGACGCTGCTTGCAACCGTCGCCATCTCGGGCCCCGGAGCCATCGGCGCGAGCGGTCTGTTCTCGATCCTCTCCCCGTCCACGGCCACGCTGTTCCTGTTCGGCGCCGCCGGCGCAGTGCCGGTGTTCGAGGCGGGGCGCTGGTGGACCGTGCTCAGCGCGGGGTGGCTGCACGGCGGCCTGTTGCACATCCTGTTCAACATGCTGTGGATCCGCCAGCTGGCGCCCGCGGTGGCCGACATGTACGGCGCCGGCCGCATGGTCATCATCTACACGATCGCGGGCATCTGCGGCTTCCTGCTCAGCTCGTTCGCCGGCACGGTTCCCGGCCTGCACGGCGCCGGCATCACGATCGGCGCCTCGGCTGCGATCTTCGGCCTGCTGGGCGCGCTGGTCCACTACGGCCGCCGCAGCATCAGCACGGCGCTCACCAGCCAGGCGGTCACCTATGCGATCGTTCTGTTCGTGTTCGGCCTTGTCATGCCCGGCGTCGACAACTACGCGCACGCCGGCGGCTTTGCCGGCGGTTATCTGGCCTCCGTCTGGCTGAACCCGATGAAGCCCGAGCGTCAGGAGCACCTGATCGCCGCCCTCGCCTGCCTCGCCGCGGTCGTCGTGTCGGTGATTGCGTCGGTCCTCACGGGGCTGCAGTACCTGCGGTAGGAGCCGTCCGGATTTGAACGGCTCCTACTAGTAGGGGCACGGTTGACGTGCCCCTACTTCACGTTCTTCAGTATCGCCAGCAGGAACTCGTAGAACCTGGGCACGCTGGCGATTTCCAGCTTCTCCTCCGGCGAGTGCACGCCGCTCATCGTCGGTCCGAACGAGACCATGTCCATGCCCGGGTACTTCTCGCCGATGATTCCGCACTCGAGGCCCGCGTGCACGGCCTTGACCGCCGGGTCCTTGCCGTAGAGCGCCTTGTAGGTGTCGCGCGCGAGCTTGAGGACCTTCGAGTCGAGGTTCGGCTTCCACCCGGGATACCCGTCCGAGGTGTGCACGCCGGCGCCGCCCAGCTCGAACACCGCGCGGACTGTCTGCGCGATCTCCTTGATCTCCGAGGCCACGGAACTGCGCTGGCTGGTCACGAGCGAGATCGCCTTCTTGTCGGTCGCGATCACCGCGACGTTGGTCGACGTTTCGACCAGGCCGGGGATGTCGGGGCTCATCTTCATCACGCCGTGGGGGAGCGCCGCAAGGGTCAGCGCGATCTTCTTCTGCAGGCCGCGCTTGATCACCTTGCCGCCGCGCACGCCCTTCATCTCGGTCACGCCCACCGCGAAGTTCGGTTCGACCGAGGCAACCTCGCCCTTGATGTCGCCGGCCAGCTGCTCGATGGCGGCCTTCGCGCCGCCGAGCTTGCCCTTCGGCACCAAGACGACCGCTTCTGCGTCGCGCGGGATTGCGTTGTGCTTGTTGCCGCCGTTGAACTTCGACAGCCGGGCGCCGAACTCGGAGGCGGCGATGACGAGGCGATTGAGGATCTTGACGGCATTGCCGCGGTTCTTGTCGATCTCCAGGCCCGAGTGGCCGCCGCGCAGTCCGGACACCTTGATGAGGACGGGCACGGTTCCTGCCGGTGCGGTCTCCCACTCGACCGCCCAGGCCGCCTTGGTGTCGCGTCCGCCCGCGCACCCGACGTACAGCTCGCCCTCTTCCTCGGAATCCAGGTTCAGCAGCGTCTTGCTGTGCACGAATCCCGGCTCCAGGTTGCTGGCGCCGGTCAGGCCGGTCTCCTCGTCCACCGTGAAGACGAACTCCAGCGGGCCGTGCACCAGGCTCTTGTCCTCCATGATCGCGAGACAGGTTGCGACGGCGATGCCGTTGTCCGCGCCCAGCGTCGTCCCGTTGGCGGTGATGGAGCCGTCCTTGCGTTGGAGCTCGATCGGATCCTTCGTGAAGTCGTGCTGCTTGGTCGGCTCCTTCTCGCACACCATGTCGAGGTGCCCCTGGAGCGCGACGCTCGGCGCCTGCTCGCGCCCGGGCGAGGCCGGCTTCTTCACGAGCACCGATCCGGCCTTGTCCTGCTTCGCCGTCAGCCCGAGCCGCTTCGCGGTATCCATGACGTATTTCGCGATGGCGGCCTCGTTCTTCGAACCGCGCGGGATGGCGGCGATCTCGGCGAAATACTTCCAGACAAGCGGCGGCGTCAGTCCTTCGATTGCACGTGACATGTCGGTTCTCCCTGGTCGTGCCCGCGAGATCAGCCGCAGGCGCGACCAAATGATGCTGGTGCGAGGAGCGAAAAAGTCGCCGAAACTCTGCCGGTCCAGGAACCCGCCATCGTCCAAAACACGCTCCTGGACGGCCACAAACGATTTACTCTAGCACGCCGCGCGGAGCGAGACCACGCCTGCGGTTATAATGCGGCGCCTGTCCCGAACACAGTCGAAGGGCCCCGGTTTTCCGCAGGTCCTGCTGTTGTGGAGTGTGACCATGAAACCAGCCGTCTCCCGCCCCGTTCTCCGCGTGGCCCCGATTCCCTCCCGCGTCGTTTTCACCGTTCTTCTGGCCCTCGCCATCGCCGTGGCCGTCGTCTCGGCCGGCGCCGTTTCGAGCCCGCCCGCCGCCGCAAAGCGGCCGATGCAACTTGCGGACGTCCTGGCGTGGAAGAACATCAACACCGCGGTCGTGTCGAACGACGGGCGCTGGTTCGCCTATCGCCTGTCGCCGATCGAAGGCGACAGCGAGGTCGTCGTCCGGCAGACGCAGGGCGACAAGGAATACACGTTCGGCGTGGGCGACATCCGAGGGGGCGCGGGCGGCGGCGGCCGGGGCGGCGCGCCGGCGGCCGTCTCGAGCCTGGCGTTCTCCGACGACTCGAAGTGGGCGGCCTTCTCGATTGCGCCAACCAGGAGGGAAGCGGCGCAGCTGCGTCGCCAGCGCCGGCCGGCGCAGAACAAGGTCGGGCTGCTCAACCTCGAGACCGGCAACGAGGTGCGCTTCGACAAGGTGCGCCGGTTCGCCTTCTCGGGGGAGAAGGCAACCTGGATCGCGCTCTTGAAGTACGGGCCCGAAGGACCAGGTGGAGGCGCCTCGCCGGCGGCCGCGCCGCCCGCGGGCGGCCGCGGGGGCGCAGCCAGTGCAACCGCCGAGGAACGGCCGAAGGGAGCCGACCTGATTCTCCACGAACTCTCGAGCGGCGCCGAGCTGAACGTCGGCAACGTCGCGGAGTTCGCGTTCGACAAGACCGGCAAGTGGCTCGCCTTCGGCATCGACGCACAGGACAAGAGCGGCAACGGCCTGGACGTGCGCAACATGGAGACGAGCGTCGTGACGCCGCTGGAGAGCGGCAAGGCCTCCTACGAGCGCATCACGTGGACCGAAAAGGGCGACGCCCTCGCGGTGCTGAAGGGGACCGAGGACAAACGCTACCAGGACAAGGTCTATGCGGTTGTCGCCTTCAGCGGATTCGCATCCGTCTCGCCGCAGAAAGTCGCCTACGACCCCGCCACCGACAAGACGTTCCCCGAGGGGATGTCGGTCAGCCCCGCACGAAGCCCGCAATGGACCGAGGATTTGAGCGGCGTCACATTCGGCATTCACAACCTGAAGAAAGCCGATCCGAAGCCGGAGCCGAGGACCGAGGCGGCTGGCGAGGACGCCGCGCAGACGCCTCCGGCGCGCGCGGCCGCCGATGGCGCCGATGAGGAGAAGCCGGACCTGGTCATCTGGAACTGGCAGGATCCACGGCTGCAGTCGCAGCAGCAGGTGCAGGAAGAGGCCGACAAGAACTTCAGCTACCTGTCAATCTACCTGGTCAAGGACAAGAAGTTCATCCGCCTGGCCGACGAGCAGGTGCGGTCGGTGACGCCGGCGCCGAAGGATCGATGGGCGATTGGCATCGACGTCCGCGACTACCAGCTCGAGGCGAGCCTGAGCGGGCGCCGCTACCAGGACGTCTACGTGATCGACCTGCAGACCGGCAGCCGCAAGCTGGCGTTGAAGAAGGCGAGCTACTACAGCGGGCCATCCACGGACGGGGCGAAGCTGCTCTACTATGACGACGGCAACTACTTCGTCTACGACATCGCATCGGGGCGATCCGCGAACATCACCAGGACCGTTCCGACCTCCTTCATCAACACCGAGGACGACCACAACGTGGTGAAGCCGCCGCAGCGGTCGCTCGGATGGACCAAGGACGGCGACGCCGTGCTGCTGTCGGATGGCTGGGACATCTGGAAGGTGCCGATGAGCGGCAGCGCGGTGAACCTGACTGTCAACGGCAGGAAGGACGGCATCCGCTACCGGCGCATCCTTTCCCTGGATCCGGACGAGAAAGGGTACGACCTGTCGGCAGCGCGCTACATAGACATGTATGGTGAGTCCACGAAGAAGGGCGGCGTCGCGCGCCTCGAGCCGGGCAAGGCCGGCGTCCAGGCGTTGCTGTGGGACGACGCGGCGTTCAGCCGCGTGGTGAAGGCGAAGAGCGCCGACCTCTATCTGTACACGCGCGAAACCTGCAAGGATCCGCCCGACTACTACGTGGCGGACGCGTCGCTCGCGGGAGGGAAGAAGATCACCGCGCTCGACAAGCAGGTGGAGGCGTTCGACTGGTCGAGCGGCTCGCAGATCGTCGAGTACAGCGCGACGCTGGGCAAGGGCGGCGCGGTGAAGAAGCTGCAGGGGTCGCTGTTCCTCCCGGCCAACTACGAGAAGGGCAGGAGTTATCCGACTCTCGTCTACATCTACGAAAAGCTGTCGCAGGAGCAGAACCGGTTCGTGGCGCCGAGCGCGAACGGGTTCAACAAGTCGGTCTACACGAGCAACGGCTACGCCGTGCTGCAGCCGGACATCAGCTACCGGGTGAACGACCCCGGCATGTCGGCGGTCTGGTGCGTTCTGCCCGCCCTGAGAGCGGCGATCGCCACCGGCGTCGTCGACGCCAGGCGCGTCGGGTTGCAGGGACACTCGTGGGGCGGCTACCAGACGGCGTTTCTCGTGACGCAGACCGACATGTTCGCGGCTGCCGTGGCAGGCGCGCCGCTCACCGACATGGTGAGCATGTATTCGCTCATCTACAAGAACACGGGCGGGACGAACCAGGCGATCTTCGAGACCAGCCAGGGACGGTTCCGGGGCGGGTACTGGGACAACCGGGACGCCTACTATCGCAACTCACCGGTGAACTTCGCGAAGAACGTGACGACGCCGCTCATCATCCTGCACAACGACAAGGACGGCGCGGTCGACTTCACGCAGGGCGTGGAGTACTACAACACGCTGCGCCGGCTGGGGAAGAAGGTCGTGATGCTGGAGTACCCGGGCGAAAACCATGGTCTGGCGAGACCGGCGAACCAGCAGGACTACACGGTGCGCATGAAGGAGTTCTTCGATTACGAGCTGATGGGGAAGGCGGCGCCCGACTGGTGGAGCAAGGGCGTCCCGCGGCTCGAGATGGAGGACCACATCAAGCAGCGGCTGGAGCAGCTCAAGAAGGCGAAGCCGGCGACCGTGCCGACCAAGCCGACGACTAAAGACAGATAATGACGGGTGCAGGCCGTCGTCCTTCGTCCCTGGTCCTTGGTGCGGTTCCTGGTCCATGGTCCCCGGTGCGCACCACGGGCCAAGAACCAGGCACCGCACGAGGCACGAGGAACCAAGGACCAGGGACTACGTTGGGGTAGCGCGATGTCCGATCAAGAGCGCGATCATTCCCCCGCCGCCCAGCGGGCGAAGGCCGAAGCGATCGGCCTGCCGGTCACGCGGCGGCACATCTTTCTTTGCTGCGATCAGACGGAGCCGAAGTGCTGCGATCGCGACCGCTCGCTCGTGGCGTGGAACTACCTGAAGGCGCGGCTGAAGGAGCTGGGCCTTTCCGAGCAGGGCGGGATCGCGCGGACAAAGGCGAACTGCCTGCGCATCTGTCGCGGGGGGCCAATCGCGGTGGTGTATCCGGAAGGGACGTGGTACCGGGGGTGCGATCCGCCGGTGCTGGAGCGGATCATCCAGGAGCATCTGATCGAGGGGCGGGTGGTCGAGGAGTTCCTGATCCTGGAGCACCCGCTCGGCTGACAACGATGAACACACGACGTCTGCTTGTTGTCTGCCTGGCCGTCCTGTCGGTTACGCCCGTTGCAGGGGCGCGCCGTGCCGTGCCCCTGCGGGTACCGCATGCCGCGGCGCCGCACGCCCAGACACCTCCCGGCCAGGCGAAACCCGCCGCCTATCCCGTCCCCGTTGCAGGCGATTTCGTCATCAACGACTTCAAATTCACGACCGGCGAGACGCTGCCGCAACTCAAGCTGCACTACATGACCATCGGCACGCCGCGGCGCGACGACAAGGGCGTCGTCCGCAACGCGGTGCTGATCATGCACGGCACGGGCGGCACCGGCCGCCAGTTCCTGTCTCAGAACTTCGCCGGCGTGCTGTTCGGACCGGGCCAGCTGCTCGACGCGACGCGCCACTACATCATCCTGCCCGACGGCATCGGCCACGGCGGATCGAGCAAGCCGAGCGACGGCCTGCACGCGAAGTTCCCGCGCTACACCTACGCGGACATGATTACCGCGCAGTACCGGTTGCTGACCGAGCACCTGAAGGTGAATCACCTGCTGCTCGTGACGGGCACCTCGATGGGCGGGATGCACACGTGGATGTGGGGCGAGCGCTACCCCGACTTCATGGACGGCCTGATGCCGCTGGCGAGCCTGCCGACGCAGATCGCGGGGCGCAACCGGACGTTCCGCAGGATGATCAGCGACGACATCCGCCTCGATCCCGACTGGCACAACGGCGACTACACCACGCAGCCGCAACGCGGTCTGCGCGGGGCGATCCAGGTGCTGCTGTTCATGACGAGCAGCCCGCTGCAATGGCAGAAGGCGTATCCGACGCGCGACGCCGCCGACACGTTCCTCGAGGACCAGATGCGCAGCCGCCTGGCGTCGGCCGACGCCAACGACATGCTGTACCAGTTCGAGGCGTCGCGCGAGTACGATCCGTCGCCGGATCTCGAACGCATCGTCGCGCCACTGGTCGCGATCAACTCCGCCGACGACCAGGTGAACCCGCCGGAACTGGGGATCATGGAGAAGTTGATCACGCGTGTACCGCGCGGCCGGTACGTGCTGATTCCAATCAGCGACCAGACACGCGGGCACGGCACGCACTCGTATCCCGCGATCTGGCAGCAGTACCTGCGGGAGCTGTTGGCGCAGATCGAAAAAGCACCGTAGAATTCACGCATGACCACGCCATGAGCCATAAGCCTGACGCCGAGTCGTCAACCCTGAGCCAATCAGGCCGTAAGCCGTGAGCCCTGAGCCGTGAGCCTTTTTCCCGTTCCCCTGGAGTTCATTCCGTGCTGCGTAAAACCGTCGTCTTCATAACAGGGGCCAGCGGCGAGATCGGTCACGGCCTCATCACACGCCTGGCCCGCCAGGCCGACCGCGGGATCGTCACGCTCGACGTTGCGCCGCTCGAGCTGGCGCTGGCGAAGATGGTGCAGCGCGAAATCACCGGCTCGATCCTCGACAAGAACCTGCTCGAACGCGTGCTCGCCGAATTCGAGGTCGACCTGGTCTTCCATCTCGCCGCGCTGCTCTCCACCAGGGCCGAGATCACGCCCGTGACGGCGCATCAGGTGAACGTCGAGGGGACGCTGAACCTGCTCGAGTTCGCGCAGCGCCAGGGCGAATCGCACGGGCGCGCAGTGACGTTCCTGTATCCCTCGTCCATTGCCGCCTACGGGCTGCCCGACGTGGCGGCCAAGGAGAAGGCGGGGAAGGTCAAGGAAGACGAGTGGACGCACCCGATGACGATGTACGGCTGCAACAAGCTGTACTGCGAGTACCTGGGCGACTACTACACGAAGCACTACAAGCAGCTGTCGGCCGATCCCGTGAGCCGCGTGGATTTCCGCTGCGTGCGCTTCCCCGGGCTCATCTCGGCGGTAACCGTGCCTTCGGGTGGGACCTCCGACTACGCGCCCGAGATGATCCACGCGGCGGCGCGCAGGCAGCCCTACGGCTGCTTCGTCCGGCCGGACACGCGGATTCCCTTCATGGCGATGCCCGACGGCGTGGAGGCGCTGCTGCAGCTGGCGGCCGCGCCGCGCGAGCGGCTGACGAGGACAGCCTACAACGTGGGTGCGTTCAACCCCTCGGCGGAAGAAATCCGCGAGGTCGTGCAGAAAGCGTTCCCGGAGGCGCAGATCACCTACAAGGTGGACACGAAGCGGCAGGGGATTGTCGATTCGTGGCCGGGCGACGTGAACGACTGCGCGGCGCGCCACGACTGGGGATTCGCGCCGCAGTACGACTTCGAGCGTGCGTTCTCGGAGTACCTGATTCCCACGATCAGGGAACGCTATCGCACGCAGAAGTAGGGGCCGAGCTTGACTCGGCCCGCGCGAGTAGTGAGCGGGTAGTGGCTATTCAGGCATCTTCGCGTACTTTGCCGGGTTCTTGAGGAACGCCCGCTTGTCGGCCTCGCTGCAGAACCGGTAGGTCTTGCCCTGATAAGTGGCCGCCGGGGCCGTCTTGTCCGCGATTCTCGCACGGCAGACGGGGTCGAACGTCGTGGACGCCATGCCGGACATCGCACCGCCCGACGTGCCGGTCATCATGCCCTGCTGACCCTGGTCACCCATCATGCCGCCCTGGCCCATCATGCCGCTCTGGCCCGTCATGCTCGCCATCTGCTCGCGCATCTGCTTGCGCTGATTGATCATCTCGCTGATGACGGCCGCCATCGCGTCCACCTTGGCCTGACCCCGCGCGGCGTTCATCACGTCCACATCCCCCAGCCGTAACCCCATCAGTCCACGCGCGGCTCCCACAAGCTGAAAAGTAATTGCAACGCCCGTTCCCACAGCCGGCGCGCTGTCGAGCGGCGCCCGTCCCTGTCGCAGAGCGGCCTCGTCGCGAACGCCATCTCGAATTCGTCCTGCCGTCGCAACATCGTCCTTCGGGCGCGCGTTTCCACTTGCTGCTGTTGTGTGCCGGCGGCGTGAAAAGAGCGGTACAATTATTGATGGGCTACCACTACTTCGAGCCACGCCGGGTCGCGAGCCACTGTCTCGAATGGTTCGACGTCTCGGGACAAGGCGAGTGTGGGTGTTCAAGCAGGAGCTGCCGGTCGCTTGCGTGAAAACGATCACGATCAGCGCTCCGCCAGTGGTCAGCCGGCGGCCCAATCGTCAGAAAGCGGCCCAAAACAGCCCGTCGCCGCGGCACGGGAACCGGCAGAAGCCCGGCATCGGGCTCCGCAGAAGGCAATCTCCGATGAAGCAATCGATCGCCCTGACGCTCATCCTTCTATTCAGCGGTCTCCCGTCAATCGGCTCGGCGCAGACGGCGTCGTCAAGTTCTTCGCCCGCCGTGGCGGATCACGGGAGTGCCCAGCCGGCAACCGTGGGGGCCACGCTGGACGTCCTCATCGGCGAACTCGAACGCGCGAACCCGGAGCTGCAGGCGGCGCGACGTGAGATCGACATGCGGGTGGCACGGATTGCTCCCGCGGGCGCCTTGCCGGACCCGACCTTCTCGGTGGGCTTCATGAACCAGTTCGCGGCGGTGCCGTTCTTCCCGCCGGGCGACAGCCTCCAGGCGTTCCGGCAGTTCTCCTTCTCGCAGGAGCTGCCGTTCCCCGGCAAGCGCGCGCTCCGCACTCAGGTGGCATCGACGGAGGTGGACACGGCGCGCTGGCGCTACGAGGCCACGAGGCGGCGGCTCGTGTCGGATCTCAAGAGCGCGTACTTCGAGTACGCCTACACCGTGCGCACCATTGACGTCGTCCAGCGCAACAAGACGCTGCTGGAGCAGATGCGCCAGATCGCCGAAGCCCGATTCAGCGTGGGCAAGGCGACGCAGCAGGATGTCCTGAAAGCGCAGGTCGAGGTTTCCCTCCTGCTCGAGCGATTGGCCATCCTGGAACAACAGCGTGCGTCGGTGCAGGCCGAGGTGAACGGTCTCCTGTACCGGAAACCTGACACTCCGCTGGGGTCGGTCGGTGACTATGCGCCGGTGGGCCCGTTGCAGAGCCTCGACACGCTGCGCGCGCTCGCCGAAAAGAACAGCGCGGTCTTGAAGGGAAACGAAACGGGCATCAATCGTGGTCAGCAGGCGCTCGCGCTCGCCAACAGGGAGCTGCGCCCGGATTTCGGCGTGACCGTCACGTCTCAGAAGTACACACAGGGTGTGCCGTGGATGTACGGCGTCGATTTCATGGTCCGTATCCCGTTGTACTGGCAACGCAAGCAACGCCCCATGATCGCCGAGGCCGCCGCCTCGCTCGAGAGCGCCAGGCAGATGCGCAACAACACGCTCACAACCGAACAGGCCCAGGTGACCCGGGAGTACCTGGCGGCGACAACGAGCCAGCGTCTTGCGGACCTCTATAGCGACACGATTCTGCCACAGGCCCGCTTGACGCTCGAATCCTCGCTGGCGTCGTATGAGGTTGGCGCCGTCGACTTCCTCACGCTGTTGAGCAGCTATCAGACGGTGCTCACCTATGAAGTGAGTTACGAGGAACAGGCGGCGAAGTACCGCCAGGCGCTGGCGCGCCTCGAGCCGTTCATCGGGCAGGAACTGGTGCGTTAGGAGCGTGTCGGTGTAATCCAGCGACACGCTCCTAACCAGGAGCCCGTCGGTCATGACTCGGACGGGCTCCAAGCGAGCAGCAATCATGGTGCAACTGATGACCGAGAACACACCCGAACCGGATCGTCACACTCCAACGGAGATCGCCAGGCAGCAGTGGCGCACATCCGAGCGCCCGGGACAGCGCTGGGTGATCGTGGCGATCGTCGCGCTGATTTCGCTGGCGCTCGGCGCCGGCGGCGTTCTGCTGGCGCTGCGGGCCGGCCGGGTGACGGCACCGCAGCACGCCACCGGGCACGAAAGCGGCGCAGGGCCGGCGCAAGGCGCGTCTTCATCGGGCGCGCAGGAGATGCCCGGCATGCCGGGCACGGGAGGCGCTCCGGCCACTCGCCCGCCCGGCGCCTCCGACAAGGCAATCTACATTTCCCCGGCACGCCAGCAGCTGATTGGTGTCCGGACGGCGCCGGTGACGCGCGAGGCGCTGGACACGACGATCCGCACCGTCGGCGTGCTCGCCTACGACGAGACGCGCACAACGATGGTGCACACCAAGGTGGAGGGGTGGATAGACCGTGAGTACGTAGACTTCGTCGGCAAGCCGGTGAAGCGCGGTCAACCGATCTTCAGCGTGTATAGCCCGGATCTGGTCGCGACGCAAAACGAATACCTTCTGGCCCTGAAGGGAAAAGCGCAGCTCGGGTCGAGCAAGATCGCCGAGACCCGCAACAGCGCTGACTCCCTTCTGGCCGCCACGCGCGAGCGTCTCAAGCTCTGGGACATCACCGACGAGCAGATTGCCGAACTGGAGCGTACACGTGCGCCCAGTAAGAACGTGACGATCTACGCTCCATTCGACGGCATCGTGCTCGAGCGCGACGCATTCGCGGGCCAGTACATCACCCCCGAGATGAACACCTTCAAGCTGGCCGATCTTTCGACGATCTGGGTCATCGCCCAGGTGTTCGAGTACGAGCTGCGTCTCGTCAAGATCGGCCAGGAAGTCGACATCCAGTTCCCCTACGGCGAGTACGGGCGCACCATCAAGGGGCACGTCGGCTTCATCTATCCGGACATCGACCCCCAGACGCGCCGCGCCCGCATCCGCATCGAGCTCCCCAATCCCGGCCTCGCGCTCAAGCCGGGCTCCTACGTCACGGCCGCGATCAGGACCGGGGGCAGTCACAGCCTCGCGTTGCCGAAGGAGGCGGTAATCGACACGGGGACGAAGCAGTATGCGATTCTCGCTCTCCCCGACGGCTACTTCGAGCCGCAGGAGATCCAGGTCGGCCAGCCGAATGACAGGTTCTATCCGGTCGTGAGCGGTGTGAACGAAGGCGACCTGGTGGTGACTTCCGCCCAGTTCCTCATCGACTCCGAAGCCAACCTCCAGGAGGCGATGAAGGCGATGTCGGCGACCATGCCCGGCATGGACACGGGTGGCGAGAAGAAGACCCCGCAGATACAGCCGCCACAGCAAAGGCCCGGCATGGAAAACATGCCAGGGATGAAGACCCCAGTGCCGCCGCCGGGCCCCGCGAAGAAGAAATCCGGCGGCAAGGGTGACCACGGCGCAGTCCCGCCGGCCGGACCGAACGACGCCAAGGAGCGCGGGCTGTGATCGAAAAACTCATCGCGTTCAGCGCGCGCAACGCCTTTGTCGTCATTCTCCTGATCATCGCCATCGTCGTCGGCGGCGTCTGGGCCATCAAGAACACGCCGATCGACGCGATTCCGGACCTGTCGGACGTCCAGGTGATCATCACGGCGAACTGGGAGGGCCGCAGTCCGACGCTCGTCGAAGACCAGGTGACGTACCCGATTGTCACGGCGCTCATCTCGGCGCCAAACGTCCAAGTCGTCCGCGGCTTTTCCTATTTCGACGTGTCGTTTGTCTACGTGATCTTCCAGGACGGCACCGATCTCTACTGGGCGCGCAGCCGAGTGCTCGAGTACCTGAACGGCCTGCAGGGCCGGCTGCCCCAGGGCGTGACGCCGGTGCTGGGCCCCGATGCGACGGGCGTGGGCTGGGGCTTCGAATACGCTCTTGTCGACAGGACGGGCGCCAATGATCTCAGCCGCCTGCGCACGCTGAACGACTGGTACGTGCAGTACCAGTTGCGCAGCGTTACGGGCGTTGCCGAGGTGGCGCCGGTCGGCGGCTACGTCAAGCAGTACCAGATTGAAATCGATCCGAACGCGCTGCTCGCCTACAACGTGACGATCGACAAGGTCGCGTCCGCCGTGCGAGCGAGCAACAACGATGTCGGCGGACGCGTCGTCGAGTGGACGGGGCGCGAGTACATGGTGCGGGGCCTCGGGTACATCCAGAGCGTCGGGGACATCGAACAGGTGAGCCTCGGCTCGAAGCCCGATGGAACTCCGATCCTCGTCCGCGATGTCGCGCGCGTCCACCTCGGCCCGGAGATGCGGCGAGGCGTGGCGGATCTCAACGGCGAAGGCGACGTTGCGGGCGGCATCGTGGTCATCCGGTACGGTGTAGACACGAACGGTGTCATCCAGAACATCAAGAAGGCGGTGAAGGAGACGATCCAGCCGTCGCTCCCCAAGGGCGTCGAGTTCGTGACGACCTACGATCGGTCGGACCTCATCGAGCGATCAATCAGCACCCTGAAGGAGAAGCTGCTCGAGGAAATGGTCATCGTGTCGCTCGTCTGCGTCGTGTTCTTGTGGCACTTCCGCAGTGCACTGGTCGCGATTCTCACGCTGCCCCTCTCGATCCTCCTCTCGTTCGTCGCGATGCGCTACATCGGCCTCGGCTCGAACATCATGAGCCTGGGCGGGATTGCGATCGCCATCGGCGCGATGATCGACGCGGCGATCATCATGATCGAGAACGCGCACAAACATCTCGAACACGATCAGGGTGCGAAGCCGCGGCGCGAGATCCTGATCGAAGCGGCGCAAGAGGTGGGCCGGCCGCTGTTCTTCTCGCTGCTCATCATCACCGTCTCGTTCCTGCCGATCTTCACGCTTGAATCGCAGGAGGGGCGGCTCTTCCGGCCGCTCGCGTTCACCAAGACGTTCGCAATGGGGTTTGCCGCCCTCACGTCGGTCCTGGTGGTGCCGTTCCTGATGGTGCTCTTCATCCGCGGCAAGATCGCGAAGGAGGAGAAGAACCCGATCAACCGGTTCCTCATCCGGGCGTATCACCCGTTCGTGAAGTTTGTGCTGCGCCACCGGGCGCTGACGCTGCTGGTGGCGCTCGCGCTGCTGGGGAGCACCGTACCGGTGTTCATGCGCCTCGGCTCGGAGTTCATGCCGCCCCTCTACGAAGGCTCGCTCCTCTACATGCCGATCACGCTTCCCGGCGCCTCCGTGCCAACCGCGCAGCAGATCCTCTCACTGCAGGACAAACTGATCAGGACGGTGCCCGAGGTGGCGTCGGTCTTCGGCAAGGCCGGACGCGCCCTTACCGCCACCGACCCGGCGCCGCCCGAGATGATCGAGACGGTCATCAACCTCA
>Ga0315282_10009249_pt1 | contig 15699 bp, 13 predicted proteins | sample YL17G07_20_MG_FD_203693 | JGI IMG/M metagenome (GOLD analysis project Ga0315282, IMG submission 203693) | Sediment microbial communities from Yellowstone Lake, YNP, Wyoming, USA - YL17G07_20 | ecosystem: Environmental > Aquatic > Freshwater > Lake > Sediment | place: USA: Wyoming | collected...
AGCATCGAGACGATGTTCGACCTCGAAGAAGCCCGGGCTGCGGTCTCGGGCGTACGCGCGGTCAGCGACCTGCCGGTCATGGCGACGCTCACGTTCAAGCCCTCGGCGAAGGGCTACCGCACCATGACGGGCGTGACGCCGGCGGCTGCGGCCACGGCGCTGCTCGAGCTCGGGGCCAACGTCGTCGGCGCCAACTGCAGCATCACCGCCGACGAGATGGTCGGCCTGGTCGACGAGTTCCGCGACGCGACCGACACGCCGCTGATCTTCCAGCCCAACGCCGGGCAACCGCGGCTGCAAGAGGGTCATACGGTCTACGACGAGACGCCGGCTCACTTCGCCGAGGTGGTGGCACAGTTCGCGGCGCGGGGAGCGGCGGTCGTCGGCGGCTGCTGCGGCACGACACCTGAGCACATCGCGGCCCTCAGGGCCGCCCTGGCCTAGCTTCTTGCGCGCAGGAGGACGAACTCTGTCGTCCACCCTGCGAGTGCTCCGATGATCGCACCGATCACCATCGGGGTCTGCGTTCAGCCGTAGCCGGTGACGCGTGCGTACAGATAGCCGAGCAGCACGCCGACGGCCAGGCCGATGAGGCCGAAGGGCACGGGCAGACGGCGCTTCGGTGACTGCGGGGGCGTGTCGTTGTCGGGGTCCATGCCGACACCGTGCCCCAGTCGCGGCACAGCCTAACGCGCGAAGGCGGCGCCCAGCGTGTCGAAGATGAGCCGCACCGCGTGCAGGGCGGTGACTTGCGCGACATCGTAGGCGGGCGCCACCTCGACGACGTCCATCCCGACCAGGTTCACGCGTCGCGCGACGGCGCGCAGAAGTGCCTTGGCGTCGTAGTAGGAGAAGCCGCCGGGCTCGGGGGTGCCGGTGGCCGGGGCGATGGCCGGGTCGAGACAGTCGATGTCGAACGTAAGATAGGCGTCGGCGCCCTCGGGCAGGTGGGCGACCAGCTCGTCGACCGGTGTCGACATCGTCTGCTCGCACCAGAAGATGCGCACGCCGCGCTCTTGCGCCAGGGCGATGTTGTCGCTGTCGGTGTGCAGCCCGCGGATACCGTACTGCGTGATCGAGGCGACCAGACCCTCTTCGTGAGCGCGGATGATGGGGCTGGCGTGCGTGTGGCGCTGGCCGTCTTCCTCGTCCCAGTAGTCCATGTGGGTGTCGCAGTGGACGAGGTGGACGGGCGTGCCGTCGCGCGCCGTCACCAGGCCGGCCAGCACCGGATAGGTGACGGAGTGATCGCCGCCGAGCACGAGGGGGAAGAGGCCAGCGTCGACGATGCGCGCGACGGCCTCGCCGATGCGCGGGTGGTTGACGTCGGGGGGCCCGGTCGGCGCCAGGGTGACGTCGCCGCAGTCGACGAAGCGGACGCCACCGAGCATCTCGACCTGTGCCTCGCCATCGAAGAAGGGCTCGGCCCCGTCTCGATAGGCGTAGAACGTGGAGACGTCGCGGAGGGCGCGCGGTCCGTACCGCGCGCCGGGGCGCGACGTCGTCCCCTCGTCCCAGGGCAGGCCGAGGACGGCGACGTCGCCGTCGTCCCGCGTCGGTGCGGGCACGTACGGGGCCTTGAAGAAGGTCGCGATGTCGGCGAACGGCATCGATTCGCTCATGCGGGAATCATAGCCGACGGAGGTGCGGTGTAGGATACCGCCCGCAGGTCCGGCCCTTCGATTCCCGCAAGGAGGGATGCACGCCATGAAGATCGAGCGCCGACCGGCCACCGCCCTGCTGCCCGTTCCGGCCGTGCTGGTGAGCGTCGCCGACCCGCGCACGCGGCGCCGTGCGGCGGCCAACATCATCACGCTCGCCTGGACGGGCACGGTCTGCTCGGCGCCGCCCATGTTGAGCATCGCCGTGCGCCCGTCGCGCTACTCGTACGAGCTGCTGCAGCGCACGCATGATTTCGTCGTCAACGTACCGCGCGCCTCTCAGGTCGAGATGGTCGACTACTGCGGTCACATCTCGGGTCGCGACCTCGACAAGTTCAAGGAGTGCAATCTCCACGCCCTGCCGTCCACACGTGTGAGTTCGCCGCTCATCGAGGAGTGTCCCATCAACCTGGAGTGCGTCACGCGCCACCGGCTCAGCCTGGGGGCGCACGACCTCTTCGTGGCCGAGATCGTCGCCGTCCACTACGACGACGATGTCGTCGACTCGCGCGGCCGGCTGGTGCCGGCCAAGGTCGACGCGCTGGCCTACGTCCACGGCGAGTACCGGCGTCTGGGCGAGAAGGTCGGCAGCTACGGGTTCGCGCTCAAGAAGCGCAAGGAGTAGGGCGGCGGTGAGTCGCTTCTACATCACCACGCCCATCTACTACGTCAACACCGACCCGCATCTGGGCCACGCCTACACGACGATCGCCGCCGACATCCTGGCCCGCTACCATCGCCAGAGGGGCGACGAGGTCTTCTTCCTCACCGGCACCGACGAGCACGGCAACAAGATCTCGCAGGCCGCCCACGAGCGGGGTCTCACGCCGCGGGAGCACGTCGACCAGATGGCGCCCAAGTTCCGCGCCCTGGTCGAGCAGGTCGGCGCCACCAACGATTTCTTCATCCGCACGACCGACACCGAGCATGAGGCTTTCGTGCAGGGGTTCGTCGAGAAGCTGCGCGCCGCCGGCGACATCGAGAAGCGCACCTACGGTGGCCTCTACTGCACGGCCTGCGAGAACTTCTGGAAGGAAGACGAGCTGGTCGACGGCAAGTGTCCCGACCACGGCATCGAGCCGCAGTTCATCGAGGAGGAGAACTACTACTTCCTGCTCTCGCGCTACCAGGAGCGGCTGCACGACTTCTATGTCGCCAACCCCGGCTGGGTGAAGCCACGCTCGCGCTACAACGAGGCGCTGGCCTTCATCGACGGCGGGCTCGAGGACATCTCGATCAGCCGCGAGACGCTCACCTGGGGCGTGCCGGTGCCCTGGGACGAGAACCAGGTCATCTACGTCTGGGTCGACGCGCTCATCAACTATCTCTCGGCGCTCACCTACGCGCGGCCCGGCGAGGACCTCCTGGCGCGCTACTGGCCGGCGCAGGTGCACTTCCTGGCCAAGGACATCCTCAAGTTCCACGCCGCCATCTGGCCGGCGCTGCTGATGAGCGCCGGCTACGAGCTGCCCGGCGGCGAGCTGATCCACGGCTACCTGCTGATGGGCGGCGAGAAGATGAGCAAGACGCGCGGCAACGTGCTCGACCCGTTCGCGGTCATGGACCAGTACGGCATCGACCCGCTGCGCTTCTACCTGTTCCGCGAGGTCACCTTCGGGCTCGACGGCGTGATCTCGCTCGAGGGCTTCGAGCAGCGCTACAACAACGAGCTCGCCAACGAGCTCGGCAACCTGGTCAGCCGCACCGTGTCGATGATCGGCAAGTACCGCGGCGGGAAGGTACCGGTCGCCGACCCCGCTGCGGTCTCGCTGAGCGGGCTGGCCGACGAGGGTGGGGCGATGGTCGCCGATGCCGGCGCGCGTTTCGACGCCTGGGAGATCACTGGCGCTCTCGAGGTGGTGTGGGAGTATGTGCGGCGCCTCAACCGGTTCGTCGAAGAAGAGGCGCCCTGGAAGCTCGCCAAGGACGAGGCGCAGGCCGGCCGCCTCGATGAGGTGCTGCTGGGCCTGGCGGGCGGCCTGCGCCTCGTCGCTCTCACGCTGTGTCCGGTCGTGCCGGCCACGGCGGTCGAGATCCTGCGTCGCCTGGGCCAGCCCTACGAAGCGGCCGACGTGGCGTGGGAGCGGGCGCGCTGGGATGCCGTCGCCGGCGCGGCGGCGGTCGACCAGGCGGCGCCGCTCTTCCCGCGCCGCGACGGCGCCGTGCGGGCATGAAGCGGCGGTGGGCGACGGGTCCGGCTGCGGCGGGGGCCGGGAAGGCGTGCAGACCGTGGGCCTGATCGACACGCATTGCCATTTCGGCATGCTCAAGGAGCGCGCGACCGAGGTGCTCTCCGAGGCGCGCGCGGCGGGGGTGACGGCGGCGATCGCGGTCGGTATCGATCTCGAGTCGTCGCGCCGCGCCGTGGGGGTCGCCGAGCGGCACGACGAGGTATGGGCCACGGCTGGCGTGCATCCCCATGAAGCGATGCACTTCGACGCCGTCGCACGCACCGGGCTGGAGCGCCTGCTGGCCCATCCCAGAGCGGTCGCGGTCGGCGAGTGCGGGCTCGACTTCTATCGCGACTCCTCCCCTCGCGACGCGCAGCGCCAGGCGTTCGTCGAGCAGCTCGAGCTGGCGGGCGCGGTCGGCAAGCCGGTGGTCGTACACTCACGTGAGGCGGCCGGTGAGATGTTCGCGCTGCTCACCGAGCACGCCAGAGGTCTGACGGTGGTCCTGCACTGCTTCTCGGCCGTCGACCACGTCGAGCTCTGCAACGAGCGCGGCTACTTCGTCTCGCTGGCCGGCAACCTCACCTACAAGCGCGCCGACGATCTGCGCTCGGCGGTGGGCCGCGTCCGCGACGACCTGCTGCTGGTCGAGAGCGACGCGCCCTACCTGTCGCCCGAGCCGCACCGCGGCAGCGAGAACCGGCCGGCACGGGTCGCCGTGACGGCCGCTGCCCTGGCGCACCTGCGGGGCTGGGACGCGGCGCGCGTCGCCGAGGTCACCTCGGCCAACGCGCGCCGCGCCTTCGGGCTGCCTGCGGCGGCCGGCGTCTGAGGTCGCGGCGGCGGTGGCGGGCGACGGCCACAGGCGCGACGCGGCGGTCGGCGGCGCTGCGCGCCGCTCTACCGCGTCGCGCTCGCGTCCGCCGGCGCTGAAGCGCTACGGACAGAACCACCTGGTCGACACGGGCACACGCGAAGCGATCCTGGCGCTGGCGCGCGTGGGCGGCGACGACATCGTTCTCGAGGTCGGTGCCGCTGACGGGTCGCTCACGCGGCGCCTGCTGGAACAGGCGGCGCTCGTGCACACCTTCGAGATCGACCGGCGGTTCGCGACGACGCTCACGGCCATCTCCGCCGAGCGCGAGAACCTGCACGTGTGTCTTGCCGACGCGCTGCACGAGCGTCTGCAGGATCTCGAACCACCGCCGACGGCGCTGGTCGCCAACCTGGCGTACAGCATCGCCATACCGCTGGTCATGAAAACGATCGCCGAGGTGCCGTCGATCGGTCGCTGGGCCGTGATGGTGCAGCGGGAGCTTGGCGAGCGGCTGTTCGCGACGCCGCGGACGAAGTCCTACGCGGCCGTCTCGGTGCTCGTGCAGCTGGCATGCGAGCTTGAGGCGCGGCGGTCGGTCCCGCGCACCGTCTTCGCGCCGCCGCCCAACGTCGACTCGACGTTCATCGTCTTCACGCGGCGCGCCGACTGGCCGGCCGACCGCTGGGTGGCGCTGGACCGGCTGGTGCGCAGCGCCTTCGCGCAGCGGCGCAAGCTGCTGCTCAACTCGCTGTCGGGCGCGGCGCACGGCGGTCGCGCGCTCTCGCGCGACGACGTGGGCCGCGCCCTCCAGACCCTCGGCCTGCCCGCACAGGCGCGACCCGAGGAGCTGACGCCGCCCGACTTCGTCCGGCTGGCGGCAGCACTGGGGTGGACGTGAGCGACACTCCCGACGTCGTCGAGGTGGCCGCGCCGGCCAAGGTGAACCTGGCCCTGCTGGTCGGGCCGCGGCGGCCGGACGGCTACCACGAGGTGTTCTCACCGATGCTGCCCCTGACGCTGGCCGACCACGTCGCCGCGCGGCACACGTCGGGAAAGGGGCTGACGGTGCACTGCGACGTGTGTCCGGGCGACGACAACCTCGCGGCGCGGATGGTGCGCGAGCTGGAGCGCCGTCTGGAACGGACCTTCTCCGCGGACGTGACGATCACCAAGCGCGTGCCGGTCGCCGCGGGCCTGGGCGGCGGCAGCTCCGACGCCGCCGCCGTGCTGCTCGCGGTCGAGCGGTTGTTCGGTCTCGACCTGGCGCCGCGCCTGCGGTACGAGTGCGCGGCGGCCGTCGGCGCCGATGTCGCCTTCTTCCTCTGGAAGGGGCCGCAGCTGGCCATGGGACGCGGCAACGTCCTGCACGAGATCGAGCTGCCCGAGCCCCTGCACCTCGTGGTGGCAGTGCCCGATCTGCGGCTGTCCACGGCAGAGGTCTACGGCTGGTTCGACGACGACGCGGGTGCCGACGTGCCGCGCTTCGTCGAGCGCACGCAGCGACTCCTCGTGCGGCTGCGCGAGGCGCAGCGGCCGCGCGACCTCGCAGCCCTGGTCGAGAACGACCTCGAGGCGACGGTCGTCGCCCGCCGTCCCGAGGTCGGTGAGCTGAAGGAGCGTCTGCTGGCCGCAGGAGCGTACGCGGCGGCGATGAGCGGCAGCGGCGCCGGCGTCTTCGGCCTGTTCTCGACAGGCGCGCGGGCGCAACGGGCGCTGGGCGCCCTGGCGCCCGCGCGCACCTTCTACGCCACCGATCTGCAGCCCCGAACGTAGGCGTCCCGCGACCGACCGGCCTCATGCCGCCGGCCGCACACCGCCTCCGGTCGCCGGCCGCACACCGCTTGATGTCGCCGGTCGCACACCGTCTCGCGTCACCGGACACGCTCGGGCGTCTGGGCTCTGGTGATAGACTGCGGGCTCGGGTGTGCGCCCCATCACGCGATGCCCGCTGGGGCGTGGCCAAGTGGTAAGGCAACGGGTTTTGGTCCCGTGACCGGAGGTTCGAGTCCTCCCGCCCCAGCCACCGTCCACCTGCAACAGGGCGAGCTATCGTATGACGACACGAAAGTCCACGGCCGGTCGGTCCGACGCCGCAGCGCGGCCGTTGGCCGTCATTGTGCTGGCCGCCGGTCTGGGCACGCGGATGAAGTCCGACCTGCCCAAGGTCCTGCACCACGTGTGCGGGCGCCCGCTGCTCGCCTACGTTCTCGACGCGGCCCGCACGCTGACGCCTGAGCGTCTGGTCGTCGTCATCGGGCCCGACCAGGGCGCCGTCGCGGCGATCCTGCCCGACGGCTGCCAGCCGGCCGTGCAGGCCGAGCGCCGCGGTAGCGGCGACGCTCTGCGCGCCGGACTCGAGCCGCTGGGCGACTTCGAGGGCGACGTCATGGTCCTGAACGGCGACCACCCTCTGGTGAACGGCGAGGTGCTGGCGGGACTCCTCGTCCATCACCGCGACTGCACCGCTCGGGCGACCATCACCACGGTCGTCCATCCCGATCCGGGCCACTACGGCCGCGTCGTCCGCGCGCGCGATGGCGACCTGGCAGGCATCGTCGAGGCGCGCGACGCGTCGCCCGACGAGCTCGGGATCGGCGAGATCAACCTCGGCTTCTACGTGTTCGACGCCGCCGAACTGCGGCGCTTCGTGCCCACCCTGCGGGCCGACAACGCCCAGAGCGAGCTCTACATCACCGACCTGGTGCACCGCTTCATCGAGGCGGGTGACCGCGCGGCCGCCTTTCTCACGGCCGACGTCGCGGCGAGCATGGGCGTCAACTCCCGCGTCGAACTGGCCGAGGTCGACGCGATCATGCGCGCTCGACTTGTGCGGCAGCTCATGCTCGATGGGGTGACTATCGAGGACCCGGCGACGACGTACGTCGACTGGGGCGTCACGGTCGGCCGCGACTCGCTCATCCGGCCGCAGACGATGCTCACCGGCGCCACCCGTGTCGGCGAGCGCTGCACCATCGGCCCGGGCTGCTTCCTGCGCGACGTCACCGTCGACGACGAGGCGACCGTGGTCACCTCGCATCTGCTCGAGTGCGCCGTCGGCAAGGGCTGCAGCGTCGGTCCCTTCGCCTACGTGCGGCCGCGGACCGAGCTCGCCGAAGGCGCCAAGGCGGGCACGTTCGTCGAGATCAAGGCCAGTCGTATCGGCCGCGGCAGCAAGGTGCCCCACCTGAGCTACGTCGGCGACGCCACGGTCGGCGACGACTCCAACATCGGCGCCGGCAACATCACGGCCAACTACGACGGCGAGCGCAAGCATCCGACGGTGATCGGCGACAACGTGAAGACCGGCAGCGACACTGTCTTCGTCGCCCCGGTCACGGTCGGCGACGACGCCTGGACGGCCGCCGGCTCGGTCATCACGCGCGACATCCCCGATGGTGCCCTGGGGGTCGCACGCAGCCGCCAGGCGAACGTCGAGGACTATGCCGAGCGGCGCCGCCTGCGCAAGAGGCGCGACGGCTAGGCTCTGGTAGAATCTCAGTCCGCACCCCACGGCTCCGAGAAAGGACAGAACCGTGCCCAACGAGACTTGCCGCGTGGCCAGTATCGAGCGTCGTCTGATGGTCTTTGCCGGCCGCAGCAACGAACAGCTCGGTCAGGCGATCGCTGACCATCTCGGCATCAGGCTCGGTCCCATCCTGCTCACGACGTTCGCCAACGGAGAGATCTACGCGCGTTTCGAAGAGAGCATCCGTGGGGCCGACGTCTTCCTCGTGCAGTCGCCGCATGGCGAGCTGAACGACCAGGTCATGGAGTTGCTCATCATGATCCAGGCGGCCAAGCTCGCCTCGGCGGCGCGCATCACCGCGGTGCTGCCCTACTTCCCCTACTCGCGGCAAGACAAGAAGAGCGCCGCCCGTGAGCCCATCACCGGCCGGCTCATGGCGACTCTGCTCGAGGCGGCCGGCGTCGACCGCGTCCTGGCGATGGACCTGCATCAAGGCCAGCTGCAGGGGTTCTTCCACATCCCCGTCGACCACATGACGGCCACGCCGATGCTGGCCGACTACTTCCGCTACAAGGGCTTCGGCGACGCCGCGCTGGTCACGGTGGCGCCCGATGCCGGCGGCGTCAAGCTGGCGCGGCGCTTCGCCTCGCGCATCGGCAGCGACCTCGCCGTGCTCACCAAGATGCGACCCGAACACAACCGCGCCGAGGCCATGCACTTCATCGGTGACGTCGACGGCAAGATCGCCATCGTCGTCGACGACATGGTTGACACCGCCGGGTCGGTCGTCGGGGCCGTCGACACGCTTCACGACCGCGGCGCCAAAGATGTCTACGTCACCGCCACGCACGGGATCTTCTCGGGTCCCGCGCGCGAGCGCATAGCCCAGTCCACGGTCAAGGAGGTCGTGGTCACCGACACCGTGTCGGTCGTCCTCGGGAAGGACGACACCAAGATCAAGGTACTGTCGGTGGCCGGCATCCTGGCCGACACCATCAAGCGCGTGTTCGAGGGCGAATCGGTCAGCGAGCTGTTCGCCGGCGAGAACGCGCTCTTCTAGCAGGAGTCGCACAGAATGGAACGTGTCAAGCTTGTCGTCCACCCGCGCAGCGAGTCCGGCACCCGCGCCGTGAAGCGCCTGCGCAAGCAGGGCCTGATCCCCGGTGTGCTCTACGGCGCCGGCAAGCCGGCCGCGGCGCTTTCCGTCGACGAGAGGGAGCTTCGCGCGGCGGTGAGCACCGAGGCGGGGCTGCACGCCGTACTCGACATCACCTTCGAGGGACAGAAGACGGCCCACGTCGCGGTGCTCAAGGAGTATCAGCTCGACAACGTCAGGCACGTCGTCACCCACGTCGACTTCCACGAGGTCAAGCTCACCGAGCCCATCGAGGCCAAGGTGACGGTCGCCATCGAGGGCGAATGCGCCGGTGTGAAGATGGGCGGCATCCTCGACGTCCTCCTGCGCGAGATCACGGCCAGGGCTCTGCCGACGCACATGCCCGACCATGTCACGCTCGACGTCACCGATCTGGAGATGGGCGACGTCGCCCACGTGCGCGACCTCGTCGTTCCCGAGGACATCACGGTGCTCGACGACCCCGACGATGCGGTGTGCACCGTGCTGGTGCCGCGCAAGGTCGTCGAGGTCGAGGCCGAGCTCGAAGAGGGCGAGGAAGAGGAGGAGGGCGAGGCCGCTGCCGAAGAGCCGACCGAGCCCGAGGTGGTCGGCTCGCCGAAACGCGACGAGGGCGGCGCGGCCGAGTAGGTCTTCGAGCCTGCCGCCGTGCGGCGTGACCCGTGGGACTGGTGCGCAAGCGACCCTCTGAGTCGGCCGATCTGCTGATCGTCGGTCTCGGCAACCCCGGACGCGAGTTCGCCCGCACACGGCACAACATCGGCTACCGCGTGACCGAGGCCCTGGCCCGGCGCCACGCCTATCCACGGGGCAGGCGCGACTTCCACGGCCACTACGCTCTGGGATCCATCGCCGGCCGCCGGGTCGGCCTGCTGCAGCCGACCACGTACATGAACGTGTCGGGAAAGAGCGTGGCCGCGGCCCTGCGGGCACTCAGGTTGAGGCATGACGCCCTCCTCGTGGTCCACGACGAGATCGACTTCCAGTTCGGGCGCCTGCAGCTGCGTCACGACGGCGGTCACGGCGGACACAACGGTCTGCGCAGCCTGCACGAGCTGGTGGGCGCCGACTTCGACCGCCTGCGGCTGGGCGTCGGACGGCCGGCGAGCGGCGATCCCGAGGTGGTCGGCGACTACGTGCTCGGTCTCTTCGACGAGACCGACGACGAGGTGCGGTCGCTCGTCGAGCGTGGCGCCGACGCGGTCGAGATGTGGGTGAGGGACGGCCTCGCGGGGGCCGCGGAGGCGGTCACCGCCGATCCGCAGTAGGCACGCGCCGCCGTCCCTGTGCGGCCGCGCCGACGTCGAGGTCCTGCGCGCGCGGTCGGCGCTGCCCCGACCTCGGGTACAATCCAAATGGAAGGACACCCCGGCGCTGCGCGCGGCGGGGCTTTCGGCGTGCCCCAGGGCCGATATCGACCCGCGAGGTGAGCGTGTTTCTCGAGTACCAACTCGCCGACGAGCGTTTCGCTGAGGCGGCCGCGTCGCTGTCCAGCGACGCGGCCGCCTACGCGCCCGCTTTCTATGCGCCCTACGTCCTCGCCGGCCTCATCGCGCGCGACGGGGGTGGCTGGCTGGTCGTCGTCGACGAGGCCGAGCAGGCGGTCCGCGTGGCCGCCGAGCTGTCCGTCTACCTCGACGGCGACGTCGCCGTTCTTCCTTCGCGCGGCGTCCTGTACGGCGCCGACGTGGCGCCGGCGGCGCACGTGGTCGGCGAGCGGCAGCGAGCGCTGGCGGCGCTCGAGGAGGGCGACGGCGTCGTCGTGGCCGACGCCGTCGCCCTCCTCGAGCGCTTCCTCCCGCTCGCCGTCCAGCCGACTCCGCTCTCGCTGGCGGCCGGCGACGAGCTGTCCTTCGACGCCGTCGTCACGGCACTGGCCACTCTCGGGTACGAGCGTGTCGAGCAGGTGCGCGAGCGCGGCGAGTTCGCCGTCCGCGGCGGTATCGTCGACGTCTTCCCGGCGACCGGGGAACCGCTGCGGGCGGAGTTCTGGGGCGACGTGGTCGAGTCACTGCGCCGCTTCTCGGTCTTCTCGCAGCGCGCCGTCGCCGAGGTGGCCGAGGCCCACGTGTACGCGGCCGTCGAGGTCGACGAGCGCGACGAGACGTACCAGGAGGCGGTCCACCAGGAACTCGCCGCTTGGGAGGGCGCTGGCCACGAGGAGGCGCCCGAGGCGGTGTTCGGGCGCTCGGCAGCTCGTGCCCTGACGCGCCTCGCCGACCAGTTCACCGATCTGCCGGCGGTGGTGACGGCCCGTGGTCAACGGGTGGCGGTGCTCGCCCCCGACGACGTGGTCCGAGCGCTTGCGGGGTTCGACGCCGAGGTCGGCACGGCGTTGCTCGGCGCCGAAGTCCGCCGCCGCTTCTACCTGCCGCTGGGCGAGGTCAGGCGACTTCTCTCCCGTGGTCTGGCGATCGACGTCGTGCAACGCGACCAGCGCTGGCGCTTCGCGGCGGCGCGACCGCAGGCGGCGGGCCGCGACGCGGCCGCCGCGGAACGTGAGATGACGCGTCTCGTGAAGAACGGCTACCGGACGTTCGTCGGCTTTCGCCACGCGGGCGAGGCGGCACGAGCCGCCTATCGGCTCAAGAAGCTGACGGCCACGGTGCTCGAGACGCCGCCGACCGGGATCCTCCCGGCGGGCCTGTATTTCCTGGCTGCGCCTCTGCACGAGGGTTTCGTGGCGGCCGACCTCAAGCTGGCCGTCGTCGGCGAGCGCTCGCTCCTGCGCGCGGCTCCGCGGGAGCCGCGCTTCGCGGCGGGCGCTCGCCTCACCTCGTTCTTCGACCTGCGGCCCGGTGACCACGTCGTCCACGAGGACCACGGCGTCGCGCTGTTCAGCGGCATCGAGACCAAGACGGTGGCCGGGGTCACGCGCGACTACCTCTTCCTCCGCTTCCGCGGCGAGGACAAGCTCTACGTGCCTCACGAGCAGATCGCCAAGGTCACGCGCTACGTCGGCGCCGGCGGGGCGCCACCGGCGCTCAACCGCCTCGGCGGGACCGCCTGGCAGGCGGTCAGGACGCGAGCCCGCCGGGCGGTCGCCGAGATGGCCGGTGAGCTGCTCAACCTGTACGCAGCGCGGCGTGCGGTCGCCGGTTTCGCCTTCCCGCCGGACGGCGAGCTGCTGCGCCGTCTCGAGGATGGGTTCGCCTTCGAGGAGACCGACGACCAGGCGGAGGCGATCGACGATGTGAAGAACGACATGGAGGCGACGTACCCCGCGGACCGCCTGGTCTGCGGCGACGTCGGCTACGGCAAGACCGAGGTGGCGCTGCGGGCCGCCGTCAAGACGGCGGAGGCCGGCAAACAGACGCTCATGCTGGTGCCGACGACGATCCTCGCCCAGCAGCACGCGGCGACGTTCGCCGAACGCTTCGCCGAGCTGCCGGTAGCCGTCGACATGGTCTCGCGCTTCCGCACGGCGGCCGAGGCGCGACGCATCGCACGGGCGTTCCGTGAGGGCCGTATCGACGTGCTGATCGGCACCCATCGTCTGCTGTCCAGCGACATCGTGCCGGCCGACCTCGGCCTGCTCATCGTCGACGAGGAGCAGCGCTTCGGGGTGCGGCAGAAGGAGCTGCTGCGCAGGCTCAAACTGCAGGTCGACGTCCTCAGCCTGTCGGCGACACCGATCCCGCGCACGCTGCAGATGTCGCTGGCCGGTATCCGCGACATCTCGGTCATCGAGACGCCGCCCCGCGGGCGTCACGAGGTGCGCACCTACATCGGCGAGTACCGCGATGACCTGGTGCGTCTGGCGATCGACAAGGAGCTCGCCCGCGGTGGACAGGTCTTCTACCTGCACAACCGCGTCGAAACGATCGACCGCGCGGCCGAGCAGGTGGCCGCCCTGGTCCCCGCCGCGCGGGTGATCGTCGCCCACGGGCAGATGAACGAACGCCGGCTCGAGAAGGTGATGCTGTCGTTCCTGGCCGCCGAGGCCGACGTGCTGGTCTCGACCTCGATCATCGAGAGCGGCCTCGATATCCCGACCGCCAACACCCTGATCGTCGATCGCGCCGATCTGCTCGGACTGGCGCAGCTGTACCAGATCCGCGGCCGCATCGGGCGCAGCGACGAGTACGCCTACGCGTACCTGCTCTACCCGAGCGAGGAGCTGCTGACGCCTGAGGCCGCAGCGCGCCTGCGCACGCTGTCCGACCACACCGAGCTCGGGTCGGGCTTCAAGATCGCCATGCGCGACCTCGAGATCCGCGGCGCCGGCAACCTGCTCGGCGACGAGCAGTCGGGGCACGTGGCGGCGGTGGGCTTCGAGATGTACGCGCGACTTCTCGACGAGGCGGTGACGGTGATGCGCGGCGCGCCGCCGGCGCTGCCGCCGGCGGCGCGCGTCGACATCCCCGTCAGCGCCTACGTCCCGCCCGACTACATCGCCTACGAGGCGACCAAGATCGACGTTCACCGGCGCATCGCGGCCACCGTCGAGCTGCGCCGACTCGACGACCTGCAGGCCGAACTGGGCGATCGCTTCGGACCCCCTCCCGAGCCCGTCGTCAACCTGCTGCTCCTGCAGGCCGTGCGCCTGAGGGCGGCCGCCGCGGGCGCGGCCGCCGTCGTGTGCCGCGGCGGGCGCCTGCGCGTCGAGGGGCTGCGGCTCGCCGACGAGCAGGCTGCTCGTCTGAGAGAGCGCAGCGCGCGTTTCACATACCTTAAGCAGAAGGAAACATTCACAGCGCATCATGGAGACGGCGACCCGGACCTGCTGTCGTGGGTAGTGCGGGTGCTCGATGCTATAATCGAAATCCGCTTTTCCGAGGCTGAGCAACGCGAGAGAGGACATCGATGAAGAAGTTTGCCCTGGTCGCCCTTGCGACCGCCCTGCTGGTGCTTCCAGCCTGCGGCGACAAGCTGCCCAAGGGCGCTATCGTCAAGGTCGGCGACGGCGTGGTCACCCAGCAGCAGTTCGACACGCTGATCGCCCAGCAGAAGCAGTCCGCCAGCCAGCCCGGGGCGGTGCCCTTCCCGAGCCCGGGGACGTATTCCTACAAGATGCTGACGGCCAACATCGTCGACTACCTGGTCACTCAGAAGCTCATCGAGCAAGGTGCCGCCGACCGCAACATCACCGTCTCCGACGACGACATCAACAAGCAGCTCGAGGCCATCTACAAGCAGTACGGCGGCGAGCAGAAGGTCATGGAGATCCTGAAGAAGCAGAACATGACGCTGGACCAGGTCAAGCAGTACATGAAGGACCAGGCGCTCTACCAGAAGGTCTACTCGGCCGTGACCGCCAACGCGAAGCCGACCGACGACCAGCTGCGCGCGTACTACGACCAGAACAAGGCGAGCTACGACTCGCCGGCGTCGCGCAACGTGCGCCACGTCCTCGTCGACAGCAAGGCTCAGGCCGAGAGGGTGCGCGCCCTCCTCGAAGCCAATCCCAGCGACGCCAACTGGAAGAAGGTGGCCAAGCAGTACTCGAAGGACCCGGGCACCAAGGACCGTGGGGGTGAGCTCGGGCCCGTCGCTCGCGGCCAGGGTCTGGACGCGGCGTTCGAGAAGGCCGCTTTCGCGCTCAAGCCGCACGTCATCTCGCAGCCGGTCAAGTCGCAATACGGCTGGCACGTCATGGAGGTGACCTCGGTGAACCCGGCCAGGGAGTCCAAGTTCGAGACCGCCAAGCCGCGCATCGAACAGGCCCTCGCGGCGCAGATGACGCAGAAGGCCTGGGACGACTTCCTCAAGAAGGCCAAGGCCGACGCCAACATCGTCTATGCACCCGGCTACGACCCGGCGCAGCTGACGATCCCGCCGAGCCCGCTGCCGACCGCGGCGCCGCCGGCGCCCGCGCCGACCAAGACGAAGGCGCAGTGATCCGAGGGGCGCGGGCCGCGAAGGCGGCCCGCGCCCCTTCTACGATGGGCCTCCATCTCGTGTATATCGGCCCCGCCGCTGCTCTGGCGCCCGCAGCGTCGCTGCGGGCGCTGGCCGGCGGCGGGGCCGTCTTCGTCCCCCGCGGCCTGCCCGACGACCTTCTGACGCTCCTCTCCGAAGCCTCCGGCGAACGTTTCGCCGGTGAGGTCGGCGGCGACGATCTCGAGTCGCTGTGGGCGCGCGCCGGCGGCCGGCCCGACGATGCCATGGTCGTCGGCATCGCCGGGGAGGGCGGGCCGGCCCTGGCGCGCGCCCTGCTTCGCGAGGCCGGCGGGCGCGGGTTGACGGTCGCGACGACGCCGGACGGCGAGCTCTTCGACGACTGCCTGGTAGCGGACGAGCTGGTGTCGCTGCGACGCATCATCGCGATCCTGCGGGAGCGCTGTCCGTGGGATCGCGAGCAGACGGCCGGCGACATCGTCTCGTACACGATCGAGGAGGTCTTCGAGCTTGCCGACGCGATCGGACGAGGCGACAGCGACGAGCAGCACGCGGAACTGGGCGACCTCCTGATGCAGGTCTACTTCCTGGCGGAGCTGCTGGACGAG
>Ga0315282_10009250_pt1 | contig 15696 bp, 9 predicted proteins | sample YL17G07_20_MG_FD_203693 | JGI IMG/M metagenome (GOLD analysis project Ga0315282, IMG submission 203693) | Sediment microbial communities from Yellowstone Lake, YNP, Wyoming, USA - YL17G07_20 | ecosystem: Environmental > Aquatic > Freshwater > Lake > Sediment | place: USA: Wyoming | collected...
CGGTCACGGTCGGGTTGACTTCCTTCAGGCGGTCGCGCGCCGAAGCCAGCTTTGGCCGGCCAACGTCGCTGGTGCCGTGAATCACCTGCCGCTGCAGGTTGCTGAAATCAACGACGTCGAAATCGACGATGCCGAGCGTCCCCACCCCGGCAGCGGCCAGGTATAGCGTCAGCGGCGAGCCCAGCCCGCCCGCGCCGATGCACAGCACCCGCGCCTTCTTCAGCTTGAGCTGTCCTTCCATCGCCACTTCCGGCATGATCAGGTGCCGGCTGTAGCGCAGGATTTCTTCGTTGGTTAGCTTCACCCCATTTTGCTGCGATCCCGGGACTTGGACGCCCATGAATTCCTCTCTTTGAGTTGTCAGTGATCAGTTTTCAGTTTTCAGTTCAAACTGACAACCGAAAACTAAAGACTGAAAGCTGATTTACAGGGCCGCGGCCATCGTCTCGCGGTTGAACCGCGAGCGGTCCCCGGCCAGTTCCCAACTCATCGCTTCGCCCGGGCTGCCCTGGCTGACCGCAACGATCAAGTAGGAGAACCACGGCCAGGCGTTCTCCAGGTCATACTCGCTGGGCACGGGCGGATGATCCGGGTGCGAGTGATAGAAACCGAGAATTTCCAGCCCCTTCTGGCGCGCGTAGCGGTCGTTCTCGAGCACGACGTCGGCCGTGATGAGGAAGCGGTTCCGGGGCGATTCGCCCTGCGCGTTCTCCAGCGCGCGCGCCTCGACCACCAGTTTCCGCGCGCCGACCTCTTTCCCCAGCAGAACGCCGCAGCATTCATTGGGGTAGGCGATGCGGGCGTGCTCGCGGATTTTCTCCAGTTCCGCGCCTGGAATTGCCAGGCTCATCAGTTGATCGCCAACAGCATCAATGACAGAATGAAACAGGCTACAGACCACAGGCTGCACGCTACAGGCCCAATCCGGCTCTTCCTGCAGCCTGCAGCCTGTAACCTAGCTATTATACCGACCTATGCCGACTGCGAACTCCAGTCAACCTGATGTTCTCGACACCTTGGCGCAGCAACTCGCCGGTTTCCAGTTGAATCGCGAAGGCGGCCGGCTACGGGTTCAGCACGGCCCATGCGCCGCCGTCCTGGCGCCAGGCCCGGGCGGCTCCGTGCAGTTCGCCGAGCCTCCCGGCTGCGTGATCGGAGGAACAATCGCGCGGCTGGAGGACGGCGGCTATCAGAAATTCCTGGTGACGCCCTCGGTCCGTGTCCCTGCGCTGGCCGAGCACCTGCGCGAGGTCCACGACTTCACCCGGCGCTTGAACGCGGCGCTGGGGGTGGCGATGCTCTACAACCAGTCGCTCGGCACCGTTTCCAGCCGTTACTCCTACGACCGCTTGCGCGGGCGGTAGGGGATGTGGCGCCAGACAGAATAAGCTGAGCGATCAGGTTCCGTAAGTGAATACTTTCGATGCGCCGATTACGGTGGGTTATCAGCCATTGCAGCGCTTCGCAGCCGTTCTCTTTCTGACCTTTTTGCTGGGCGCGTCCTTGTGGGCGCAAGGGCCAGGAACCCCAGTGGCGGCGCCGGCAACGGCTTCATCGAACACACCCTGGTGGGACCTGGGTGGGCGATTCTCCGACCGCCTGGCAGCCGAGACGGGCGGCAAACTGCGGCTCACGCTCGAATTCCGCGGCCGCTATGAAAGCAGGGCCGGCGTTGCCTTCGGCAACGAACACGATAGGAGCGCCGCGCTGTTCCGCACCCGCCTCGGACTCTCGTGGCAGCCTGTCTCCTGGCTGAAAGCCTCGGCGATGATGCAGGACTCGCGGGCGCCGTTGTATGGGGAGAATGCGCCGTCCAATGTGCGCGACCAGGCCGATCTTCACGAGGCCTGCTTCGAGCTGGCGCCTAACCGCGGCCGCGGGCTGGGCCTGGCTGCCGGCCGCGCCATGCTCACCTACGGCGAGGGCCGCCTGCTCGGGACACCGCAGTGGGGAAACCTGGCGCGCACCTACGACCACGCCCGGCTGTTCTACCGGCTGCCGCGCGCCCGCCTGGAATTGCTGTTTGTCTCGCCCGTCAAGATCCGGCGCCAGGAATTCAACCGCCCCGTCCTCGGCGACCATGTCTGGGGCACGTACATGTCATTCCCCAACCTGTTTTCGAAATCCCTGGTCGATGTGTATGTGCTCCGCCATTCACAAAACCGGCCGGGCGGATTCGCGGGCGGCAGCAAAGCGGCCGGAACAGACCGGCTGGAAATCGGCACCTTCGGGTTTCGCGCCTCCGGACCGCTGGCCCACGCCATGAAATACGGCATGGAGGGAGCGGTCCAGGGCGGCAAGGTGGGCGCCGCAACTCATCGCGGGGGCGCGTGGTATTCCGCGGTCAGCCGGCGCTTCGCCGTCGCGAGGAAAACGGTCGACCTGTCCGCAGACTACAAGTTCGCTTCCGGCACGCGCGACCCCTCCGACGCCCGCCGGGTTGGCACCTTCGATCATCTCTACGGGGCCTTGCACGACGTTTTCGGCCACCAGGACCTGTTCGGCTGGCGCAACATCCACAACGTCCGGGGGCTGGGGACGGCCGGGCTGCGCAAGAACGTCGCCCTGAATTTCATGTACAACAGCTACTGGCTGGCCAGCGTCCGGGATGCGCTGTACAACACGGCGGGCAGACCGATCGCCAGCAGCCGTGCCGGCGCCGCCGGCCGCCATGTCGGCCAGGAAGCGGATCTGTTCGCAACCTGCCGCTTTGGGCACCTGCAGGTAGGCGCCGGTTACGGCCGCTTTTTTAAAGGCGCGTTCATCCGTCACACGACGCCGGGCGTCAGCCCCAGCTACCTCTACCTGTTCCACACCTATTCGTTTTGAGAATTGGGAACTGGCTGCCGGCTTCGCCGACTGTCCCCTTATTGCGGCAAAGGCCCGCTTGCGCATGGTTGATTTGTACGGCCGCATGCCGTACAATGCTGTGTATGACACTGCGAAAGCGCACCAGCGGGCGGGCATCGAGGGGTGAACGGCTTGAAGCCCGCATCGCGCCGGATTTGAAGCGGCGCCTCGCGTATGCGGCGAGCATTCGCGGCACTTCGTTGACAGACTTCATCATAACGAGCGCCACCCGGGAGGCGACTCAAGCCATCGAGGCGCACGAGAATCTGCGCTTGACGGAACGCGATCAGCAAGTGTTCGTCGACGCCCTGCTGAATCCTCCACCTCCCAGGCCGCAATTGCGCGCGGCTGCCGATCGGTACCGCAAGCGGATGAACAACCGGTGAACGATGCCGACTGAGAATGCCGCCTATCGAGTCGAACTGCTCGGCCGCAAACACGACCGCGCCGGTTTCTCCTGTGGCGTCCAGGCGCTCGACCGCTACTTGCAAAAACAAGCGCGGCAGGATGCCGAAAGGCGTGTTGCCGCCGTCTTCGTGTTAACGCCGGACGGCCGGCTGGTGGCGGGTTTTTATACTCTTTCAGCGGTGACGATCCGCCTTAGACACCTGCCCGCAGGCGTAGCGCGAGAGTTGCCTAGATACCCGGATATTCCCGGAACCCTTATAGGCCGGCTCGCAGTCAGCTTGCATCATCGGGGGCAAGGATTGGGCGAGTTCTTGCTGTTGGACGCTCTGCGCCGCGCCTTAAGAAACAGCAGATCGGTTGCCGCGTTCGCGGCAGTCGTTGATGCCAAAGACGAGGGGGCCGCCCGGTTTTACTTGAAGTACGGGTTCACTCCGCTAGCCGACACCCGCAGCCGCTTGTTCTTGCCGATGGCGACGATCGAAAACCTGTTCGCCAAGTAGCTCTCTCAACTGAGAGCATGTCCAGCGATGAGCGGTTGGGAGAGAATCGGCAGCGTGGCGGGATTGGCTTAGCGATGGCCCCGGTCGGGGACCGCCACTTCCAGCGCGTATTGCGCAATCCCTTCACGGGTGGCCTGGCAACGAGCACTTGTTTGGGTCTTGATTAACCGGCACAATGAACGAGTCCTCCTGGAGACGGTTTTGGCTTACGATCCCCGCGGTGTCCGGTTCGTTCTGACGGCGCCTGCTACAGAAAGCACCGAGCAGCAATTCAGTCCCTGGAAGCAGATGGTTTATGCTTCCGTGCCCGCACAGTTCGCGCCCAGGTTCGCCTACAGAAAGAACCTCGAGGACGCGGCCTATCCGGACGGGACGGCGGTCGTGATCCCGTACGGTGTCCGGGTGGCAGAGGCTATCCTGCTTCGCCACTACCCGCCTGAGGACGTGGCCGTCTGCCACCCTGGCAATCTGCACCTCTTCGTCGGACCTGGCACGCGCGCGGTCGGCGTGAGCGCCCACAACCCGATCGGCGCGGCCTTCTCCACGGGCGTCTACAGCAATATATTCGGAAGCACGGCGCGGCCCATCAACGCGTACGAAACGGAGCGCATCTTCTTCCATCCCGCTGTGAGAAAGCACCGGCCCAAGGTGATCGTTGGCGGCGCGGGCGCCTGGCAAATCGAAAAAGTGGACGCCCTTGACCGGCTCGGCGTGGACTGCCTGGTGATCGGCCGCGGCGAGTCCGTAATTGCGGATCTGTTCCGAATGGCCGACGAGGGCCAGAGCCTTCCCCGCTTGGTGCGGGCGCCCGAACCGGCCCTCCAGCAAATGGTGCTTCCGCATAAGCGCTCGACCTTCGGAATTCTGGAGATGACCCGGGGATGCGGGCGGCAATGCGCCTTTTGCACGCCAACGTTGGAGACCCGGATCTCACTTCCCGCGGAAGAGTTGCTGGAAGTGGCCAAGGCGAACATCCGGGAAGGCGGCCGGGGCATCTTCCCCGTCTCGGAGGACATTTTTGTCTACGGCGCCGGATCTCCCTTCTATGTGCCGAACGCGGATGCTCTGGTGAGCCTCTACGAATCGGTTGCCGGCCTCAAGGGCGTGGACTACGTGCCGCTTTCTCATGCCACTCTGACGCCCGCACTTGTCAATCCGCACCTGATCCAGGAACTGTCCAGGATTCTTCTGGGCAAGAGCATTCTGCGCAACCCCGCCTCTACTCACCCGGACAAGACGTTCCTCTCTCCGCTGATCGGCATCGAGACAGGCTCGCCGCGCCTGGCGGCGCTGACCATGCCGGGCAAGGCGTTGCCCTTCGATGTGAGGGACTGGCAGGAGATCGCGGTCGAGGGGATTCAGATCCTCAATCGCAATAACTGGTTCCCGGTCTGCACGTTCATCGTCGGCCTTCCGGGTGAGACCGACGACGATATGAAGCAGTCCCTTGATCTGTTGGGCCGGCTTCGCAAGAACAAAGTGCTTTACGTCCCCTCCATCTTCACGCCGCTGGAGGAGACGCGCATGGCGGGCGGGCACGCACTGAAAGCCCGCGAACTGACAAAGCTGCAATGGGAATTCATCCTGACCGCCTGGCGGCAGAGTCTGGATTTCGCGGTTGTGCGGAAGCGCTCGAACCTGGCCTGGAAACTCGGCATGTATTGCTTTTATTACGGCCGGGGCCGCTGGGTTCACGGTCCCCAGTTCAAGTATCCGGCGCTTCGTTTTGCAGGCCTAGCGGAAGAGAAACTGGCGCCGCACCTGTATCTCAAGTGGGACGGCAGCGGGCAGGAGAACCACAGGGCCGCGCACCAACCGAGGCTAATCGCCAAATACGCCCATACGACCATCGAGAAGCTGGCGCGCGTGCACGACAACGTCCCGTTCACGATCCACGCCAGAACCAGAGTCGAGGAGGCCAGTCCGCTTGAGATCGAGGGCTCCCAGCGGCCGACGTAGCGGCTCATCCCAGTCCTCCTCGCCCCTGAAGCGAAAGCGGGGGCTGCGTCTGGTCGGGCGAGATAGACCTTGTCATCCGAGTAGCGAACGGCGAACTGACCGCGTGCTCCGCTGGATCGAGCGTTACAAACGGGAGGGCTCTCGGGGCCTGTCGTCCCGGCGTCCGACGGGGCGTCCTCCCAAGCTGCCCGCCGGTTGGCTGAGCAAACTTCCCGCCATCTTGCTGAAAGGCGCCGCTCATTTCGGTTACCTGTCCGACTTATGGACCATCCGGCGGGTGGCCGAGGTGGTCCAGCGTTTGACCGGCGTTCGCTACCATCCGGATCACGTTTGCCGGTTGCTGCACCGCCTGGGCTTTTCCTGGCAACGGCCCGAGCGCCGAGCACGCGAGCGAGACGAGCGGAAAGTGCGCCAGTGGCTGCGAACCGTTTGGCCGGCAATAAAAAAAGTGCCAGCAGGTCCGTGGAACGCTCCTTTTCCTCGACGAATCCGATTTCTCCCTGACCCCGTATGTGGCCAAGACCTGGGCTCCGCGTGCCCATACCCCTGTCGTCCGGCACTGTTTCAACTGGCCCAAGCTGTCCGCGCTGTCTGCCGTCGGGCTACGCGGTCAATGCTACTTTCGGCTTCATTGCGGGTCGGTACGGTACCAGCAGGTAATCAGCTTCCTGCCACAGTTGCTCCGCCACACGCGCCGTCCGCTGTTTATTCTCTGGGACTCGGTCGGGCCTCACCGGGCAGCCTCGGTGCAACGAATTATCGCCACCCACCCACGACTGCCTGTTTTCCCCTTGCCGGCCTACTGCCCGGAGCTGAACCCCGACGAGTGGTTCTGGTCCCATCTGAAGTGCCGCCAGCTCGCGAACCTCGGCCCATGGGATGTCGAGCAGCTCAAGCACGAGATTCGCAAGGCCGTACGCCGAATTCGCCGTCGTCCAGGGTTGGTCCATTCCTTTTACAAAGCCTCCGGGTTTGTACGTTATTTATGCAGAAATCATTAAATGCTTACATTCGCGAGCGAAGCGTTGTTCGGGTGGCGATCACCTGCGTATCGTGTGAGATGCCCTCGGCCGAATCGATTCGCAGGACCAGCTCGAACGACGATGCGTACTGCAGGTCATCGATTCCCGCTATCGAGCACAGCCGCGCGACCGATTCGCGGGCGCAGGCGAATTCCGCCGCGCTGTTCACTGCTTCGCTGTCGGTGCCGGACAACAGAAGCATAGAACCACTGCGATTCAGATTCGGCCGCATGGCAATATGCGCGAATCGCACCGCGCGCTTCGACGCGACCGTGGCGCTGTACTGTGCCTGCTCGCCGGCTTTCGGCTCACGATTGCGGATCGCCGTTACTTTTTTAACGCTGTCGTAAAAGATCTGGAAGTTAAAAGGCGCGGTGACCAGCTCGATCCACGGGTTGGACAGCGGAGTACCGATCAATAGAACGTTACTCGCACGGAACTCGGGTGCGCGGACTTCGGCTGCGTGCTGTACGGTGATCAACTGCACGCTATCGGGGTTTGCCTGCAGCGCTCGACTTGCGACAGCGAGACTGGCTGCATCCGTTTGCGGCCTCGACAGAAGGTTCTCCCACCACATCTTCTCATCGCGGGAAAGCGGCGCCCAGGCAAGAAACGCGGCGATGTTGTGGTTGAGGTAGTCATCCAACCCGATGGAGCTGCCCGTCCGCTCGGCGAACCGGCCAAGATTGGGATCCCCGACTACGAATAGCGTGCGCTGGCCTGGGATGAGAACCGTCGATTTCAGCAGGTTGTAGCCGGGTTCGATCGGCTGTTGTACAAGTTTCAGGTCCTTTGCTTCCTGCCATTTCGAATATGCTATCCAGCCGGCAACAAGCGAAAGCAGGCCGGTGGCTAGCGCAATCCACATCCATATGTTTCGTGGCGCCGGCGGCCGTATGTCAAGCGAGTGGGGAGCAGCCGAGTGCGGCGCGGCTGTTTGGATTCGCGGCCGTATCTCCGGGATATAGGACCCCTTGGGGATGATGATTACGTTCGGTTCGCCGCGGCCCTCCGCATCAAAGAACTCCTGGAGCTTTAATCGGAGCTGCCGCGCTGTTACACGAACTACGTTCTCGTTCGCCGAATCGTAGTCGGCTGGCTTACCGAAAACCACCATGCCGACTTGCTGTTCGGTCAGATCCTCCGGGTGTCCGTGGAAGGCGCGGTCACAGAGGTGCAGTAGCAAAGTCTTCAACCGCGTTGACCGGCGAAAGCTTTCGCTGGCCGCGACTCGGTAAGCCAGGGAGATGCGCGGGTCCTCGTGCGGATGCTTGTTCAGGGAGCCGTGGTTTTCGCTTCTCGCCATTGGGGCGCCTTTATTCTAGTCCAGCGGACGGGGGGATCTCAAGATAAGTTGGGGGCGGAAACGCCGTTTGACACAGTGTTAAACCGTGTGGCGAGCCGCCCGCAAGCTAATGATAATAAGGCACCAGGCGCATCTGCTACGGTAAACTTCGAACATGATGAGTCGATGCAGTGTACCATTCGGCCATGGATTCGACGTCGCAACAGTCCGCTTGGTCAGCAAACGGGTTTGTTAAAGGGGCCTGGTGGTGCGCTACCAGGTGCTTGCTGGTGCTTCTGCTAGGCTTGTTGGCGGGATGCGCCAGCGGTTCCCGCCCGACGGTCGGCATGGTTCCCAAAGGCTCGCACCATATTTTTTGGGAAACGGTCCGGGCGGGGGCGGCGAAGGCCGGGCAGGAATTCGGCATCAACGTCGAGTGGATTGTACCCTCCAGCGAAGCGGATGTGCAGCGGCAGATTCAGATTGTTAATTCCCTGATCGGACGACGCGTGAGCGGCATCGCTCTTGCCCCAATGGACAAAAAGTCCCTGGTCGCTCCCGTCCACGCCGCAACGGAGAACCGCATCCCCATAGCGATTTTCGATTCCGGTATCGAGAGCGACGAATATATCTCGTATGTTGCGACCGACAATGCGGGCGCCGGACGCTTGGCCGCCCGGCGGATGGGGAAAATCCTGAGGGGCGAGGGCGACGTCGCCATTATCAGCTCCATGCCGGGCAGCGCCGCAACCATCGAACGTGAGCAGGCGTTTCAGGACGAGCTTCGCCTTTTGTTTCCGAAGATTCGGGTGGTGGCGCTGCAGTACGGCATGGCCGATCACTCGCGCGCGGAGGCGGTCACCGAGATGATTCTTGCGGCGCACCCCGCGCTCGCCGGCGTTTTCGCGGACAACGAGTCGAGTTCCCTGGGCGCCCTCGGCGCATTGCGCAAACATGGAGCGCGCAATGTGAGGTTGATCGCATTCGATTCGACTACCGAGCTTGTCAGCGGCTTGAAGGCCGGCGAGATCGACTCCCTGGTTGTGCAAAATCCCTTCAGGATGGGCTATGAGGCGGTCCGCGGGCTGGCGGCAAAGCTTGCGGGCAAACACCCGCCTCTGTTCGTCGATTCCGGTGTCCGGCTGGTCGCCGCCGACGACCTGGACTCCGTCGAGGTTCGTCAACTGCTGTTCCCTGACCTCCAGACTCACCTGAAGAACGCCAGGCAATGAGCGACTCGGCCATCGGACTGGTCGGCCGCCAGGCCGCATCCTTTTCCCTTTTCACGGTAAACAACTGTGTGTTCCTTGCTTTTCGGCGTGCCGCCGCGTACGCTGGCGCGGTGAGGCCGAAGTCTTGTGGACGAAAAAAAAGAGGAGGTAGTCATGTCCAAAGTCGCGGTCCTGCCATTGCTCCTTGTTATGCTGCTTGCCTGCACTTCCGGGCCGGCTCAAACCAACTATGCCGCGATCACCGGCGTGGTCAAGGATTCCGGCGGAGGGGTGGTGCCGGGTGTGCGGTTGACGATCCGGCACACAGGGACGAACATCGCGCAGAGCACGCAGAGCAACGAAACAGGGAGCTTCAACATTACCAACCTGGTGCCCGGTCCGTACGAGCTAACCGGACAGTTGAGCGGTTTCCGAACGTACAAGCTTGGCGGCATCGTGCTCGAGACGGGACAGACGCGGCGCATCGACTTTCAGCTCCAGGTCGGTGCGGTCACCCAGTCGGTGGACGTCACCGCCGAGGTAGCGGCCCTCAACACCGAGGCTGGCGCGGTCGTCGGCTCGGTAATCGAGCAGCAGGAAATCCGCGACTTGCCGCTCGATACACGCTCCATCATGGACCTGGCGCTGCTCGTGCCTGGCGTCATTCCCCAGGCCGAGGGCGGCATAGGCTCGGGAATCAACACCGGCGGGGCACGCTCTGAGACGAATAATTTCTACATCGATGGCTTTAGCAACCGCGACGCCCGCAGCAGCACGATGGTGGCAAGCCCAAGCGCAGACGCCGTGCAGGAGTTCAAGATGGAGGTTTCGGGCTATTCGGCCGAATCGGGCCGCATGGCCGGTGGCAACATGGCTGTTGTGCTGCTCTCCGGAACCAACAAATTTCACGGCAGTCTGTTCGAATTCGCAAGAAATAATGTAATCGACTCGCGGGCTTTTTTTGATCAAGGCAAGAAAAAGCTGAATCGCCACCAGTTCGGCGGCACACTTCATGGTCCGGTGCTCGTGCCGAAAATCTACGATGGACACGACCGGACGTTCTTCCTCTTGAACTGGGAGAGCTTCCGCGAGATCGTTGGGGTGACCAGCATCGGGCAGGCGCCCACGGCTCTGGAACGGCAGGGCGATTTTTCGCAATCGAAGAACTCGTCCGGCAGTTTGGTGACAGTGCGCGATCCGCTGGCGAACAACGCCGCGTTCCCGAACAACCGGATACCCGACGCCCGCATCCATCCGGTTTCCAAAAAGATACTCGCATTCTACCCGCTGCCGAACCGGGCAAGCGCGAACAACAACTACATCACCTCAGACAATAACGAAACCAACAACGACCAGATCCTTTGGAAAATTGACCACCGATTCGACGAAAAGAACCAGTTCAGCTTCCGCCATTCGACCTCATGGCGCCGCGCGGACGCTCCTTTTACGGGCAGCCCCGTCGGTGGATTTCCCGTGCTTACGAGCAACATGGCGTCGCTGGCGGGTTTGAACTACATGCACCTGTTCAGCCCAACGTTCCTGGTGCAAGCGCGCGGCGGAGTCAGCCGCACAAACTACGAAAACTTCACCCCGACACGGGAGAGCAATTTAGCCGCCGAACTGGGGCTTCCTGTTTGGAATACGGAGCCCGCGATGCTGGGCATGCCCGTGATCACGCTGCTCGGGTATTCAACCCTCGGTAACTTCCAGGGCGTTCCTACCATTTTCACGCCCACCGGCATCGAGGCGGGGGTCACGTTTACGCTGTCGCGAGGCACGCACCTCTGCAAGTGGGGTGTCGACGTCCTGCGCGACCGGTACAACCAGCCTTTCGCGAACAACGTCCGGGGCACCTACAACATCCAGCAGAATTGGACGGGACAGGCAATGGGCGACTTCCTGCTCGGTATGCTGCAGAGCACGTCGCGACGGCTGGCCGTGGCTCGCACCTACACGCGAAGGTTCGCCTTAAGCGGTTTTTTGGACGACACCTGGAAGGTGACGCCCCGGCTGACACTCAACCTCGGGTTGCGGTATGAATTAGCTCCGCCGATCAACGAACGCTATGGCCGGATGTACAACTATGTGCCGGAATTCGGGAAGATCATAGTGGCGAATCCCGGCAATATAGCCGGCTATGACAAGATGGTCGCGGCACGCGGCTTGCAGAGCAAGCTGGCGCCGGCTTCCGACGTGGGGCTGCCTTCGTCGCTGGTGTATACGGACTACACGAATTTCGCGCCCCGCTTCGGATTCGCCTGGCGTCCCTTGGCCGACAACAAGAGCGTGATCCGCGGCGGCTATGGTGTTTTCTATACAGGCACTGCTCTGGACCGCGTTCAGAACGCCCTGATGACCCAATTCCCGGTCACGGAAGCCGGCGGGTACTCGCGCCTGGCCTCTCGCCCGGACCTGATGACCTGGGATAATCCTTTCCCAAGCGCCCAGGAATCACTGAGCGGCTTTACGGGCGGCGGGATGGACATTCATGCCCCGACCGGGTACTTGCAGAGCTACAACCTCACGGTCGAACGCGACCTCGGACGCGGCGCGGTGCTCGAGGTGGGCTACGTGGGATCCAAGGGAACATCGCTGCCGCGTACGTTCGACTGGAATCAGCCTCGACGCACGATCCAGAGCTACCTGAATAATGTTTCGGTGAATAACACGCGGCCCGAACCCCTGTTGGGGGTCTTCAGGTACTATGCCTCCAACTCCAACTCGATCTACAACGCGGGACAGATCCAACTCCGCAAGCGCGGGGGGGGCGGCACCTTCTACCGTATCAGCTACAGCTACGCGAAAGCCATCGACGAAGCTTCCCAGCCCAGCGGCGCGGGCAGCGGCGGCTTCAGCTACACGGGCAACTCGACCGCCCTGGACCCGGACAACCTGCGACTGGAGCGCGGCCGGGCCGATTATGATCGCAGGCATACGGTGACGGCCGCATTTTCGTGGCAACTGCCCTTCGGCCGGGGCCGGCGTTTTCTGCCGACCAGCAAGGGCGTGCCCCAGGCTTTCCTGGGTGGCTGGCAGCTTTCCGGCACCGCCATGGCATCGTTCGGCGCTCCGATCACGCCCAGCACGGCCACCGTGGATGAAAACCTCGGCGAATCGGTGCGGCCGAATCGCATCGGCAGCGGCATTTGGGCCACTGAGCCGGCTGGGAAGCGGGGCGTGGATTACGCGTGGTTCGACAAGAGCGCCTTTGTATCCGTGCCGCACTGTATCTCGGTTACAGCCGGCTGCCCCGCCGATAAATACGGCTTCCTGCCGTTCGCCAAGGGCAATTCCGGGCGCAATATCCTCGACGGTCCCGGCTTGTTCTACATCAACACAGCGATGTTGAAAAACTTCAGCATGCGCGAGGGAAGGTATTTTCAGCTTCGCCTGGAAGCATTTAACATCATGAACCACGCCAACTTCCGGCTGCCGAACAAGAATTTCGACACGCTTCCTGGCGGATTCATCACCAGCGTCGCGGGAACCGGTTCCGGCGGCCCGCGCGTGTTCCAGGCGGCTTTGAAGTTCAGCTTCTGACTCATAGTTTGGCCGCCCTCGGTTTGAGCGTCAGCAAGGCAAACACCGCCAACGGCGGTTGGAGAGCAACAATGACACGCAGACAGCTTTTGCAGCAGTTCCTGGCCGCTTCGTGCGCTTCGTCACTAGCCGCGCAATCCCCGGCTCCCCCCACATCGCGCCATCTCTTCTATGCGCCGGCCAACGGCGTCGCGGCCGACTTCGTCCCTTTCTACTGGAAGGGCAAGTACTATCTCTTCTACCTGCACGACTACCGCGATTCCGAAAAGTACGGCACTGGCGTGCCCTGGTACTTGATCACGACCTCCGATTTCGTCCACTTCACAGAGTATGGCGAGGTGCTATCGAGAGGCCGCCCCGACGAGCAGGATCATTTTGTTTACACCGGCTGCGTCATGGAAGCGAACGGCAGCTTCCATATTTTCTACACCGGCAATAACCGCACTTTCAAGGCGCAGGGTGAGCGCCGGCAGGCGATCATGCACGCGACAAGCCCCGACCTGCTGCGCTGGACCAAGGTGCCGGGCGAGTTGTTCTTCGCGCCCGCCGGCTTCGAACCAGACGATTGGCGCGACCCGTTTGTCTTCTGGAACGAGGAGGAAAAGCAGTACTGGATGATCGTGGCCACCCGGAAGCTGCCGGATCCGAATCGGTTGGACGGCGGAGCTAACGCCATTTGCGTCTCCAAAGACTTGAGGAACTGGGAATACCGGCGTGACCTTTACGCGCCCGGCCTCTACCCGGTCAACGAATGCCCCGATATTTTCCGCATCGGCAAATGGTGGTACCTGGTCTTCTCCGAATTCGCCCTTCACTGGCACACCCGATATCGCATGGCCCGCTCGCTGGCCGGGCCCTGGCTCACGCCCGAAGACGACCTGTTTGACGATCGCATGTTTTATGCGGCCAAAACGGCGTCCGACGGCTCAAAACGCTTTCTGTTTGGCTGGATGCCGACGCTGGACGGGAACAAAGATACCGGACGCATCCAATGGGGGGGCAATCTGGTCGTGCACGAGATACTTCAGCAGACCGACGGGACGCTAACGGTCAAGGTGCCCGAATCGGTTGACCGCTCGCTCGCGCGGGAATTCGATTTCCGCTTTGCTTCGGCCCTGGGCGCGAGCCGTGTGGAAGGTCGAAACGTGAGCATCGCGTCTCCCGCGGAGTTCACCTGGGCAACGGCCGGTCGCATGCCGCAACGAATGAGGGTCGAGACGCAGGTAACCTTCGAGCGGCCGAGTCGCGCGTTCGGCTTGATCCTCCGCAGCGCTTCGGATCATCACTCCGGCTACATGTTCCGTTTGGAACCGGCGCGGAACCGCGTCCGATTCCAGGCCTGGCCGGCCGCAAAGGCACGCTACCAAACGCCAATGGAATCCGGGTGGGAGCGGGCGTTGCCGCTGAAGCCGGGTGAACGCCTCGAACTGAAACTGTTCGTGGACGGCTCTGCCTGCGTTCTCTACGTGGGAGGGAAGTACGCGCTGACCGCCCGCATGTACGATTTGCCGCCGGGCGATTGGGGCGTATTCGCCGAAGAAGGCCAGGCGCGGTTCTCCGAAATAGGCGCGTACACGGACTGAGTTCAGTCAGCGAGGAGATACAAGGTGAACCATTCATCTGCAACCGTGATTGCGGAAAGAGGACAGCGGACATCTCTTAGTCTATGCCTGCTGCGCAGCGCGGCTGTAGCCGCCTTGGGCGGACTGCTGTTCGGCTTTGATACCGCGGTGATTGCAGGCGCGACCAGCGCGCTCACGCGTACCTACAACCTTACGCCCGGGCTGCTCGGGTTCACGGTTGCGAGCGCGCTTTGGGGAACGGTGCTCGGTTCGATCCTGGCCAGCCGACCGGCCGACCGCTACGGCCGCGTCGCCTGTCTTCGCGCCGTGGCGGTCCTTTACATTGTTACAGCCGCAGGCTGCGGCCTTGCGTGGAGCTGGAACTCCCTGGTGCTGTTCCGGTTCATCGGCGGCCTTGCCATTGGCGGCTCTTCCGTGGTGGGGCCGATGTATATTGCCGAAATCTCTCCGGCCGCCAAACGAGGCCGCCTGGTTGCGCTTTTTCAGTTCAACGTTATCTTCGGTATTCTGCTGGCCTACCTATCCAACTACCTGATCGGATTGTTCTCATTTGGCGCCATTGAGTGGCGCTGGAAGCTCGGAATCGCCGCGCTTCCTTCCGTCTTCTTCCTGCTGGCGCTGATCGGCATCCCGCAAAGTCCCCGCTGGCTGGTGCGCAAAGGGCGGACCGCGGAAGCGCGTGAAGTGTTCGCACGCATTGGAGAGCCGGACCCCGACCAGGAAGTGCGAGACGTCGTTGAATCCATCGGCGCCGATCAGGAGCAGAAAAGCGCACGCTTGTTCTGCCGCAGGTACCGCCTTCCCGTATTTCTCGCTCTCTCCGTCGGCATGTTCAACCAGCTTGCCGGCATCAATGCGATCCTTTATTACGTCAACGATATATTCGCGCGGGCGGGCTTCGACAAGGTTTCGAGCGATCTGCAGGCTGTGGCTGTCAGCTCGACGCTGCTTCTCTTCACCGTGGTTGCGATGTCGGTAATCGACCACCTCGGCCGAAAGACACTGCTTCTGGTTGGGTCGGTCGGCACGGCAGTCTGCCTGGCCGGCGTGGCGGCGATTTTCGCCACAGGCCGGCATGAAAGCCTGCTGATCTGGTGCCTGGTCGGCTACATGGCTTTCTTCGGATTTTCACAAGGCACGGTCATCTGGGTTTACGTCAGCGAGGTATTTCCAAACGTCGTTCGCGCAAAGGGGCAAAGCCTTGGCAGTTTCAGCCACTGGTTCATGAACGCGCTGGTCTCGGGTACCTTCCCCATGATGGCGGCGGCTTCCGGCTCGATACCGTTCGTTTTCTTTTCACTCATGATGGTGCTTCAATTCTTCGTCGTGCTCTTCATT
>Ga0315282_10009251_pt1 | contig 15695 bp, 14 predicted proteins | sample YL17G07_20_MG_FD_203693 | JGI IMG/M metagenome (GOLD analysis project Ga0315282, IMG submission 203693) | Sediment microbial communities from Yellowstone Lake, YNP, Wyoming, USA - YL17G07_20 | ecosystem: Environmental > Aquatic > Freshwater > Lake > Sediment | place: USA: Wyoming | collected...
TACTGTTCCAAGTAGCTGAAGCGGGCTACGCGATAAGCAATGTCGAGATCCACTCCAAAGGCCGCTCTGCAACATTTTCTGTAGGCGATGAGATGTTCTACGTCGAACTTGCCGAGGTTGCATGCCCGCTTGACTACTTCGCCGGCTATCTGGCCACTGAGAATTGCAAAGTATATTCCTTCGCCAAAGAATGGGTCAGCGAAACCAGCTGAGTCCCCAGCCAAGAGAACTCGTCTCCCAACTGTTGGGACTCTGGCGGCACCACCTAATGGAATAAGATGAGCTTGAGGCCGTGGGACATGATGCTCAGAAAGTCCGGGTAGGCTTTTCACAAACGCTTCGAACAATCCTCGACCATCTCTTAGCTTCCTTAACGTGCAGCCAACACCCACAGTCAAATGATCACGTTTGGGAAAGATCCATCCATAACCCGCGGGCGAGGCACCGAAGAATAAATCAAAGTATCCTGAACTCTGAATGAATTCCTGAACAATTCCTTCCCCCACGGGAATCTCGCTCTCGATCGCGTAGGACACTTGATCAGGACTCCAGTGCGAGTAAAGCTGAGCTCCAGCCGCAACAAGCCCAGCGGTACCGTCGGCGCCTATGATCATATGCGACCGAAACGATCCATCATGAATGTTGACCTCAGCATAGGATTCCGTTACATTCACCGAACGCACTCGAGATGCATCCTTCAGTTCTGCACCCGCTTCAACCGCCTTCTCAGCTAGGAATGCGTCGAAAGGTGCACGTGATGTCATGTATGTTAGAGTTCGATCGGTCTCGAAATTATGGCAATCCTCCCCAACGTGGAGTCTGACCGAACGCACGGAGCACTCGATAAGGTCAGTTGGCAAATTGAAATCCAAAAGACGAAGAACTTTCGGTGTTACCCCGCCCCCACACAGCTTGTTTCGGGGTATCTTCTCCTTCTCAAGTAAGAGAGTCTTTAATCCTTGCTGAGCTGCAACTCTTGCTGCAGCAGTACCTGCAGGGCCAGCTCCTACGATGATCAAGTCGTACATGCGGAGAGTCAGCAGATTATCCAACTGCTCGAATATGTTTTTACCCCTTGGGGTGATAATTGCATAATCGAATCTGATGCTCGCAACACTTTGTGTTTCACTGTGGACTTCTCTCTTAAGTCATGAGAATAGCCGGAATTGGATAATTCATTTGAAAAGAGGATAATGGGGCAACATGGCGAAGGATCCTATTTGTGGCATGTTCGTGGATGAGAAAACCGCGACCATAACCAGAACAATTCGAGGCACGAAGTGGTATTTCTGCAGCGAGACGTGTGCAAAGACCTTCGAGAAACCGGAGAGTGAACTCAGGTTTCTGAAGATGTTGGTTATCGCAGGTATCATTCTAAGTGCCCCCACTCTTCTGTTTACGTGGAAGGCCTCTCTTCCTCCTGCGGTCAACAATTATGTCCTATTTCTTCTGGAAACACCAATACAATTTATCGTGGGCTGGCGTTTCTACAGAGGCGCCTATGATGCGTTAAGGAACCGCATGGGAAACATGGATCTTCTTGTTGCCATGGGAACGAGCGCAGCTTGGGCCTACAGCACGATTGAGACGTTCTCGCCCTCGATTTTCCCAGTAAGCGGCGTGTACTTTGACGCTGCTGCCGTCATCATAACGCTGGTTCTTCTGGGGAATTTACTCGAGCATTTGACAAAGCGTAAGGCGTCCGATGCTGTCCGCAAACTGATGGGCCTTCAGCCACGCATGGCGCATGTAATTCGAGAAGGGGCTGAGGTTGATGTCCCAGTAGAATCAGTGAGCGTGGACGACCTAATTGCAGTACGCCCAGGTGAACGAATCCCGGTTGACGGATTAGTAGTTGAAGGCAGTTCGGCTGTCGATCAGTCGGCCATTACTGGAGAGAGTATTCCACTTGAGAAGATGCCAGGAGATGAGGTCATAGGAGCCACGGTCAACACTTCAGGTTTCATGAAAATCAAGGCCACCAAAGTCGGAACTGACACAGTGCTGTCAAAGATAGTTCAACTGGTTGAGGAAGCACAAATAGCACGTGCGCCAATTCAACGCTTGGCTGACAGAATATCGGCCTACTTCGTCCCCGCAATTGTACTGATCGCATCAGGGGCCGCGTTAGGTTGGTACTTCATCGGGGGATTTCCGTTGAACCTTGCCATATTGGCGTTTGTATCAGTAATCGTAATTGCTTGTCCCTGCGCTCTTGGAATCGCAACGCCCGCAGCGATCCTAGTCGGAACCGGAAAAGGGGCACAGAACGGAATACTGATCAAAGGTGGCGAGTACTTGGAGATGGCTCATAAACTTCAGACCATCGTCTTCGATAAGACAGGGACGTTGACCCGAGGCAAGCCATCAGTTACCGATGTTGTCCCCCTCAATGGGCATTCGAGCGATAAACTACTCCTACTGGCTGCTACCGCGGAGCAAGGGTCAGAGCACCCTCTTGCGCGAAGTGTTGTTGAGGCAGCGAGAGAGAGGAACCTTAAGCTTCCTGAGTCAAGTTCGTTGAAGGCGATAGCCGGTCAGGGAGTTGTTGCGGAACATGATGGATCAGCAATCATTCTGGGAAATCGCAAGCTGATTGCACGATACGGCTTGGATCTGCACCCTGTGGAGAGCGAGTTAGCCAGACTCGAAGCCGAAGGAAAGACGGTGATGATTCTAGGATTAGACAAGGATATAGTTGGGGTCATCGGCCTAGCGGATACTGTAAAGGAGGAGACGGAAGATGTTGTTAGGGCGTTGGAGCAGATGAACATCGAAGTGGTTATGCTTACAGGAGATAACTCTCGAACAGCCAAGACCATTGCTGAGAAACTCGGCATAAGCAGAGTGATCGCAGATGTCCTTCCCCAGCAAAAGGAGGAAATCATCAAGGGGCTGCAAGCGGAAGGCAAGATTGTCGGAATGGTAGGGGACGGAATTAACGACGCGCCAGCTCTGGCCGCGGCCAACATTGGGATTGCTATAGGGAGCGGCACAGATGTCGCGATTGATACGGGAGGGATCGTCCTAATCCGTAACAATTTGTGTGACGTCGTTACCGCGATTAAGTTGAGCAAAGCTACAGTCCGAAAGATCAAGCAGAATCTCTTCTGGGCGTTTTGCTACAACATTGCGCTCATTCCCATCGCGGCTGGCGCGTTGGTTCCGATCTTTGGATCCGGTGTCTACAACTACCTTCCGTTTCTGGCGGCCGGTGCCATGGCCACAAGTTCAGCCACAGTTGTGAGTAACTCTCTACTGCTGAATAGATTTCGACCCTGAAAGCGCATCCTCAAGTAACGCCAATAGGAAGTTCGCAGTTCTTGCGGGGCAACGCGTAACGGCTTTCCTCTACAGGAACTTTGGACTCAACGAGCCGTGTGGACAGGCGTCGACGCACTCCATGCAGAGTATGCATTCAGGATCGTTAAATTTCTCCCATGGTAGGTCGAGGATGTTGATCTGCATCGGGCATCTAACTTCGCAGTGAGAGCACTTTGGGCATTTTACTGGGTCTCGCCTTATGCCGGCGTAACTGTACTTCTGGAAGATGGCCATTAGCGCGCCCGTCGGACAGATGTACCGGCACCAGAAACGCGGCACACGCCAAGCTGCACCGAAAAATCCGATAAGGATCAAGATGCGGAGGGCAAATAACGGGGGAATTCGATTCAACTCGGCCCACACTTCCTGCATTGTCGGAGGTCTGGTGAAGAAAGAGAACAGGTTTTCGCGAGCGAAGGTAAGCAATGCAGGTACTGTTCCGAAAAGAGTGCCTTCCGGTGAGATCATGATGAAAGGTCCACTTGCAAATACTCCCAAAGCGGCTTTGTAGTCAGTACCAAAACCCATGTAAAGTGCGAGTCCCAGGGTGCCGCTAATGAAGAGCGTCACGAACAATACAAAATACTTGAACCTCTTGGAGGGCTTGTGGGTGTGTGGGGAAACCGAGTCGAGTCGCCCTTTCAAGTTGGTGATTATGTCCTGTATGAATCCAATTGGGCATACCCAACCGCAGAATGCTCGTCCCAGTATCGCCCCAATAAGCAAGACAGTTCCGAGAGCTATCCACGGGAATTCCGGCTGAGCTAGCTCCAATTGGAACAGATCAAGTGCACCATAGATTGAACTGAAAGGAGAGGCGACGCTATTGAGGATGGGTAATCCAAACGAGATGGCTTTCAAGTTCAGGTATGGGTAAACAACTGTGAAGGCGACCCCGTTTACGGCAACTAATGAGATGAGCTGAACGATCATTCTTGGAAGTGTCCATTTGAACTTAAACCGTCTAAGATCTTCTTCTTCAGTGGTCATCAGAAATGCCTTCATGGAAACGGAATCGAATATGCTCGGAGCAAATCTGCAAGCTTCAAGAATTCATTCAAATAGAGACCGATCATTACCGCGGTCAACCCGACAAGTATAGTGAAAGCAGCGAATGTGCGCTTCAAGGGATCACTTCATGTGTTGGCCGAGATTTCGTATGCGTTGAAGCTAGCCCGTAATTATACCTTTGGGAATAGGCTGGCAATTTAGTTATCAACTGATGAGATGAAAAGCTTAACCGTTCTCGATCTCATGAAGAAACAGCTGTTGGTAAGTCAGGGTTATCTAGATCCACCATGACTTATCCACATTGAATTCGCCAACTCCTGCAGTTTCGAGCTCAATCTGACTGGTGGCTTCTCTGAGCCTGTGAGAGCTCTGTACTTGACGGGGAGTGAGGCAACTTGTTTTCTTGCTCTATCTTGAATGCTTGCGAGCTTCGGCAGTTCATGCACATGTTTACCCTGCTCTAGGACTTGAATTAAGAGCCTCTCAGATCGAGGAGGCGCTTCTTCGTCTTCAAGTGCAAGTAGGTCTTCTTGAATCTCACCGGAATCAGAGTACCTTCTGTGGATTTGCTTGGCTCCCGGGATTGTTCGTTTACCCGCGCTGGTTTTGACTCGATAAACTGTTTCCTTGTCCCTCCTCAATGAGACCAGCTTGTATATTCCCGACAACGCTGGATCATCCCGGGACGTTACCAACTCCGTGCCGACGCCGAACATGTCTATAGGGGCCGATCGGGATGTGAGCTCATCCAAGATGAATTCATTCAAGTCTCCGCTGACGAACACCATCGTATCCTTGAGTCCCGCTTCATCTAGTATCTTCCGCACTTGAACGCTCAGCTCATAGCGATCTCCGCTGTCCAAACGCAGGAGTGAAGGCTTAACGTTCAGCGACAGCGCTTTCTTTGCACCTTCGATTGTGTCATAGGTGTCGATGAGGAAGGCTGGGTTGGCGGGGAAGACCTTGCAGAAACGTTTGAAGGCTTCATCCTCAGAGTCATAGCTCATTATGAATGAATGGGCCATGGTGCCATAGGTGGGGATGCCGAACGAGTATCCAGCAAGCACGTTTGAAGTACCTATGCATCCTCCGATGTAACTAGCCCGAGCAGCGAGCAGAGCCGCCTCCGGGCCGTGTGCACGGCGAGAACCAAACTCAACCACACCTCTACCCCTCGCACTCTGCACGACTCTGGACGCCTTGGTGGCGATCAACGTTTCGAAATTGATTACTGACAGCAAATAAGTCTCGACAATCTGTGCCTCAATGATCGAGGCGGTAACACGCATCACAGGTTCATCCGTGAAGAATACGGTGCCTTCTGGGATGGCCCATACATCGCCTCTGAACTTGAAGTCTAGCAGATAATCAAAGAATTTCTTGCTGACATTCCTGAAACTTGGATGCTTCTTGAGAAACTCAATGTGTTTCTCAGTGAAGCGAAGATTGGTCAAGTAGTCGAGTGCCTGCTCCAAGCCTGCCGCAATCAGATAAGATCGATTCTTAGGGAAGCTCCTGACAAAGAGTTCGAATGTGGCTTTGCTTTTTTCATCGTTGTCAAAGTATGCTGCTGCCATCGTAAGCTCATACAGGTCGGTTGCAAGTGCGGCGTCGTGACCAAGAAAATGTGACACGAGTTTCAGAGACTCCAGTTACTCGCGTTCGATGAACTTACTGGAGCTTAAAACCATTCGTATCGAGGCATAAGAACCAAGCGCAGTCGCAATAACTGCAACACGACTCTACGTCTTTCTGATCCAATGAATGTTATGATTCTCGTGAAGCCACAGACATTGAAACTCATTGGCACGATTTTCTCGAACAAGCCTCTGAAAGACTTAAATTAGTTCGTCTTTTGTTACTCGGGCGAATCTTTGGCACTGAAAAATTGAAAGGTGAACTCAGTGTACCCCAAGAATCGAGCGATGAATCTTCGGAGCAAGACCATCGCGCATAGGGGTCGAAGGTATTCTAGTAACTGCTTGTCGTGCTCGGACTTAACCAATTGTTGCGGGAAAGATCATCGCACAGCGTTTGATGGCGCGTCACCTAGTAAGAAACCAGGGATGTCAAGGAGAGACTTCCTGAAGATTATGGGGGGTATTTCAGCTGTGCTTGCAGCCGCCCCATTTGCTGCAGCCGGCCAGTACCTTATCCCCCAAGTTCCGAACAAATTCAAAGAGTCACTAATAGCGAAAACTACAGATGTACCTGTTAACGGATCGACCTTTTTCTGGTTCCCATTCACTAGCGATCCCACGTACACAAATCTGCTAATTCATCTCCCACCCGACTTGGCGCGACAAGCAGGACAGGAATTCGTTGCGTACAATAGGACGTGCATTCACCTGCAATGCTTGGTCTCGTTTCTTAACAACTCAGAGATCATCGGATGCCCATGCCACGGTAGTATGTATAGGCCAACGGATGGCTGGCCCATAGGAGGACCAGCAGCTCAGATCGGACGCTACTTGCCCAGTGTGAAATTGCGGGTCGATGGCGATAACATATACGCGGTAACCGTAGACTTGGATGCGATTGGTTATGGCAGCACAACGCCGCCCAAGTGATGAGAAGAACCCAATCCAGCTCATGATCGACTGGCTAAACCAGCGACTTGAGCGCACAATATTCATGGGATTCAAGTTCACGTTTCCACGCAAGTTCGTCAGTCCTCTAGGGTTTCTTGGATTCCTGACTTTCTCGGCTTTCGCGATTCTAGGCATCTCAGGCGCGCTGTTGATGCTCTATTATAGCCCCTATGTCTTCTTCAACACTGTAACCGGAGCTGTGACTTCACCCTACGATAGCGTGAGCAACATCAACAATGTGTTGCCATTTGGTTTGACCTTGCGCAACATTCACTATCACGCATCTAATGCGATGGTCCTCCTAGCAGTCGCCCACATGTTCTACCAGTACTTCTCTGGAAGGTACAAGCTCCGATATGAGGTGCTGTGGGTTACCGGGATAATAATCGGCATATTAACAATCATAGAAGCTTACACCGGATATGATCTCGTACTCAATGTTCGAGGAATGCTTGCCATAAACATTGGAAGGGCACTGGCGCGGAGCACTCCAATAATGGGGCCAGAGGCTTTTCGACTGATGGCTGGAACGGGTTTAGCGGATCTAATTCTGCGATTCTATGCAATCCATGTGTTCATCTTCCCAATGATAATGATCCTGATAATGATGGTTCACTTCCCACGATATCTAGTACTAGACATACCGGTTGTGTCGATGGTGGCGGGTGTCATTATGGTGGTAGGTGGCCTATTTCCGGTTGAACTAGGGGCCAAATTCATCCCTACCGCTGAAGCCGGCATCACTATGCCCGAATGGTACCTGACCGGGATGTACGCCATAATTCGAACCGGAATTGATAGATTTCTAGCGGGAGCGGTAATTCCACTTATCTTCGTAATGGTTTTCTTAATCGTTCCATTTCTTGACACCAGCAGGAAGCTTTCAGTTCGTGATAGGCCATTCTACACCGCCATGGGAGTTGCAGGTTTAGGCCAACTAGCACTCACAACTGTCTGGGGTTTCAGGGCGAATAACATATTCTTTCCACTCAATGACATTCCTCAACTCGAGATCGATCCCTTCATCTTCTTTGGGTCAGTGATTTTCATCGGGGCAGTAGCCTACGCAGGCATCTACCTTTGGTTCAAGGCGACGGCACCACCTCCAGGCGCGCGGCCCATGCATGCCCGTAAACAGTTGCCGGTTTACAAGATGACATCCAATGAGTGGCGCGCTGTGGTGATCTCTTTGTTGGGATTTCAAGTCCTGTTCGATATCTACTCATCTCAGGCGTTCTTCGCTGGATTCAAGAACATAGTCCTACTCCAACTTGGCGTGGGATTGATCGCGTTTGGAATCCTGGTGCATCTCTACCGAATCGGAGCCGAGTCGAAATAAGGAGATAAGATTTTAAGCATTTGCAAAGTTGCCGGGGCATGGTTTCCGAAAATGGCAGAGCAACAGTCAAATCACGGACCGTGGGTCGGAGCGTCAGCCGTGCTTTTGGTCATTCTTATTGGAACTGGCATGTTTTACTATCAATATTACGTGTTGCCCACGCAAATTGGACCGCCTCACACACCTCAGAACCTTGTCATCAACATAACCGCGCAGCAATGGGCGTTCATGGTGAATGGAACCATCGACACGCACACAACGCCAATCGTTGTGCATGTAGGCGATAATGTTACGTTTCACGTACACGCAATATTCCAACAGGACCCGTCGTTCAATCAGCACGGCTTCTTCATACAAGGCATAATGGATGTACCAGTAACGGTGCCGGCCGATCATGACGTGACCGTGAACATCGTACCAACTCAGCCAGGAGAATACACGATAATTTGCACCATCTTCTGCGGCACAGGGCACGGAAACATGCACGGACTTCTCGAAGTCCTACCGTAAACCCGCCTGGAGCGAAGGGGTTGCAGATAACCTCAACCCAAACCGTCAAGAATTATCTTGAAGTTACTAAGCCGCCCATAGTCTTCCTACTAGTGTTTACTTCCGTTGCGGCGATGCTGATTGCGTGGCGGCAGACGCTCCTCCCACTTACGCCAACACTCTTTGCGTGTGCAACAATCGCTATAGCGGCAGGGAGTGCTGGGTGCGATACCTTAACGAGTTATTTGGATAGAGACATCGACGCCGTAATGCACAGGACGAAGCATCGCCCGATACCTAGCGGCCGAATTACCCCCAACAACGCTTTGATTTGGGGCCTATCCCTCTCCGCCGTGGGACTTACGCTGGCCTTATGGATCAACCTTCTCTCATTCGTTTGGATTGGTCTCGGGGTACTTGATAACGTCATAATCTACAGCCTCCTCCTGAAACGCCGCAACCCTCTCAACATCATATTGGGTGGAATAAGTGGGGGATTGCCGGTCATGTTTGGGTGGAGCGCTGTCACAGATAGCGTCCAGCTGCTTCCAATTCTGCTTGCCGCACTCGTTGTTTTGTGGATACCGGGACACATTTGGAGTCTCGCGATCTTCACCAAGGACGATTATGTGCGAGCCCACGTTCCAATGCTGCCCGTGGTAACTGAACTTAGCACTGCGCTCAGGTGTATTGTCTCCACGGTCGTGCTAATGATTCCGTTTTCATTGTGGATTTTCTTTGAAGGCCGCTTCGGCTTGATCTACTTGGTGACCGCGATTGCTTTCGGTCTGTGGGTGCTTTACATTAATCTCAAGCTGTTTCTTCATCCGAATAATGAGGTGGCTTATAGGGCGTTCAAGGTCTCAAGCCCGTATCTCTTCGCTCTATTCTTCGCAATGATCGTTGATAGCTTCGTTCGTGTCCTATGACGCGTCACAGAAATCGTTTCAGACCTCTTGGAGCTCTACAGGTAATAACGTCTTTAATCCCTTTAGCGCCTAGGATGCGTAGCATCAAATGGAAAAGCAGATCGTTGCCCATACCGTAATCAGCGAGCCTTCTCAGTCTTGTGGAAACCCGCATCTCATTACCCATGACCTGCTTCCAACGAGCCTCGTACTCGGATAGGGGAGTACCCTTCTGAACATGATCCGCCGCAGTCTGTCCCGCTATCTCCCCCGAGATCATCGCGGTGGATATGCCTCCGCCGTTCGTTGGCATAACCATCCCTGCCGCGTCACCCACTGCGAGAACGTGTTCTGAGCATGTCTGGCTGAGAGGTCCATCAACGGGAAGAACGTCCGCAATCATTGGACCAAGCTTACCGCCTTCAAGTTTCGTCTTGGTGAGAGGGCAATCAGCGAGGAAGTATTGCAGGTATCCCTTGCCATCGTTTCGCTTGGAGTATGAAGTGCGTATTCCGATGCCTACGTTTGCCGTTCGATTGCCCTTCGGGATTATCCATCCATATCCTCCAGGAGCGAATTCTGTTCCGAAATACATTTCCGTGACGGTTTGGTCGACGCCGAGATCGCTAATCAGATGTTCATAGTTGATGGCAATGTTGTTCGGTTTCATGTACTCATCAGTAAGAATGCCTGCCGATTTCGCAACCTTGGACGGGAAGCCATCCGCTGCAATTACAACCTTGGCTTTCACTGCATCAGCAGCACTCTTGCCGACCGATACGTCTCCGTTGTTGAAAAACAGGTCAACGGCTGTTTCTAGTTGGATCGTTCCTCCCAATTCCTCAACCCTCTTCGCGGCTTGTTGTTCGAGCGCGGTGCGGTCTAGAACATAAGCTTCGAAATCGAATTCATATTCTCGCCCCTTAGGGGAGATAACGCGAATGCTCTTGCAGAGATTGGCCACCGCGTCTTGAGGGACATTGAATACGTGCATATATTCCCCAGCGCTGGGAAGCAGATACTCCATTTCCTTTCGAACTGGAAAGTATTCACCGCACCTAACTGGCACTCCTATCACAGACTTCTTGTCAAACACGTGCACCGTCAATCCTCGTCTTAGAGCTTGAAGAGCCGCGTACAGGCCGCCAGGTCCAGCTCCTGCCACAATGAGATCTACTGACTTCCGCAATTTCTCGGTCGCTCATTCCTTTTGATTTGTAGGTTCGATGGATGACGTTAGTGTTATCCAGTAGTTTCGCTATCGGCCAGTTCCTGCCACTGGTAATAGATAGTTTGCAACTTGCATCAAGTAGTTCAAAATGGGTTGGGGGTAAAGTCCGATGGTGACGATTAATATTGTGGACACGATCAACACGAAGAGAAGCAATTTTGGTTCACTGAGTCGTTCTGCTACTGCAGGTTCATCAAAATACATTCTCTTTACGACCCAACCGTAGTAAGCCATAGAGAAGGCGCTGTTCAGTACACCTGCCAACGCCAACCACCACAACTGCCCATCGATCGCGGCCGTGAACAGAACTAGTTTGCTCATGAACCCGCTTAATGGTGGGACACCTGCGAGTGCAAAGAGGGAGATTGTTAGCGTGAACGCCGTGGTCGGCATTCTATGGCCCAATCCCGAATATGAATCCAGAGACGTCGTTGATATTTTGCTATAGACAGCTGCTGCAGCAATGAACGCAGCCGTCTTCATGACGCCATGGTTCAGGATGTGAAATAGAGCTCCAGTAATTCCTAGAGTGTTGGGTGCAGCGAGACCTATGAGTATGTATCCAGCCTGAGCTATACTTGAGTATGCGAGCATTCTAGTGAAATTCTTCTGCATCAGAGCTGCAACATTACCCAACGTCATGGTCAGAATTGCGATCACCGCAAAGGTTCCACGCCAATCAAGCCTCAGGGAAATCAGAGCAACTGCAAATACTCGAAGGAGCGCAGCAAAGCCTCCATTCTTCGTTCCAGCCGCCAAAAATGCGCCGATGGTTATGGGCGCTCCCTCATATGCATCAGGAATCCACATGTGAAAGGGTACGGCAGCGACTTTCATTCCAAAGCCGGCAATAAAGAGCACCATTGCAAGAAGGGCGAGCGGATCAAGTTTGGGAAGTGCAGTGCTCAACACCCGAGCCACGGCGTAAATGTTAGTCGTGCCAGTAATGCCGAAGGTGAGCGAGATCGCGTAGACAATCAATGCAGACGATAATGCGCTTAGAATGAAGAACTTCAGCGCTGCCTCATTCGAGATAGGATCATCCTTCTGAATGCCAGTTAGGACGTAAGTAGGGATGTTCATCAATTCCCACGCCAGGAAGAGTACGATAAGGTCAACAGCGAACGAGATCAGAATCATCCCGAATGTGGCTAGGAGCAGAAGGCCGTAGTAAGTGTCAAGGTTCCTGTTGTCGCGCATATAGTAGACCGACGCGATGCTGATCAGCAACGTGATGCCCACGAAAACTGCCGTGAAGTAGACGGAGAAACTGTCGATCGAAAGTGCTCCGTAAAACAACTCTGTTTTTGGAGTGCCTGCACTCAGAGCAGCCGTGACGCCTCCCAGAGTGATGACAAGCCCCAATATCGACCAGTACGCTACCATCAAGCGGCTGTGTAATCGGTCGGATAAGCCTTGAATTAGGGGTGCCAGAATACTGAAGACAGGCAGTGTGAAAAGCAAAATTGCCGTTGGCAGCTGCATCGATGTCGCCTTTCAAAGATTGGCTTAGTTGGAATTTCCTCACGTAAATAACGTTTCGGAAATCATGCAAACGTTTTTCTTAGTGATCCCCAGATTCAAAGCGAATTTGGATGCCTGTGAATAGCTAATGTCTGGAATGGAAACTGTGAGGATCATCGTTGAGGCTGAAAAAGAAGCCGCCAAGACTCTTGAAGGTGCGCAGGCCAAAGCCTCGGAAATCCGTAAACGTCTAGATTCGATGTTGGAAGCTAAACGAGAAGAGCTCCTACGGACCGCAAAGAACGAGGCTTCAATGATCATGAAGCGAGCAGAGGCCGAAGGTGAAGCTGAAGCCCAAGAGTTCGAGAGAAATGCGAAAAGTGCCATCCAACAAGTTATCACCCGGGCTTCAGCTCAGAAAGGCTCCGCTGTCGGAAAGCTGGTAGCCCTCATCATGGGGAGTGAACAGTGATGTTTGAGACTAGAAAGTTTACGGAAGATATCTTGGCTGTGACCAAAGAGAAAGCTCAATCCATAATCGCCGAGGCCGAGAACGAAACCGAGAAGGCCCTGCAAGAGGCGAAGGCCCGTTTTTCGAGGGAGGCCGAGGACGTTATTCGTAATGCGAAGGCGGAGGCAGAGGGTGTTAAGAGACGCCAGATGAGCGAAGCACGGCACAAGGTTAAGCTTCAAGAACAGCTTGAAAAAGATCAGATACTGTCGGACGTCCTCCAGCAGACAAGAAGAAAGATCTCTGAGATCTCTGATGACGATGGCAAGTACTTTCCGTTCCTAGTTTCGTGCATAACAAACGCTGTTCGCGAGTTGGGGCTTGGAGAAGTGGTTGTGCAAATCAGTGCAAAGGATCTCAAACGCGTCGATAAGACGAGACTTGAGCGGGAAATCCTGAAGAAACTGGGCAAACACGCAAAGATTGAGTGGTCAAAAGATCCAGCGGAGGCGTTGGGAGGCGCCATTGTTTCGAGTACAGACGGAAGGATACGCATCGTTAGTACCCTCGATCAGAAGTTCGAAGCGCTGGAATCAAAGCTGCTCACCGAAGCCGGCCGACAGCTCTTCGGCAGTAATCCCTGAGAGTGTCAAGACCCGTCATGTCTGGAGCAGGGAGATATGCTGAGTTAGCGGCCGCAGTACGTTCCTTCAAAGCAGAACTGATTCAATCCAATCAATTTGAGAGAGTGATTGAGGCAGGTTCTCTCTCCGAGACCGTAAGCATGTTGACAAAAGGCCAAGTTACTGCAGTCGACCCATCGAACATGACGGCCGCAGAATCCTACCTCATCGAACGAGCGGCAGAGCTGACTCGACGACTCGCTTCTTATGCGCCGTACGACTCGCGGTCACTAATCAGATTGTTTTCCACTAATTATGAACTAAGTTGCTTAAAGGAGATCTTGAGATCCATACTGAACCAGGAGAACCCTGATGACGCAGTTGCACGTATAGTCCCCGCCGGAAAGTTTACTCTCGAAAGATGCAAAGAACTCATCGAAGCTCATAATTTAGCGAGAGTTGTCGAAATCCTAGGGGATGATGCTCTGAGACGTTTTATTGCTCCAAAGTTAGCCGGAGAGAAGAGCGGAATAGCCATAGTATCCACCATTGATCAGTACTATTACTCACGGCTCTGGTCCGCATCTAACCTACCGGACCCACTTGACGCACAGTCGGCTAGAGGACTGATTGGGGAGTTAGTGGATCACATGAATATCTTGCTCGCGTTCCGAGCACGTTTAGTCGGACTAGATGCCAGATCCACAGCCGAGCTATTCATACCAGTGAATTATGGGCTTGGGCATTCGCTCAACGAACTTGCTGAGGGCACAAGCTTACCAAATCTGATTCGAACGGTTGAGAAGACACCGTATGGTCGTGCATTTGAAGGGCAGACAGGGTTGGAAGGAAGCGTTACAAAGGTTGAGCGTGCACTGAATCACAGCCACGCACTAAGCTGCTTGAACGCTTTTGCAGGTTCACCGTTCAACGTAGGTCTTGCGTTGGCCTTCCTCTTCTTGAAGAGTTACGAATTGCATGACCTATTCACAGTCTTCAATGGGAAAGCCAACAACGTTCCACCGGACCGCATTCTTGGATCACTGATTCTGCACGGGATCTGATCGTGGGAAAGCGTTTTAATATGGTCCATAGTTGTTAGCGCCAGAAACAGGTGCTGGGGCATAATGAAACCGAGACATCAACTTGTACTAAGCCTGTTACTGATGATTATCGGCGTGGTCACGATCTCATCGATGGTAGTAGTTGCTTTTTCACAGGGACCGACCCAAGCGGCAGGAGCAGCAGTAAGCGAGAAGGGGCTCTTTCTCGTCGGCGCAGGAATAGCAGCCGGTTTGGCGTCCTGTGGAGCAGGCATAGGTTTGGGTACCGCGAGCGCAGCCGCAATAGGAGCCATAGCAGAAAAGCCCGAAATGCTCGGTCGAACCCTTTTGTTCGTCGTGCTGATTGAAGCTATTGCAATCTACGGTTTGGCTATGTTCTTCATAATCTACTCGAGAATCTAGGCGATAACGGGTAGAGTGATGTCCAGCAATTCTCAACATGACCCTAAGAAGTTGTGCTTGAAAAATCTTGAGGACGCAATTAGAGGCAGATCGCTGACTCTCCTTACAAAGACACTGGGTGATCTTGCCGAGCAGCTGGGATATCAGCTGAAGCCTCCCTACACTGAAGTGTTGAGCTTCAAAGCAAAAGAAGAAGACAACAGATTCGCCGTGAAGTTCACAGCAAAGCTACACTTACATTACTCCAGTCTTGAGCGATTGGATGAGGGACTCGTGTTCGTCGTAAGATTCAGCGGCGAAGCTCTCACCGAATCATCTGCACCACCCATACACGAACTATTCTATGCGGCAGCTGTAGACTCTCTATCTGTCTACGGATATGGATCTAGGTGGCACGGAGATGCCATAGAGACGCCTGCTGAATATCGTGAAAATCTTGAGGTCACCGCTGAACAATTGAACCAGATTCAACTCGCACATCTGTATCAGTTACTGCAATGACAAAGCGAACAGAGATCGGGTTGAGACCTTGACGCTCATCCGGCATTGACTCTAACTAAGATGAGGAATCATTTTGATTGCCGAATTGATAATGTTCAGCAGCAGCGCTGGATATATGCCAAGTATCAGCAATGGTACAAGAAATGCGGCGAGAGTTATTAGCAGATAGTAAGGCGCGTCCCGCTGCCCGATCGGTTTGGCCTGAGGGGCAATCAGTACTCGCCGCAACATCCAGACGAAGTATCCTGCAGTTATACCTGGAACCAAGACTGCGATGGCATAGAACACGTTAACCGA
>Ga0315282_10009252_pt1 | contig 15694 bp, 16 predicted proteins | sample YL17G07_20_MG_FD_203693 | JGI IMG/M metagenome (GOLD analysis project Ga0315282, IMG submission 203693) | Sediment microbial communities from Yellowstone Lake, YNP, Wyoming, USA - YL17G07_20 | ecosystem: Environmental > Aquatic > Freshwater > Lake > Sediment | place: USA: Wyoming | collected...
CCCTGATGAAGCCGAGGCACTAGTTGAGCAGCACAGCTCCAAATTTCCCAAGGAGCGTATCTACCGGTCAAAGGTGAGCCCGGTGGTGGGGACACATATCGGTCCCCGTGTCCTGGCAGTATCTGTGTTGGGGGAGAGGTAGTGAATTTTCGTCGCTTATTAGCTACGGAGGCAGAAGCTTGCCAATAAATGTTGAGTCTCTGCGTAAAATTCTTGAGCTTGAGCATAGCAAGGGTTACCTAGATTCAGCAGTATTCGGTGGTCTGGATAAATTCCTCCGCAATTGGGCTGGGCAGGCTATAGGCTTAATAACTGACCCTCAACTTCTAAACCGTTTTCATAAACTTCACCTAGTTAACCCCAGCTATGCCTCGTTGACTAAACAGCAGCGTAAAGAATGGGTAAAGGCTGTACTTGGCTTTTTAGCTAAAGAGGAGGGCAGGGAAACGGAAAAGGGTGAAGCAAAGCCAACCCCGTTAGTTGGTAGGCTTTCTCCTAGACCAAGACAACCCAGTGTAGTCGCTAATCAATCCATTGATTCACCCATTACTGTTATTAGGGGCATTAGCTCAAGCCTGGCAACTAAATTCAATAAGTTAGGGGTGAAGACAGTTCGGGACTTGCTCTATTTCTTTCCACACCGTCACCTTGACTATAGTCAGAGGAAATCTATCTCGCAGCTTACTGAGGGAGAGGAAGAGACTATTATCGCTAATGTGTGGCAAGCTCAGGAGATTAGACTAGGCGGTAGGCGGAGCACTGAGGCTATTGTGGGAGATGAAACGGGCAATGTCAGAATAGTGTGGTTTAATAACCCCTACCTGGCTAAGAAGCTAGCTACTAATACACGGATAGTTGTCAGTGGTAGGGTAAGCTTGTTTGGCGGGCGGCATGTGTTTGAATCTCCAGAGTGGGAGCTAGTAGAGGATAGAGAGCTGATTCATACCGGACGCTTGGTTCCCCTCTATCCTCTTACTCAGGGATTGCGCCCTCGCCAGGTAAGAAAATTGATGAAAGGGGTTATAGACCAGTGGGCATGGCAGGTGGAAGATTTTTTGCCACCAGAGTTGAAACAGCGGTGTAGCCTACTGGAGCTACCCCAGGCTATAAGTCAGGCTCATTATCCAGAAGATGAAGCAGTAAAGGCTCGGGCAAGGGTTCGTCTGGCTTTCGACGAGCTCTTTATCCTCCAGTTGGGTGTGCTCAGCAAAAAGCGCGACTGGCAGGAGAACCAGCCGGGTAGCCCTTTTAGTGTTAAGGCATCGGTGCTAGACGCCTTTCTAAAGTCTTTACCCTTTGAGCTAACCCCGGCTCAACAGAAAGTACTCAAGGAGCTACTGGCTGATTTACAGAAACCAAGACCCATGTCCAGATTATTACAAGGGGAGGTAGGCAGTGGTAAGACCGTGGTAGCTACGGCAGCCTTGCTTATGGCGGCTGCCAATGGCTATCAAGGGGCTTTTATGGCACCTACTGAAATTCTGGCTGAGCAGCATTTTACTACTATCTGTCAGTTACTATCTAGGGTGGGGCATCAGGAAGAGGGGGAGGGCTACCTGTGTAGTTACTCCGGGGTTTTATCCCATCCGCTTACTGTGGCGCTGCTTATTGGTGATATTACTCAGGTCAAGAAGCAGGAACTCCAGCAGCGTATCGCCAACACAGAGATAGATATTGTTATCGGCACCCACGCTCTTATTCAGAAGGGAGTGGAGTTCAGCCGGTTGGGGTTAGCGGTGGTGGATGAGCAGCACCGATTTGGGGTTACCCAACGTTCAGCATTACGACAGAAAGGGTTTAGCCCCCATGTCTTGGTAATGACGGCGACACCTATCCCACGGACTCTAGCCTTAACCTTATATGGCGACCTTGACCTGTCGGTTATAGACCAGCTTCCCCCGGGGAGACAGATGGTGAAGACGAAGTGGCTTAAACCGGGGCAGAGGGATAGTGCCTATGCCTTTATCCGCCGCCAGGTAGCTAGCGGTCGTCAAGTATTTATCATCTGCCCCTTTATTGAGGAGTCAGAGGCTATTCAGGCTAAGGCGGCTATTGCTGAATATCAGCGTCTATCTGAGGAGGTTTTCCCCGAGCTGAGGTTAGGCTTGCTTCATGGGCGCATGTCGGCTGAGGAAAAGGATAAGGTGATGCGCCGCTTTCGCTCTGGGGAGCTGGATATTCTGGTCTCAACGCCGGTAGTAGAGGTTGGCATAGATGTGCCTAATGCTACCGTAATGCTGGTCGAGAGTGCTGACCGTTTTGGTCTATCGCAGTTGCACCAGTTTCGGGGCAGAGTAGGGCGAGGTCAAGAGCAAAGTTACTGCATGCTGTTAGCCCAGAACCCTTCAGAGGTAGCCAGGCAGCGCTTGGATATAATAGAGAAAACCCAGGACGGCTTTGAATTGGCTGAGGAGGATTTAAGGTTGCGAGGTCCTGGAGAATTCTTTGGCACCCGGCAGAGTGGACTGCCCGACCTTCGTATGGCTAAGCTTTCCGATGTGGCTCTGCTTGAACTGGCTCGCAGTGAGGCAATAAGGCTCTTTGAAAAAGACCCCAGTTTAGAGAAGCCGGAGCATCGCCTCTTATCTAAAGAGCTAGCTAGGGTGTGGCCAAAAGAAGGCGGCGAGTGGAGCTAGAATACTCGTAGTTCGAATCCTGCCCGGGGAGCGAGCCACGCGAATCCGTGTGAAGATGGAGAAAGACTATGGCGAAACCACAAAAGACTCCTACCCTAGCAGAGACTCTCATGATTTCTGTGATACAGCCCCTCATTAAGAAACCACTCTTCGGAAAACAACGGTTGCCACTATCTGCTTTTCTCTCTGTGGGAGGGTTTCTTTTTGAAACAGGAGCCATATTGGGATGGGCTTATCAAGACAGGCAACTTGCCTTCGTAAGAGTGATTGCTCTGCCTGAAACACCTGACCAGCGAGTCAGATTAATGCGTTTGAAAGCGAAAGAACGCGTAGCAGAATGGGGATCCCTTAATGACTCGTTTTACCTATTTGTGTATGAGACGGAACTTGCTCGACGTGGCCATCCTATCAGCATGATGGCCTCAGAGAATGAGGATTGGAAAAGGTCCAAAGAAAACATGAGAAGAGTCTCAAACTGGGTAAAAGAACAAAGTCTCGACCTGTATACAGCATGGACAGAGTTACACTATATATTCTACGAAGGCATCGGTTATGGGTTTGAATTTCCAGAAGAAACTCAACGAAGATGGAGAGCGGCCTATGAAAAACCTAACACACCGGATGACTTAATCAGTTGGCACATGGCATATCAATATGGCGTGGTAACTACTCCGGAACCAGCCCCAATTCAGACATGGGATGAGCGTGTCTCCGAAGTGAAAGATGCGCTTAGAGAGTACATTACGGAGTTCAAGCCTGCACTGAATACTCTCTTTCCCGAATGACGACAGTGCCAAAGTAGATGGTTAAAGAAGTTCGGATTTTCTCCTGCTCGGGGAGGCGAGTTAGGTTTTCGTAGCAGTTTAAGAGGGGCTTCGCCCCTCTTTCTTCCCTTCCCCCTCTCCTTTCCAAGGAGAGGGGGATTAAGGGGGTGAGGTTAGTAAACAACCTCAAGTTATCCTTCTTGGCTAGCTTTGTGCTATAATCTGGGCATGTAGGTAGTTTGGAACAAACTCAATCAGCAAAAGAGTTACTCGGTCACAGATGAAATTTAGTGAACTGGTTAGAATTCTGGAACAGAATGGATTTGAGCTTGTCAAGGAAAAGGGGTCAATTCGATATTATGGCAAATCTGGTTGGACTAGATTGATTAGGCTGGATTTTCATGGTTCAAGGGAAGTCCCGGCAGGCACTTGTCAGGCTATCCTAAAAGCCGCCGGCTTGAAAGGGAGGAGGAACACCCAAGATGATTGATTTAAAATATTCCCTAGTTATAGAAGCTACTGATGACCCAGAGTTCTTTGGCTTCAATTCTCCTGAGTTAGAGGGGTTTACCGGCATCGGCCATTCTGTGGAGGATTGCCTCTATAAGGCCAAGTGGGGGATACTGGAACACATTAACCTCTTGAAGGAAAAAGGGCTTCCCATACCCAAAGAAAATCCAAATCCCACGGTAGTCATTCAGAATGAGAAACGGCTGGAAGCTGTAGCATAGTGAACGGGATATTAACGATTAAGCAGAGGCTTATAGAGCTGCTGACGCAGGCGGCAAGCGAGGCGCAGCAATTGGGCAAGATACCCTCGGTTACTTTACCTGAGGTTACTATAGAGCGCCCCCAGAACCCAGAATATGGCGACTATGCCTCAAGCTTTCCCCTGAAATTAGCCCGGACGGTTGGGATTAACCCGTTAACTATAGCTAATGATATGGTAAGGCTTATGGTTCCCAGTTCTGAGATTGATAGTATTGCTGTGGCACCGCCGGGGTTTATTAATTTCAGGCTTAAAAGTGATTGGTTGACCCAACAGTTGGATTCAATCCTGACGGCTGACGATGCCTATGGTGATATTGACCTGGGGCAGGGCAGCCGGGTGCAGATAGAATTTGTTAGTGTCAACCCCACCGGTCCGCTTCATGTTGGGCATGGTCGGGGGGCTATTCTGGGTAGCACTTTAGCCAATGTCCTTGCCGCTGCTGGCTACAAGGTGGAGAAAGAATACTATATTAATGATGCTGGCAGCCAAGTAGACGCTTTTTACCGCTCACTCTATGCTCGCTATCAACAGTGTTTGGGCATTGATGCTGGGATGCCCTCCGGTGGTTATCTCGGTGGCTATATGATTGACCTGGCTAAGGAGATTGTGGCTGAGGAGGGAGATAGGTTTCTTAGTCTGCCTGAGCCAGAGGCAGTATTACAATTGGGGCGGCTCGGCTTGGAGAAGATGATAAAGCTAATTAAAAGCGACCTTGAGTTATTAGGCGTGAGTTTTGATGTCTGGTTCAGTGAGCAGAGCCTTTATGATAACGGGCAATACCAGACGGTGATGTCGCTCCTGCGTCAGGGGGGCTATATTGCCGAGAAGGAGAACGCTACCTGGTTTGTATCTACTGCTCTTGGTGAGGATAAAGACAATGTAGTGGTGCGTGGCGATGGTTCACCTACCTATTTTGCCACTGATATTGCTTATCACTATAACAAGTTTTTAGAACGTAAGTTTGATAGGGTAATTAATATTTGGGGAGCTGACCACCAGGGTCATATATCTAGAATGAAAGCAGTAGTTGGTGCCCTGGGTATTAACCCTGAGCGACTTAAGGTGATAATCTCTCAGATGGTTACCTTGCGTCGTGGTGATGAGCTGGTTCGTTTTTCCAAGCGCAGCGGTGACATTATTACTCTGCGTGAGGTAGTGGACGAAGTAGGTGCTGATGCCTGCCGCTTCTTCTTTTTATCCCGTTCGGCTGATAGCCAGATGGACTTTGATTTGGAACTAGCCAAAAAGGAGTCACTGGACAATCCTGTCTACTATGTTCAGTATGCCCATGCTCGTATTGCCAGCATCCTTCGCCTGGCTCAGCAGAGAGGGATTGATTACAGGGATGGGGATGTCTCTTTGCTGACTAACGAGCCTGAGTTGACTTTAATACGCAAGATGCTACTCTTGCCTGAGATAGTTGAGATAGTAGCCCGCACCCTGGAACCTCACCATCTTGCCTATTATGCTCAGGACTTGGCTACCGTATTCCATAGCTTTTATAAGCAGTGTCGCGTTGTTTCTCAAGATGATGAGGTATTGACTAAAGCTCGTCTCAGGCTGGTTGAGGCAGCCAAACTAGTTCTGGCTAAAACGCTTCACCTTATGGGGATGACAGCACCGGAGAGGATGTAAGGGGAGGCTACTATAGCCTTTTTAAGCAGTCTAAATTGAGGAGACTTAGATGAAGCGTCGTGTCTTTTCTGGGGCTCGTCCTACGGGTAAGCAGCACCTGGGAAACTATTTGGGAGCCATACAAAATTATGTGAGCCTCCAGGACGAGTATACTTGCATCTATTGTATAGTTGATGTCCATGCTCTGACCTCGTTGGAAGACACCGGTTGGTTGCAAAAGAATATCCACGAGATGATACTCGACTGGCTAGCGGCTGGTCTTGACCCTCGGAAAAGCATTCTTTTTGTCCAATCTCATGTCCCAGAGGTAATGCAGCTACATACCCTACTTAGTATGGTTACCCCACTAGGCTGGTTACTACGTGTGCCTACCTTTAAGGAGAAGGTAAAGCTTCAGCCACACAATGTGAATTATGGGCTGGTAGGTTATCCAGTTCTAATGACTGCCGATATTGTGCTGTATAAAGCTGAGGTTGTGCCTGTTGGCGAAGACCAGTTGCCTCATCTAGAATTAGCCAGGGAGATTGCCCGCCGCTTTAACAATCTATTTGGCAATACCTTCCCTGAGCCTGAAGCCAGGCTTACCTCGTTCCCATTGATACTGGGGCTAGATGGTAAAGAGAAGATGAGCAAGCAACTGGGCAACGATATTGAAATAGCCTTTTCCGATGAGGAGACGATAGAGCGGGTAATGACGGCGGTTACTGACCCGGCTCGCCGATACCGCAGTGACCCGGGACACCCGGAGATATGTAATATTTATCGGCTTCAGAGGTATTTTAATCCGTTTCAGTTGGATGCTCTAGCTGAGCAGTGTCGTTCAGCTAAAATCGGCTGTGTTGATTGTAAGCAGCTCCTGGCTCAAGAGATTAATTCTACCCTTAAACCTTTCCGGGAACGGCGAGCCAGTCTAGCGGCTAGACCTGGATATATAACTGATGTTCTGGCTGACGGTGCTCAGCGAGCTCAGGTTATTGCCAGGGAGACCCTCAGGGAGGTCAAACAAAAGATGGGGCTTATTTAGTTTTAATCTACCTCACTCTCTTTATCCCCCTCTCCTTCAAAGGAGAGGGGGAAGAAATAAAAAGAGGGGCTTGCGCCCCTCTTAAACTCCCATATTTTACTTTTAGGGTATTGAGAACTCTCTTTTTGCTTCCTCTTCCGCCTTCTTTTCAATCCTTTTTAAGGCTCTGGGGATAAAAACAAAAGCATCAACAAGACTCCAAACCCCCAGCGCTGATAAGGCAAATAGCCACTCTCCACGATTGGTAATAAAGGCAAGAGAAACAGCTATGACGCAAGCCAAACCCCTACCAATCGCCTGACGATAGCTTCTAAGGTAGTACCAGTGTAGGCAAAAGGGCCAAAGGAAAAACCAGAGTAAATAGGCTATCCACGCCTTTTTCTTCTGCTGCTCTACTGCTGAGCAAAACGGGCAGTAGACTTCGTCAGGACCAACTTCCACTTTGTTGCACTTAGCACAATAGATTGGCATCTTTACTCCTTGCTAATGGCATTGCTGCCCTGCTCACGGCTGCCTCTCCAAGCGTCCGCTCAAGCTCTACATAGCGTGAAATAATGTCGCAAAAGCTGCCCACAAGAATACGGCCGCTACTACCCAAAAGACCCACCCTTCCCTAAAACCAGCTCCGACAAATGCCGCGGCTAAGAAGTGCTACCATTTCATACCTACTGCGTCCGCTCTAGCTATATTATACCATGACGAAGGTATTTCCTAAAGCGGTTTTTGAGCATTTTCGGGGGTATTTTCGGGGAATCGAGCATTTTAGTCGCATAAAGGGGAGTCATAGAGGGGCGCTAGCCCCTCTTAAAACAAACTTCCCCTTCCCCTTGCTAAGGGGAAGGGGATAAAGGGGATAGGGTTAATAGGTAATCTCAGGACTAAACCGTTTGGTGTTTAGCCACAAATCGCTTCATCCTGGATAATGCTTCCTCAATATCAGCTAGCGAGGTGGCATAACAGCAACGGACATATCCCTTACCACACTGTCCAAAGGCTGAGCCAGGGACAACCGCTACTTTTTCCTCAATAAGGAGCCTTTCAGCAAATTCCTCTGAGGTCATACCGGTGACTTTTATTGATGGAAAGGCGTAGAATGCCCCTTTAGGCTCAAAACAGGGTAGACCAATATCATTTAGTCCCTTGACTATAATTAGGCGTCGCCTATTATATTCCTCAACCATCTCATTGGCATTTTCCTCGCCTGATTTTAATGCCTCAATAGCGGCTACCTGTGCCATTGTTGGGGCACACATTATTGTATACTGGTGAACCTTGGTCATGCTGGCAATAATCTCTCTGGGAGCGGCAGCGTAACCAATACGCCAGCCAGTCATAGCATAAGCCTTGGAGAATCCGCTGAGGAAAATGGTGGTCTCCTTCATCCCAGGTAGTGTAGCCAAGCAGGTATGCTCCACCCCATAGACTAGCTTGGCGTATATTTCATCGGAGATTACTAATAGCTGGTGACGCTGGGCTACCTCGGCTATTTGTGCCAGTTTGTCTCTGGTCATCACGGCTCCAGTAGGATTGGCTGGGTAACCGATAAGAATTGCCTTAGTTCGGCTGGTAATTCTTGCCTCAATATCGGCAGCGCTAATCTCAAAATTATTTTCCTGATTGGTAGGCACCATAATTGGTGTCCCCCCAGTTAGAATGACGCATGGGTTATAGGATACATAACAAGGGTCGGGCATAATAACCTCATCCCCGGGGTCAAGGATGGCCCTCATCGCCAGGTCTAGTGCCTCGCTAACACCGACAGTAATCAGAAGCTCGTTATCTGGGTCATATTCAAGGCTATAGTTTTCCTTCAGGTATCGTGACAGCTCCTGACGCAGCTCAAGCATCCCTAGATTTGAGGTATACATGGTATAGCCTTTTCCCAGTGAGCTGATAGCTGTCTCACAAATATGCCACGGTGTAGCAAAATCAGGCTCACCAACCCCTAGCGAGATTACCCCTTCAATAGAAGCTAGCAGGTCAAAGAACTTGCGTATCCCTGAGGGGGATATTTGATTTACTCGCTGCGAAATATGATATTTCCTGTGCCGACTCTGGGGATTAGTTGACATAATATCTCCTGATAGATAATATACGGAGAGGTAAAGGGCTTTGCCTAGAGTGTTACTGGCTGCCGCTTAACCTCTTCCCCTCCCTCTATAATCTCACCATCCTCCTTATATCGTTTAAGTAGAAATTGGGTAACTGTTTCCTGAACTCCTTCAATGTGGGAAAGCTTTTGAGATACAAAATCAGCTATCTCGTGTGAGGTTTTGCACACTACCAAAACAATCAGGTCATAATTTCCTGAGACTAAATAGACAGTGCGAGCCTGGGGAAAGCGGTAGATACGCTCAGCAATGGCGTCAAAGCCAACATCTTTTTGGGGGATGAGCTTGACTCCGATTAAAGCCCATACTTGTTCATCTTCCACCTTGTCCCAGTTAATTACAGTTTTGTATTTCAGGATGATTCTGTCTTTCTCGGCTTGCTTAATAGTCTTGGTTACTTCAGCGCTGGGGGTGCCGGTCATAGTTGATATTTGTTTGATGGTAGTTCGGGCATCATCTTCCAGTATTTTGAGAATGTCCTTAATCATTTTTGACTCCTTATTAGCTCAATTAGGGAGTGTTTATTCTACCTCATTATAGCAGAGATTAAAAAGTTTGTTATCCTTAGTTCTGACTTGAAAGTATCTCTCCACCGGCTCCTGCCAGGCTCTTTCTATCTCCTCTACCTCATATTCTATACCTCCCCATAAGAAAGATACTGGTCTTTCAGCATAGGTATAACCTGAATAGCAATTGACTTTTAGATTATTCAACCCCACCCCCTTAGACTAGCCTTATATCTTTGCGAGGAGCGCCAGCTTCTTACCCCCTCTGTCTTTGCGAGGAGCATTAGCGACGAAGCAATCTCAACAGATAACGCAGTTTTTATTAGGTAACCCTCCTCCTTTATCCCCCTCCCTTTGATAAGGGAAGGAAGATGTCTTCACCAAGGCAATATCCCCGAGCTATAGCCAATCAACATCACTGAAATTACAAAGTAGATAAAGAATGTTAAACCTAACCATATCGGCCTACCATATTTGGTCTCCAGATATGCAAACCCTGTTCCTCCGAGAATTATGAACAGGATAGTTACAATAATGACTATAAATCTGGGAATTTCTACATATGACACGCCCACCCCCTTTAGGTTTTTATTAGGTAACCCTCCTCCTTTATCCCCCTCCCTTTGACAAGGGAGGGGGAATTATTTATATAAGAGAGGCTTCGCCCCTCTTGGACTCCCCTTAAAAAAATCTAGGGTTATCTAGGTCGAATAGCGAGGGAGACTGCAATTAAAGCTATACCGATGATAACATAAACCCAGAACCAAATAGAACCACCCAACCCACCAGCAAAAATCGACATAACTATAAACGCTATACCACCCAAAAACGCAATTATTGAAAGAAAGTATCTAAAGAACGGACTCATGTTAAATATCTTAGCTATTAGGGGGTAGACCCTCTTATGACGAGATTTCTTATGATAAATTTTCTTGTGATAATACTTAGGCATAATATTTTCCTACTATTGATTTGTTTCAAAGGAGAGTGTTACAGGTCATTTCTTTCAATCGGAAGTCGCCTATATAGCCCAGATCCACTCTCCCCAACCCTCTCAAAGTATGCCTTGCATCTGTTATGTTGTGCCTTGTCTTTCTCATGCTTCGACAGAAAAACGCCATAGGTATTATAGGCAAAACCTCCAAAGGCTTCCCTCAGATTTGCGGCTCTAAAACATTTGCCTAGCTTCTTGTCTTTGATAGCTTGGTCTATTGCTGCAACAAATTTGGATGTTACTTCCATTCCTATACCTCCTTAGACATTCGGTCTCCTCTTATGCCACTCGGTTGCCTGCTGGTAGGCGTAGGCGATTTTCAGGATGGTTTCCTCACTAAAGGGCTTGCCGATAATCTGCAGACCAATGGGTAGCCCATTAGCAAAGCCAGCCGGGATAGAAATAGCCGGCAAGCCGGCAATATTTATGGGTAGGGTGCAGACATCACTCAGATACATCTGGAGCGGGTCGTCTATCTTCTCACCAATCTTGAAGGGGACGGTGGGGGAGGTGGGGGTTACCAGGGCATCAAATTTTTCAAAGGCTTGGTCAAATTCCTGTCTTATTAGAGTGCGAACCTTCTGAGCCTTAAGGTAGTAGGCGTCATAATAACCGGCTGACAGGGCATAGGTTCCCAGCATAATGCGTCTCTTTACCTCAGCGCCAAAACCATACTGGCGGGTCTTTTCCATAGCTTCCCACATGCTGTCGGCATCTTGATAGGAGAAGCCATACTTTACCCCATCATAGCGAGCCAGGTTAGCTGAAGCCTCTGAGGGGGCAATAATATAGTATACTGCCAGGGCATAGGGAGTGTGGGGTAGTGATACCTCCCAATCCACCCTCGCTCCCAGCTCTTCGAGCTTATTGATGGCGGTTCGTATCGCTATTTCCACCTCAGTTTGCATTCCCTCAACGAAATACTCCTTGGGCACGCCAATTCTAAGCCCGTTGAGGTCGGTATTAAGGCACTGGGTGTAATCAGGGGTAGGGTAGGGAACTGAGGTAGAATCTCTGGTGTCATAGTCAGCGATGGCATTTAATACCAGGGCACAATCGGTAACATCTTGGGTTATGGGTCCAATCTGGTCAAGGGAGCTGGCAAAGGCAACCAGACCATATCGGCTTACCCTCCCATAAGTAGGCTTTAAGCCGGTGACGCTGCAGAAGCCGGCTGGTTGACGAATACTGCCCCCAGTATCTGAGCCTAGGGCATAGATGGTCTCACCGGCAGCTACAGCCGCTGCTGAACCCCCGCTGCTCCCCCCAGGGACGCGAGATAAATCCCAGGGGTTATGAGTAATAAACAGGGCAGAGTTCTCAGTAGATGAGCCCATAGCGAATTCATCCATATTTGATTTGCCTATAACTACTACGCCGCAGTTATTTAATCTTTCTACCACGGTAGCATCATAGGGTGGTACAAAATTTTCTAACATCTTTGATGAGCAGGTGGTTGGTATCCCTTTAGTGCATATGTTGTCCTTGATTAGCACCGGGATGCCAGTGAGGGGATTGGTGTTACCAGTAGCAATAAGCTTATCAGCCTTTTGAGCTTGCTTTAGAGCTAGCTCATCGGTGATGGTAACCAAAGCGTGAACCTTTGGCTCTACCTGATGAATGCGCTCTAAGTAAGCCTTAGTCAATTCAACTGAGGACAGTTGCTTGGTCTTAAGTAGCCTATTCGCCTCATGAATTGTCAACTGGTTGATTCTCAACCTTATCCCCCACTAGATATATCACTCTAGCACGGCTTTTACCCTGAAGAAATTTTCTTTCTTTCGGGGGGCATTAGCCAGAATCTGACTTTGAGGTAGGGAAGCGACTACTTCATCGCTCTTGATTACATTCTGGAGAGCAATAGATTGGGCTGTAGGTGGAATACCACTGGTATCTACCTGCTGTAACACCTCGAAGTTCTCTAGGATATTAGATAATTGCTCACTGAGCCTATTCACCTCGGTCTCAGTCAAGCCCAGTCGAGCCAGGAGAGCAATATGTAGCACCTGTTCACGACTTAGCTTCATTATCAACTTCACCCCCTTCAAACTTTCCCTGATAAGCGACTTCTATAATAATTGTATTTGCCAATTATAGCACCCATATTTGGGTATCGGCAACAAAGCTGTCCTGAGATTGTTTAATAACCTATCCCCTGACCCCCTCTCCTTTGAAGGAGAGGGGGATAAAGGGGGTGAGGTTAATAAAGAATCTCCAGTCCTGCTATAATAAAATTACAAGAATATGAAAGGTAGACTTATAATAGCTATTGTTAGTACTGTGCTGGAAGAGGCAGCCCTGGCAGTGATTGTTCTTTTTGGTTTGCCTAAGTTAGGCATTCAAATACCTCTGGCTGGTCTTATTGCCTTGATGGCAGCATGGGCTGCCTCTTCTGTTATTACTTATCGGATGGGTAGCCGAGCCCTAAGGAGAAAGCCGGCAGTTGGTCTAGCAGATATGGTCGGTAGTAAAGCTAAAGTGGTGAGTCCACTAGCCCCTGAGGGTCTGGTTAGAATTAAGGGTGAGCTTTGGAGGGCAAAATCAGCAGGTCATAGAATAGAGGCTGGTGAGGAAGTTATTGTGGTGGGACAAGATGGGCTTAAGCTCGCTGTGCGTAAGAGTAGCCCCAGTGATTTAGAGGGGACTAAATGATATATGTTGATGGGGCTCAGAAATCGGGGAGTGGCACTATAGTTCGTTTTGCCGTAGGCTTAGCCACTCTGCTCGGTGATGAACTCCACCTTATCAATATTAGAGCCAAAAGGGAAAAGCCGGGGTTAAGACCTCAGCATCTTAAAGCCCTTGAAGCATTGCAGCAAATATGCCAGGGTAGTTTAGATGGTGGGGAAATTAGTTCTAAGGAGATAAGGTTTAGACCTGGCGGAGAGATTAAAAGTGGCTACTATGAGTGGGATATAGGAACCGCTGGGTCTACTACTTTGCTAGCTATAACCCTTTTACCTGCTGCCTGTTTCTCCACAGGAGCTATGAGTTTTAAGATATCTGGAGGGCTGTTTCAGGACTTTGCTCCTTCTGCCTACCATATGCAATATGTCCTTTTCCCAATGCTGAACAAGATGGGTATAACCGCTAGGCTTAGTGTTGTTCGTCCTGGCTATGTCCCCCGTGGAGGTGGGGTTATCGAGGTGGCGGTGGAACCGGTGAGGGGGAAAATAAAGCCAATCAGGTTACCTAATCAGGGGGATGTGGTTCAGATTGAAGGGACTGCCCTTTCCTCTCATCTTAAGCAGAAGAGGGTGAGTGAGCGAATGGCGGAGAAGTGTAGTGAACTGCTTAGGTCAAAGGGATATAGGGCACAGATAGAAATTGTCCATGACACCCAAGCGCTTCAGAGGGGAGCTGCTCTTGCTGTATATGCTAAAACTAGTTCGGGGTGCATTATCGGTGCTGATAGGGCAGGTGAGCCAAGACGAACCTCCGAAGACATTGGTAGATATGTGACTAGGCACCTGATAGAGGATTTGACAGCAGGAGCTACGGTTGACCGCTATCTAGCTGACCAGCTTATTTTTTATGCTGCTTTAGCTGATGGGGTTAGCCAATACAGGATACCCAGGCTGACGGAGCATGTTGAGACCAATCTATGGCTGGTGGAGAGCATACTGGGAGCCAAGACCGAGATTAATAACAATCTTATCACAATTCAGGGCATAGGCTACTTTAGTTGACATAACTAGAAAAACGAATCCTATCTGTTAAATAACTATTAGATACGAATCGTTTCCCTAATTTTTTAAAATGAAGGTTGGCGTGGCTTATAGACGAAAGAGACTATAAGCAGAGCTACTCCGCCTGCCAGAAGACCAATGCTGAACATTTCCAGCGGAGCTAAAAAGTTATCAATGAACTGTGGTAGCCACCCCCGGAGGTAGGCGGGAATATCAAGTTGGGCTATCTGTGTCGGGGCAAAACGCTTGGTAACGAAAATGCCTGCGTACTCAATGACTCCGCAAGTCAGGAAGGTGATGCCAATCCCCCGGGTAGTCCTCTTTACCTGTCGATTTATAAGGATAATGCCTAGGATTAGCAGCAAAATCAAGCCAATCAGAGCCTTATAGCCGAGCTGGAAATAGCCAATAGCTTGCCTTACTTGCTCAAGCATGGTCAGAACCTCTGGGCTCAGTTTGCTTTCATTAAGCTCATATGTTGGTGGTATCTGTTCGGAAAATTCCTGATAAAACTCATTAAAGTACTGCTCTACCTGTGCCGGAGGTAACCCGGCCAGCTCTGGTGGTGGCGACTGTTGAAAAGCTTGCCACAGGCTGTCTCTCAACTTTTCCTTCATTGGTTCCAGGGAGATTACCAGGCTCAGACTTTGGCTTTCCCCTAAGAGATACTCATAGCCGGAGTAGATAGCGAGACTTGCCTGTTCCTTTATCCAGGGTTCAAGGTCGGCGATGACATCATCTAGGGACTCAGTCATGAACTCTCCCTCCGCAGGGATTTGCTTACTAAGAATTTCTCCTGCCAATGAGGACATATCGAGCCTGTCTACCTCCTTGACGACAAAGTCTGGGTTGAGGATGGTACTATTTAGCATAAATGCCAAACCGAAAATAATTAGAGACAGGGAAAGCAGGAAGCTTAAAAGACTGATAGCCAAGCCCTTAAGGATTTTCATTTAGATAGCCTTCTCCAACGTGCCATGTAATACTAATTTCATAGATGTTACACTGAAGCTCCTTCAATGTCAACCCCCTCTGGGCGCAAATGAAAAGGGCTCCCGATTAAAGCCGGAGCCCTAAAATTTCATGGTGGAGACGGGGGAGAGTCGAACTCCCCGTCCAAGGGAAGCTACCCAGAATATACTACAAGCTTAGTCAGCTCTTTTATCTTACTTGGCTAGCCTCTGCTGACCGAGTTTAGCCAAGCCAGCCGATAATTCTTTCACCACTCCTATCGGCGTCCGAGCGGTGGCACCTCAATTTTTCGGCACCCAATCCCAACCCATTGAGGTGAGGTCGGGTTGGATGTGCCGCCTATTTAATTAGGCAGCAAAAACTGGTTCGTTGCCAGTTATTTTTTGCCACTTGTTTAATGAGGTTAGTGACACCTCAGCTTGCAATCCTGTAGCCTACTCCCCCTGTCGAACCCGCGCGTCCCCACTTACTAAGGACAGCTTAAATATAAACTACCTCCTTTGATACTTTCGTCTTTTCAGGGCTCGCCCAATCTCTCTTTCTGACTCACGACGAATTATAGACTCTCGCTTGTCATATAATTTTTTACCT
>Ga0315282_10009254_pt1 | contig 15688 bp, 8 predicted proteins | sample YL17G07_20_MG_FD_203693 | JGI IMG/M metagenome (GOLD analysis project Ga0315282, IMG submission 203693) | Sediment microbial communities from Yellowstone Lake, YNP, Wyoming, USA - YL17G07_20 | ecosystem: Environmental > Aquatic > Freshwater > Lake > Sediment | place: USA: Wyoming | collected...
CCTTCATGTAAATTTCAGGGTCTTCCATCGCTTTCCAGAGTCTTGGATATAGGTCTTCTCTATCTAGAGAGAATTCTAGAAACCATGACATATGATTTATCCCTGCTACCCAATAAGAGACCTTTTGGGGGTCAACGCCAACATAACTTGCCAACTGCATGGCAGTTCCCTGAACACTATGACATAGTCCAACATTTTTGATCTTTGTTGCCTTATTCATTGCCCAACAATTTATAGCCATAGGATTACTATAATTTATAAATAAGGCATCCGGGCATAATTCCCTCATATCTTTTGCTATATTTAGAATGACAGGAATGGTTCTTAATCCTCTAAAAACTCCACCAGGACCTATCGTATCTCCTACTGTCTGATCTATCCCATATTTTCTTGGTATTTTGCAGTCCTCTTCAAACATCTCCAGACCACCAACTTGGATCATATTTATCACATATTTCGCACCATCGAGGGCTCCTCTCCTATCCAAAGTAGCGGTGACTCTTGCATTACAATTCATCTCATCTATTAACTTCTTAGTCAAAGCATAAATAAGTTCTAGCCTTTCTTTATTTATGTCTATAAGAGCTATTTCACTATTACTCAATTCTGGATAAGACAGTATGTCCATTATGAGCCTTTGGGCAAATACTACACTCCCTGCACCAATAAAGGTAATCTTAGCCATACTCTTAAAACCTCCTTAATGCTTTTATAAATTCTTTTGTCTCAGATTCTTTCTTAAACCATGTAGAAATAAGAATTCCCTTATTAGGGATCTCTTCTAAGACCTTCTGGATATTCTTAGTATCATCAAAAGATTGTAAGACTAATAATTTGTTATGGGATAGTATTTCCTTATACATAGGAAACCACTTGGGAGAATCACACTGAGGATTACCTTCTCCAGGAACCCATTGTATTCCATCTAACTCTGGAATATCTAATAGGATATCTAGATGTGGTATCTCTCCAGGTCCATCTAAATGATATATACTGAAGTCTAACCACTTACACTGTTTCTCTAGATGTGGAGCCACAAACTTTTCAAACATTTTGGGAGATATCATATAAGAAAGGTCACACTGTAATGGATACCATCTCCTAGGACACCAAATACCCATCCATGCGGATGTCCCTTCCTGCGAGTCTTTTATTATATTATAAAGTTCATCATAAACTTTAAACCAGGCACTTAAAATCTTATCGTTCATATATAATACTTTCTCTGGCTCTTCTATCAAATCCACTAGAAGATTTTGAGCACCTCTAAAAGAAGCCAAGACATCAAGGACCCCTCCGATATCAGTAGTACCTATAATAAACTTGCCCTTCCCTCTTGCTCTAGAAAGCTTAGCTATATACTTTGTATATTGCCACCATTCGTTATCTTCTTTAAATTCAAGTCTTTCTACTCCTTCCCAAGGTAGAGGGCACTCAAACCATGAAGTATCAATACTTCCATCGAATTTTAAGAATCTTGTAAAATAAGAAGCCAGAGAGCCTGGGCCTAAATTCAACCAGAGGTTTGGAAATGTTTCTCCTCCAAAATATGTCTCTTTGCATCTTTCCTCAAAGAGTTCTATATTTTTTTCTGGACAGCATTTGTATCTGAGAAACCCCCATCCATCAAAACCTTTATAGCCTTTTACCTCTTCTTTGGGACTTGCTACCTGAACTAAAGGATAATCTAATTCTTTCCCCCACCAGGCCTTATATACTTCTTTAATTTTCTCCCAATCTTCTCTGTACAGCATATTTAACCTTCTAAAATTATAACTCCAAAAGGCTCTAACTCTACTTCTCCTTCTAATTTAACCTCTTTTATCATTTCTAAGAAAGGTTTAATTAGGGTTATCTTTTTAGATGAGTCCGAAAAATTGGTAATGAATATAAATTTTTTCCCATCTTTTTCTCTTGTGTTCACTTCTACCTCTTCAGGAAAGATAATGTCCTTTATTGCAAAAGTAGAAAGACATTCTCCCATTAGACTATTGTAAAATTCTTGAGAAAGTCCACATCCTACGTAGGAAGCTTTTCCTTTGCCATATTGGTTTACTGTGACAGCTGCATAAGGGGTATACCAACTACTATTGTATTTGGCTATAACACTGGCTGAATTAGGAGTAATTAAATCGGCAAAAGTATCTCCTTTATATACATTTCCTTTATTATCTATTACATCTACTGTTCTTTCCCCTATATTATCCCAGGCATATATACTTATACCAAATAGGTCTCTTAATTTTCCAGGTAAAACTTCCTTTAACATATTACTGTTTTCATCTTTTATTGCACATCTAAAGCTAGCTATAAATGTCCCACCATTAGATACGTAGTCTTTTATATCTTTTGCTATCTCTTCTGTCATTATATAGAGTAAAGGAGCAATAACAACCTTGTAGCTACTAAAATTATCTGTAGGTCTTACAATATCTACATTTATACCCATCCTTTTTATTAGTTTATAGAATCTCAATATCTCTCCGGGATAGCTATACATAGGCTTCTCTTGATATGCATAGTTTACCCATATATTTTCATAATCATATATAATGGCTACAGGAGAGATAACTTTTGAATTTTCAAAATTATTTCCTATCCTACTAATCTCTTTCCCAATCTGAGTAGCTTCTTTATAACTTATAGATTTGTCTGTACCATCGTGTTGGAGAACTCCAGAGTGGAACTGTTCTATACCAAAGTTACAAGCTCTCCATCTAAAGTAGACAACCGCATCTGCCCCATGAGCATAGCAATGATATGTCCAGAGCCTCATTTCTCCAGGAGGAAGTGTCCTCGTAATATCGTCTCTTGTAAGATAACTACACTGTTCTTCCATTATCCAGAAATTCTTCTTCTTAAGTCCTCTCATTATATCATGAGCCAAAGCAGATGAGAATCTATTCTCCAATTTCTGAGGATAGTTATCCCAAGAGACAAAATCATACTCTTTAGCCAGCTTATAGTAGTTTAGTTCTGGGAAAAATCCCATAAAGTTATGAGTTACAAACTTATCTGGATTCAATTCTTTTAGGAGTCTTATCTGCATATTACTATACTCTACTGTCATATCAGAGAAGAATCTCCTAAAATCTAAGTCAAAGGCTGGATTATGATAACGTACTATAGGTAGAGGAATTTGTTCCCAGGAGGTATAATCATGACTCCAAAAAGCATTACCCCAGGAATTATTTAGATTTTCTAAAGTCTTATACCTCTTCTTCAGCCACAATTGAAATTCCTTTCTGCAGTTCTCACAATAGCATTTAGGCCCACCAAATTCGTTATCTACTTGCCAGCCTATTACTTGAGGATTATCTTTATAGTGCTCAGCCATTTTTCTAATGACTCTTTCAGAATAATAGTAGTAGTTTTTGTTAGTGATACAGTAGTGTCTTCTTGCCCCAAAGGACATTCTTCTACCAGATCTATCAATAGGGAGGATATCAGGATGTTTCTCTATTAACCAGGCAGGAGGAGCTGCTGTAGGGGTACATAACACGACTTCTATCCTATCCTTATCAAGAATATTCATTACTTCATCTAGCCAACTAAAATCATATACTCCATCATCTGGTTCTAGTCTGCTCCAAGCAAATTCAGCCAATCTTACTACATTTATGCCTGCTTTTTCCATAAGACTGGCATCAATAGACCATCTCTCTTTTTCCCAGTGTTCTGGATAGTAATCCGCACCTAGGTACATACCATCCTCCTTTTAAATAAGATATTAGAAATTTCTCTTGACATCTATTATAATTATTTTTAGAGGTGATTACAATATGGGTAGAATAAAACTTATCGCTTTTGATTTAGATGGGACAATATTAGAAGAAGGATTGGTTATTCCAGAAGAGACAAGAAACGTGCTAGAAGAAGCATTAGAGCTTGGTATAAAGATAACTACAGCTAGTGGGCGTAAACTGGAAGACCAATACAAGATTCTTCAAAGTAATGATATGGGAGACTCTAAGGGTTGGCCACATTCCCTTATAGTGAATGAGTCTCAAATATATTTTTTAAATAGAGAAGATTATGAGCCATTTGAGGCTTGGAATAATAAGGTCCACCAAGAGTGGATAAAGGTATATCCAAAAGCTAGAGAGATAGCATTAGAAGAGATAACAAGATTACAAGGAGAAGGAATTAATACCCAACTTTATATAATAGATGAAGATGCTATAGCAAGAAATATTGTAGGTATAAGATTTGAAAATGTGGAAGATGTAGGTATGTTTGAAGAGTATTTATCTAAAAGATTGCTCAATAATGAAGATGGTCTATGGTGTAATAGAAACCACCGGTTAGTACAGATATTGCCTAAAATTGCAGGGAAGGGAAGTACAGTTTCTAACTTAGCAAGATATTTAGGAATAAAGCCTCAAGAGGTCATCGTAATTGGAGATGCTGGTAATGATTTAGATATGATTGATAGTTATTATGGGTTTTACCCAGCTACAGTTTCAAATGCAGAACCCAGAGTAATGGAAGCTGTAAAGAAAAATGGAGGGTATATAGCCTCGCAACCTATAAGTAAAGGTGTAGCTGAGATAGTAAATACTTTAGTTTTAAATCATAGAATATAATTTCCCTTATTAACTTAATTTTGATATAATATAATTATAAGATGCCGAATTCCTCAAAAAGAGGAAACGGGAGAACCTCCTTTGGGGTGCATTCTGCATTTCTGCAGATAGGGGTCCCTTCTTTCCGAACCCGTCAGCTAATCCCGTAGGCATAGAAGGGAGTGATTATTTTGGATTCACAAAAACCTACTTTCTGTGTGTTAGGAGCAGGCCATGGAGGTCAAGCTCTCGCTGCTCATTTAGCAATTCTTGGTTTTGATGTAAGTCTATACAATCGTACCTATGCCCGTATAAAACAGATTGCCGTTCTTGGTGGTATAAATTTGGAAGGTGAAGTAAAGGGTTTTGGAAAACTCTCTCTTGTCACTGACAATATTGAAGAGGCTATAAAGGATAGAGAAATACTTATGATAGTAGTTCCTGCCTATGCTCATAGGTCTCTTGCAGAGAAAATGGCTCCATACCTAAAAAATGGACAGAAGATTGTTCTAAATCCAGGTAGGACAGGTGGAGCTCTGGAAGTTAGGACAGTTTTAAAAGAGAAGGGAATAAAAAAAGAGGTAATAATTGCAGAAGCCCAGACATTTATATACGCTTCTCGTTCAGAAAATCCTGGACAGGTAAGGATATTTCGGATAAAGAATGCTATTCCTGTAGCGGCTATTCCTGCATATCGGACAGTAGAACTTTTAAATAGATTGAAGATTGCCCTTCCTCAATTTGTCCCAGGTGACAATGTAATGAATACAAGTCTAGATAATATTGGAGCGATATTTCACCCTGCTCTTACTATACTAAATGCAGGACGGATAGAAAGTACTCGTGGTGATTTTCAATATTATGTAGAAGGTATAACACCATCTGTCTCTTTAGTCCTAGAAAAGATGGATAGAGAAAGGGTGGCTGTAGCTGCTGCATTAGGGATAAGGGTATTGACAGCAAGAGAATGGCTGTATGTAGCCTATGATGCAGTAGGGAAAACCCTCTATGAAGCAATACAAAATAATGAAGGATATAAAGGCATTATGGCCCCTCCGACTTTGAATACTCGTTATATTGAAGAGGATATCCCTATGAGTCTTGTTCCGATAGCTTCTTTAGGGGATATGCTTGGTATTCCTATTCCTACTATTAAGGCTATTATACACCTTGCCTGTATAATTCATAACTGCAACTATTGGGAAAAGGGAAGAACTGCGGAGAAGCTTGGTATAGCCAACTTATCCCCAAAGGAAATCACCAGATTAATAATGGAGGGGGAGTGAGATTATGAGGATAATTGCTTGTTCTCTTGAGCCTTGCATCCATATAGCTGGTGTAATGAATTTTCTAAACATAGTAGAAAGGCTAGGGCATCAAGCGATATTTCTAGGGCCTGCTTTAAGTTTAGAGGAGCTCTTTTCAAATATCGATAAGTATCAGCCAGATATGGTAGGGGTAAGTTTTAGGCTTACTCCAGAGGTAGCTAGAAATATCTTTTCTCAGTTGAGGGTACTTATAGAGGAGAAAAATCTCATTCATATTAAATTTGTACTTGGGGCTACCCCTTCAGTAGCTAAAGTAGCTAAAGAATGTGAGATCTTTGATGCAATATTTACAGGAGAAGAATCTCCAATGGAGGTAGCTGTATATCTTAAAGGAGAAGGAGTAATCAGAAAGATTTCTTATCCTCAAAATTTTGTAGACCGGTTAGAAGCAAACAAGCCTTTTCCTATTTTAAGGCATCACTTTGGTTTACCTTCGCTAGAAGAGACAATTCAAGGGGCAAGAGAGATAGCTGAGGCAAATGTGCTTGATGTTATTTCTATTGGTCCTGACCAGAATGCCCAGGAATTTTTCTTTAGACAAGAAGAAATAAAAAAAGAATTATCAGGAGCAGGAGGAGTCCCTTTAAGAAAAAATGAGGACTTATTAAGAATTTATGAAGCTACAAGAACAGGAAATTATCCTCTTCTTCGCTGTTATAGTGGGACAAGGGACCTTATAAGGTGGGCAGAATTACTTTTAGAGACTATTCATAATGCCTGGGCGGCTATTCCTCTTTGTTGGTACAGTAGTCTAGATAAAAGGTCATCTAGACTTCTTGTAGAAGCTATCAAAGAGGATCAGCAGGCTATGAAATGGCATGCTGAAAGGAATATTTCTGTAGAAGTTAATGAGGCTCATCATTGGAGTTTAAGAGATGCACCAGATGTAGTAGCAGTTGTTACAGCTTTTCTTGCTGCATATAATGCTAAGGCTATGGGTGTAAAACACTATATAGCTCAGCTTATGCTTAACACTCCTACTTCTACCTCAGGTAGGGCTGATTTAGGGAAGATGTCAGCAGTTTTGGAACTTCTCTCTACATTGAAGGATGAAAATTTTACTGTTTATCGTCAGATCCGTACTGGTTTGACTAGTCTTTCTTCTAATATGTCAGTAGCTAAGGGACAGCTTGCTTCTTCTATACAGATGGGTTTAGCACTTTCTCCACATATTGTTCATGTGGTAGGTTTCTCTGAAGGAGACCATGTTGCCACAGCATCTGATGTTATTGAAAGCTGTAAGATAGTTCAAGGAGTGATAAGAAATTACTCTCTAGGTTTTCCTAATCTTCTCTTAGATGAAGGGGTTATCTCTAGAAAGGAACATCTTATAAAAGAAGCCAAGATACTTATATCTAGTATAAAAGAACTTGGAATTTCTGGGAAAGACCCGTTAGTTGACCCAGAGGTAATAGCCAAAGCTATAAAAATTGGTCTTTTAGATGCCCCTCAATTAAGGGGAAATCCTGAGGCTTGTGGAAAGATTAAGACACGTATGATAAATGGAGGATGTGAGGCTGTAGATGAGAAAGGGAATCCTTTAAGTGAGGAAGAAAGGATTGAAAGACTTAGGGTTGAATATGAAAAAGTGTATACTAGTATATAATCAGGATAGAAAGGTAGGGACTTCTATCGGGGCAGTAGATTATATAAAAGAAGCAATCAATTCTTTAGGGTATGAATGTAAAATAGTTCCCTTTAGTAAGGATTTTATCTCTGTAATAGATGAGGAACAGCCCGATATTGTATTTAACTATTATACTGCTACTGGATTTTCCCAATGTATGGTTCCTTATATCTTAGATTGGTTGAAAATTCTATATACAGGTTCTGGACCTGTAACTCAAGTCTTAGCTATAGATAAGGAGTATACTAGTATATTCCTTATCTATTATAATATACCTGTCCCTCAGTTTTCTATTGTCCGAAAAGGAGAAGAGGTCAATTTTACTCTTCCATTTCCAGTTATAGTTAAGCCTGCTTGTGGAGGCTCAAGCGAAGGTATTTCTAAGAACTCAGTAGTAAGAGCAAAAGAAGAGTTGAATATTCTTTTAGAAGACTTATTTAATCAGGGATTTGATAAACTCTTAATCTCCTCTTTTATAGAGGGCAGAGAGTTTACTGTAGGTATTATTGGTAATAGATTTCCTTCTGTGCTTGGTATACTTGAAACTAGCATAAAGCCGGATGAAATTCTTACAAAAGAATTGAAAGATGAATTAGAAATGTATGATAAAAGAGTGACTTCTTATACTGGTCCATTATATGAGAAGATAAAAGAAGTAGCTCTTTTAAGTTATAAGATTCTAGGTTGTAAGGATTATGCAAGAATTGATATAAGGCTTGGTAGAGATGATGTTCCTTATGTTATAGATGTGAATGCTCTTCCTGGATTACACCCTTATTACAGTTATATACCAAGAATAACTGAAGATACAGGATTAGGATATAGAGGTCTTATAGAAAGGATAATAAAAGAAAATATTTGATGAAGAGAGCCCACATTAAAGTAGTTCCAGCTATTGACTAACTGATAAAATGGTTTATAATATATAGTGTTCCTCGGTAGCTCAACAGGCAGAGTGGCCGGCTGTTAACCGGTTGGTTGTAGGTTCGAGTCCTACCCGGGGAGCCATTTTTAATAGAGTAAACTAAAGGCTTCCATCATTTTTGGAAGTCTTTTTTATTATTGACATCTACCGTCTTATCTTGTATTATCTAGGGTAGATTAATTGTTTTGATAAATGTAAACCTTCTATAGAAAGGGTAATAAAGTAAGGTATAGAAACTATGGACACTATTGAGGAATTTCAAAGTTTACTAAGAGAACTTTTCCAATTTGAAACTTCTGACCTGGATTTTGGGATTTATCGGATTTTAAATTATAAAAGAGAGAGAATTAAAAAATTTATTGAAAAAGACCTTGTAAATAGAGTTGAATATGCCTTTACTAAACATAAAGATGAGAGATTAACTGACATCAATCAAAGATTTGAAGAAGCAAAACAGGAACTTATTGATACTGCAAAAAAGTTGGGGAAAGAACCCTTAGCTCCTACAGGGAATCTCAAAGATGAGTTTAAAGAGTCTGAATTAGGAAGAAAATATTTATCTTTAAAAGTACAGAAGGAAGAAGCAGAAACAATTGACGAGATTAAGCTTCAAGTATTTAATGACCTTTATAACTTCTTTTCTCGCTTTTATGAGGAGGGAGATTTTGTTCCCCAATATCGCTATTCCATAAAAGGGCATAAATACGCAATACCTTACAATGGTGAAGAGGTAAAGCTCTATTGGGCAAATAATGAGCAGTATTATACGAAGACAGGACTTCTTTTTAGAGATTACATTTTCCAGATAAATCCCCCTCTTGTAGAGGGGCCAGGGGTGTTTAAAGTCCTCTTTCGCACTGTATCCGCTAAAGAAGAATTAGGCTCTAATAAAGCTACGAAGGAAAGATTTTTTGTCTTAGATGATGAAAATCCAGTGGATAGTGAGGGGAATAAAACTTTAATTATCAGATTTCAATATAGAGAATTAATAGAGAAAGAAGTAAAATACTATAATATTGAGGGAGGAAGTAATACTTCAAAGCAAGAAAAGATAAACCAGAAATGTTATGAGGAAATTTTGAATTCCCCTCGTATAGAAGGGTTAGGGGTGTTTATCAAAAATGTTTTAACTAAGGAATACAAACACACCCCGTCTGCTAACGCAGACACCCCTCTAAAAGAGGGGAAAAATAAAAAACCTCTGCTTCTTTACCAGATTTCAAGATTTACTGCCAAAAACACAAAGGATTATTTTATTCATAAAAATCTGAAGAAGTTTCTCTCCGAGCAACTGGATTACTTCATCAAAGCAGAAGTCCTAAATATTGAAACATTAGAGAAAGAAAGATTTTTAGATAAGCATATAACCCGTGCGAAGGTAGTGCGTGAAATTGGAGAGGATATTATTGATTTTCTTTCACAGATTGAGGATTTTCAAAAAAGATTATGGGAAAAGAAAAAGTTTGTCTTAAGGACGGAATATGTAATTACTACTGATAGAGTGCCAGAAGAATTTTATGATGAGATTTGGAAAAACAAAGAACAGAAAAAAGAATGGAAGGAATTGGGGTTTGATACATCTTTTCTGTCATTGCGAGCGAATGCGAAGCAATCTCTAAAAGATCTCAAATTGCCAATAGATACAAAATATTTCTCTGAAGATTTTAAATTAAGTCTTCTTGAAAAGATTACTTCCTCTTCTGTCGTTGCGAGCGATAGCGAAGCAACCTCTCTTGATGATTTGCTTGATGGCATCTTAATAAAAAGTGAAAACTGGCAGGCATTAAATTTGCTTCTGAGTAAGTATAAAGAAAGTATAAAAACAATTTATATTGACCCACCATATAACACAGGGAGCGATGGATTTCTTTACAGGGATAGATACCAGCATTCTTCTTGGCTTACAATGATGGAGAATAGGTTGAGTTTGGCGAGGGAGTTGATGAGGGAGGATGGGACTATTTTTATAAGTATAGATGATAATGAATTGAAAAATTTAAAAAATATGTCACATTCGTTAGGATATTTCATGATTTCAAACTTCATAAGGAAAAGTGGTATTGCACCTAGGCAAGATGTGAAATTTATCGCAACCGAGCATGACTATGTATTATGCTTAGCCAAAAACATTGAAAAAGTGAGCATTAACAAGAAATTGGCGGAATTAAGTGAGGGGTATCCCTATGAAGATAAATTTTTATCAGAAAGAGGCAGATTTACTTTGAATAAATTAGACAGAGGAAGTATTCATTATTCGGAAAGTTTAGATTATCCCATTACTGTAATTAAAGGCACTACTATTGATGTTATGGAAGGGAACAGTATTAAACGAATTATTCTCAATGAAGATATTAAGTTATGGCCGGGAGGAGATCCAAAAGATAGACAGTGGACATGGAGATGGTCGAAAGATAAATTAGAATGGGGAATGGAGAATAAAATGATAGTATTTAGAAAAGTAAGTAGTGGGTGGTCTATATATTTTAAACAGTATCAATTTATTGACAATAATCTAAAACCAATAGAAAGAGAAAATCCTTACAGAAGTCTATTACTCGACTTTACAAATGAGATTGGAAACAAAGAAATAAAGAATCTTTTTGGTAGTTTAACATTTACGTCGTTTCCAAAACCAGTACCCTTAACTCATCACTTATTAAAAATTGGTGCCGATAAGAAATCTTATGTCCTTGACTTCTTCGCCGGCTCAGGCACAACCGCCCACGCAGTTATGAAGCTTAACAAAGAAGATGGAGGCAAAAGAAAATTTATCCTTGTGGAGATGGCAGATTATTTTGATACAGTCATAATTCCAAGAATTAAAGAGGTTGCATACTCTTTTAATTGGAAAAATGGAAAACCACAAGATACTGATGGAATTGGTGGCTTTTTCAAATACCAAATCCTTGAACAATACGAAGACACACTTGATAACATTGAACTAAAAGAAAACATAAAGGCACAGGAACTCTTTAAAGACGAATACCTTTTAAAATATTTCCTTGACTACGAAACAAGAGAAAGTCTATATCTATTAAACATTAAAAAATTGAAAAATCCATTTGCATACAAACTAAAAGTTAATCTTTCAGAAGTAGGAGAACCACAAGAGATGGTGGTAGACATTTCAGAGACTTTCAATTATCTTTTGGGATTGAAAGTGAAGAAAGTAAAGGCAAGAGATTGCTTCATCGCTAACGCTCCTCGCAATGACAAGGAAAGAAAATACTTATTTATCCTTGGAGAAAAAGAAGGGAAAGATTATGCAATAGTTTGGCGTGAATATAATGATAAGTGGGAAGATGAAGATTTTAAGAAAGATAAAGAATTTATCATCAAAGGACTTTCAGAATGGAAACCTTATATTGTTTATGTAAATGGGCAGAGTGTTTTAACTCCAAAGATCGGGGACGGTGGCGCAGAAATTAGATACATTGAACCCGAATTTAAAAGGTTAATGGGGGGGTAAAATATTAAAGTTAAGAAACTTTTATTATATTACGCATATTGACAACCTGTCCTCAATTTTGGATAAGGGAATTTTGTCACATAAGTATATTGTGGAAGATAAAATCCCATTTACCCCTATTTATGATGCGGAAATTATTGAGAGAAGAAAAAATATTAAAACCCCCGACAATAGAAATCTATGGGATTTTGTAAATCTCTATTTTCAACCAAGAAATGCTATGATGTATCGCGTAGTATTTTTCAGCGGTAAAAATATTGACGATATTATCCTTATTGGAGTTAAGAGCAGTATCTTAAATAGGCCAGATATTTACATTACCACAGGCAACGCTACAAGTTCAGATTCAGAGATTTTACAAAAATCAGAAGCAAAAGAGAAAATTAAAAATATAAGAGAAAAGACCAACAAAGAGTGGTGGACTTCTGAAAATGATTCCAAAAGGGAGTTAATGGCAGAATGTCTTGTTCCTGACATGATTTCCACTGATTATATACAAGAAATATATACCAGTTCTTTAAGTTCTTCTCAGAAAGTGAAAAAAATGATAAAAAAAGAAATTCCTGTTATTCCTGAACCCACATTATTTTTCTTATCCTCACGAAAAATTCCCTTAACAAATAATCTTTCTCTTGTTGAGGGTGATATGTTTTTCTCAAGAAGACAAACGCTTACTATAAGTGTGAATACCATAGGAGTCATGGGCAAGGGGCTTGCTTCAAGAACTAAATATCAATTTCCGCGAGTTTATGTTACTTATCAAGATTTATGCAGAAATAAAACATTAAAAATGGGTAAACCTTATCTCTATAAAGGGAAAATATCACTGGATTACTTATTGGTAGATGAACCGGAGAAGTTGTTAAATGCAAATTTAGAAACTTGTTTTTTGCTTTTCCCTACTAAAACTGATTGGAGAGAAATGGCAGATATTAAAGGTATTGAAGAGGGATTAAAATGGCTCGTTGATAATTATAAGAAAGAAGGAATGGAATCTTTAGCTATGCCAGCGCTTGGTTGTGGACTCGGATGGTTGGATTGGGGAATAGTTGGTCCCTTGCTTTGCAGGTATTTAAAGCAATTGGATGTTATAGTTGATTTGTATTTGCCTATAGAGAAGAAAATTCCTGAGGAACAACTTTTTGAAGATTTCTTATTAGGTGACTAATCAATGAATATTGAAAAATACCTTATCTTAAATAAGTACTTACTTTCTCTTTTTGGAGTGAGTGATTTCAGGGATTTGCAGGAGAAATTAAAGGATGCACGAGTTGATGTTGATAGTGATGGGAGAAATCATTTTGTAAATGCCCTACGGTCGTCATTTGAAAATAGAAAAATTTCAGAAGATGATCTTCTTGGATATGATGAGAATATCCAAGCTTATGTAAGAAAAATCAATTACAAACGTGAACCTGTTTCTTTAAAATACTTTCAATATTTAGCGGTGCTTTTTACGGAGATTGTTTTAGATAATCTTAAAAATAGAAGACTTGAACTTCTGTATGAGTTAAACGAATTTTTAGAAACTTATAAAGAAATTGACATCATAGATAAATTCAATGAACAAGATTTAAAGAAGCTTGCCTTTTGGGTGGCAACGGGTTCAGGGAAAACACTTATTGCACATATAAACTACTATCAATTTTTCAATTACAAATTATTCTCTCCTGACAATATTATCTTTATTACTCCTAATGAGGGACTCTCAAAACAGCATTTTGAAGAACTACAAAAAAGTGGGATTCCTGCAAGACTTTATAGTGGTAATTTGAATAGTGGTTTTAAAGATGAGAGAGAAGTCCTTGTAATTGAAATAACAAAATTTGTTGAGGAGAAAAAAGGTAGAGGAATAACCCTTTCTGTAGATGTATTTGAGGGAAGAAATCTTATTTTTGTAGATGAGGGGCATAAAGGAAGAAGGTCTGAAGAGCAAAAATGGGCAAGATTAAGAAATAAATTAGCAAAAGATGGTTTTGTTTTTGAATATAGTGCCACTTTTGGACAGATTCTAAGTAAGAGCAACGAGGAACTTCTTGAAGAATATGCCAAATCTATCATTTTTGATTACTCCTATAAATACTTCTATCTTGATGGATATGGAAAAGATTTTTCTGTTTTAAATGTAAAGCAAGGAAAAGTTAGTAACCAGGAATTTCAAGAAGCTATGTTCATAGCCAATCTTTTGTCTTTTTACGAACAAATTCTGGTTTATGAAGAGAATAAGTATCTTGCAAAAGAATACAATATTGAAAAGCCCCTTTGGATTTTTGTTGGTACCACTGTTACTGGAAAAGAAGAGGAATCTGATGTGGTTCAAATTGTGGAGTTTATGAAGAAGGTAATCAATGAAGAAGAATGGGTAAGAAATTGGGTGGAAAAGATTTTAAATGGAAAAACTAACCTAAAGAATGAAAAAGATGCGGATGTATTTAAAGACCGATTTAGGTATTTAAGAGAAAAGGGAGTTGATTTTGAAGGTTTATATAAAAGAGTCTTTGGCGGAAAGGGAAGCTTTAAAATTTACGAACTAAAGAATGCGGAAGGAGAATTGGGCTTAAAGGTTGGAGATAATGAGTATTTTGGAGTTATAAATATTGGTGATGTCTCAGGATTTAAGAAACAATTAGAGGGGAAAGGAATAGTGATAGAGCAAGATGTTATATCAGGCTCTCTTTTTGATGATATAAAGAGGGAAAACTCTAAAATAAATCTTCTTATAGGATCAAAGAAATTTATTGAGGGATGGGATACCTGGAGGGTTTCTTCGATGGGGCTTTTGAATATCGGTAAAGGTCAAGGTCCTCAAATTATTCAGTTATTTGGTAGAGGCATAAGACTAAAAGGTAAAGGTATGTCTCTTAAAAGAAGTAATGAAAAGAGCCTTATTCAGATCCTGGAGGCCCTTAATATTTACGGTATTAAGGCAGATTATCTAAGTAAGTTTTTAGAGGCAATAAGAAAAGAAGAGGTAGATTTTGAGACCATTGAAATACCTATTGTACCAAGACATAAAGAAAAATGGAAGGACCTTTACATCCTCGATAAGGATGAGAATAAAAAGTTTGAAGAAGTTGAAGTTTTAAAATTAGAGATTGATGAGGGAATTCATCCCTCATTAGATCTTCTACCAAAAGTAACAATATATCTTGGAAGAGAGAGGAAAGAAGAAGGCGTTAAGATGGAAGAAATTAAGCCAGAGGTTGAGGAAATAAGAATTCCAGAAGATTTTGTAGAATTACTTAGTTGGCAAAGAATATGGGAAGATATTTGGAATTATAAAATCACAAGAGGATATTGGAATTTAGTTTTTGATAGGACTGGGTTAAAAAATATACTTTTGTCTAATAAATATAAAATCTTGACTCTACCTGAGGTATTTGAGGTAAAAAATCCAGAGAACCTAAAAAGGATAGAAGATATAGCAATTCTTGTTATTAAAAAATATATAGATATATTTTACAGAAAATATGCTAAGCGTTTTGAGACGGAAAATTTGCGTTATGCCCCTATAGGGAAACAGTTAGTATTTCCTGGTTTCAAGGAGAGAGAAGAAAAGGGATACATTGTACAGGTAGATAAAAGAGAAAGAAAACTTATCGAAGAAATAAAAAAGTTAGCAAGTAATTTAAATGAGTTACTTAAGGATGATGATAAAGTCTTGCCTCGGATTTATTTCGATAACCATTTATATCTACCAATACTCTTACAGGGTAAAAACATAGATAAAATTTCTCCTCCTGGCCTTGTAGAGAGCGAAGAAAAATTTGTTTT
>Ga0315282_10009255_pt1 | contig 15687 bp, 15 predicted proteins | sample YL17G07_20_MG_FD_203693 | JGI IMG/M metagenome (GOLD analysis project Ga0315282, IMG submission 203693) | Sediment microbial communities from Yellowstone Lake, YNP, Wyoming, USA - YL17G07_20 | ecosystem: Environmental > Aquatic > Freshwater > Lake > Sediment | place: USA: Wyoming | collected...
TTGAAGTCGTCCTTGAAGCAAAGGTGGATCTTGCCCTTGTACGTCCCCGCCACCTGGACCGTGGGGCCCGAGGTGCTGTACGGCTTCTTCTCACCGGACTCGATCGTCAGCGCGCAGGCCCAGGGGCTGTTCACGCTGGACGGCGTGGCGCCATCCATGTAGCCGTAGAGCATGGTGCCCTCCTTGTGAGGCAGCCCCATCGCGGTCTCGATCTTGTAGCCTGGCGCCAGATCCTGCGTCGTTGTGACGACGACCTGGGTGTCGCTGCTGAGAGTATCGGAGTCGCTCGCCATCGCCTTGTCACTGAACTCGATCATGCGCAGCTTGCCCTGCTTGACGTCCATGACCACGCTTTTGGGCTCAAACAGCTTCCCGTGAACCGCTCCCTTGACGGCGCCGGTCGGGATCTTGCTCAGCAAGGGCGTCTCCGTCCAAGCGTACGCGGATAGCTCCGGTGCCGGGCCGGCCGCGCTCGCGGCCGTGGACTCCGTCGCTGAGGCGGACGGCGGGGGCTCCGCCGGGGCTGTCGCGGGACGGGCGGCCTTGCTCACAGCCGGGGTACCCGGAGACACGGCGGTCTCCGGCGGCTTAGAGCATCCGGAAGCTAGAACGAGGCCCACTGCCGACCCAAGCACGATGACCGCGATGAACCTGCTCACTGGGGGCGCTCCTCTCAAGCTCGGGCACTCAACCGAGGGCCCTGCGGACCTTGCTGACCCGCACAGGTGGCGCGGCCTTCGCGGGGCCGTGAGCCAGGTCCTGCAGCGCCCGAACGCGGGGACTCCGAGCGGCCGTCTCAGCGGGCGGCGCCAGCCGAGCGCCGCCGCCGAACCAGCCATGCGACGCCGAGCGGCGGGGCCCAGAGCCAGGCGAACAGGAGCAGCCAGATGCAGACGCGGAGGAGCCAACCGACGGATGCCCCCGCGGCTGAGGCGGCGCCTGTCCAAGTTCCGCCGAGCCCCTCGGGAGGCGGCGTCTCGGACCGCTGTAGGAACCTCGCCGACACAGTGGCGAGATCGGTCGCAGAGGCGATGTTGAACAGCTCGCCCCGAGTGTTGTCCTGGGCCTTCCGCGCCTCGTCGGCCTTCGCCCTGTCGGCGGATGCCGGCTGGGGCTGCTTGGCCGTCTTGGCCGACTCCCGGAGCCGTTCCTCGCGCCCCTGGTCGGTGGCGAGCGTGCGCTGAGCGGCGAGGTAGCGCGCGGTCAGGTCCTCGCCGGCGATCTCACGAGTGGCGACCCAGCCGAGAGCGCCGAAGGCGTTCACCGCGTCGCCGACCCGCTCGCGCGGCACGCGGCAGACGACCTCGCCCTTGGGCGGGTCGGCGGTTGCCTGCAGGCGAGAGGCGAGGACGAACCCACCCTCATCTTGGACCGCCTGCTCCGCGCCGAGGACGGCCTCGTGAACGCTCGCCACCCACACCTCGCTCTGGGCCTCGTAGGAGACCTTCAGCTCATCGGCGAGGCCGTACCCGCCGGACGGCGGCTTGAGCGATGTAGACGGCAGGAGCCCGGGCGGGACTTCCCTCACCATCTTCGCGTGCCCGTCGGCGTAGCCGACATTCATCCCGCCGTTGTGGCGCAGCGCGGGCGCGCCGGTGTCGTCAGCCTCGTAGACGATCACGGCCGCTTGCTTGTCGGGGATGGAATCGAGCTCGGCTCCCGACCATTGCCGGTTCATCGCATAGGAGCGTCCCATCTTGGGATCGCCGTTGGGACACTCGAAGATCATGGCGTTCTTGGTGTAGTCGTGGAGCTGCTTCTGCCAGTCGCGAGCACTTGGGAGGTGGCCGCTGTAGTCCTGAGCGTAGGCCAGCATACCCGTCATGATCTGCCTGACGTTCGACAGGCAACTCGTCTGCCGGGCCTTCTCACGGGACTTGCCGAAGACAGGGAAGAGCACTACCGCAACGAGGGTAAGCAGCGCGGCGGCAGCAAGAGGCGCTGTCACCCTCCGCCACTTGATCTCTCGACGGTGGCGCTCCGACCTGGCAGCGTGCTCGCGCACAGCGGAGATGACAGCGCCCGAGACGTCGATGCCCTCCATTTCGTTCAGGAGCGCCCGGACGTACGCGTCCCGGTCGGTCTGCGCCCGGCTCAGGTACTCGGCCGCCGCGGGGTCACCCTCCACAAGGGTCCGCGCCCGAGCGGCGGCGTCCGCGTCGCACTCGCCGTCGGCGTAGGCGCAAAGCAGGAACTCAACCTCTTCAGGCAAGTCCTTGGTCGGCATCAGGTTACACCCCCTTCGGCCGCGGCGAAGGCCTCCCGCAGCTCGCGCCGCGCATGGCAGCACTTCACCCGGACGGTCCCGATCGTGGTGCCGAAGGCCCGCGCCATCTCCTCGTAGCTCATGTCGTGGATGTAGCGGGCCGTGAGGAGCTCGCGGGTCGCGCTCGGCAGGCGGTCGAGCAGGTCGATGGGGCTCGGGCCGCCCGCGGCCGGGGCCGACGCCGGGTCGGGAATGCCGTCTACATCGACGTCGGCCGGTGGCGGGCGCCGCCCCCGTAGGTACCGCCGGCATCGGTGGCGGAGGATCCCATAGAGCCACTGCGAGAAGCGGCGCGGGTCACCGAGGCTGCTGAGGTTGCGGTAGGCCTCGATGAAGGCCTCCTGCGTCGCGTCCTTCGCGGCTTCGATGTCGCCCGTGAGATGGCGCGCGGTCGCGAGGGCGCTGCGCTGGTACCTGGCGACGAGCTCCCCGAAGGCCGCCGGGTCGCCGGTCCGTGTGCGCCTCACAAGCTCGGGATCGCTGCTTGCCAATGTGGTACCCGCTCCCATCGAGCCACTGCCGCATTGCATGTGCCACCGGGAGGGCAATGTGTTAACCGCCGATCCCGGGCCTTGGGGCAATGGGCTTCAGCCCATTGTACCCAGCCACAATGGGCTGAAGCCCATTGCCTCCGTAGTGGGGGACAGGCGATCTCGCATCGCCGGGCGAAGCCACTCGTGTGCAAACTTGGAGGAGCGAAGAGGGAGGCGCCACGATGCGCGCACTCATGGCAGTACTGGCCGCACTGCTGATCGGAGGCATGGCGATGGCGGACGTGAACCCGAGGGACTACGGGGCGGTGGGCGATGGGTCGGCCGATGATACGGCGGCCATCCAGGCCGCCCTCGACGCGGCGGCGACTCAGGGCCCCGTCTGCGCGTTGCCGGCGGGCCTGTACCGGATCAACGGATCTCTTGATGTGCCACCAGGGGTGACCCTCAAGGGCGCCTCGGGCGGGGTGCCCCACTCCGAGCACCCGATAGGCACCGTCCTGCTGGCCTACGGCGGCGCCGGCGACGAGAACGGCGCGCCGCTGGTGACCCTTCGCCCGAACGCGGTCATTCGCGAGATGACGATCCACTATCCGGAGCAGACCCTCCCCGATGTAGTGGCCTACCCCTGGGCGATCCGTGTGGACGGCGAGCTCTGCCAGATCCTCGACATAACGCTCACGAATCCCTACAAGGCCTTGGACCTGGGGACGAACTGGAACGAGCTGCACACGGTCAGGAACGTCTTCGGCTGCCCTCTAAAGGTTGGCGTCTACATTGACCAGTGCTCCGACATCGGCCGGATCGAGAACGTGCACTTCAACCCCAACTTCTGGACCCGCATGGGCCTCCAGCCCGGCTACCCCAAGGGCGGTGACATCAAGGCGTACCTGGAGAAGAACCTCGTAGGCTTCATGATCGGCAAGACCGACTGGGAGTTCATCTCGAACTGCTTCGTGATCTTCCCGCGGATCGGCTACCACTTCGATGACTTCGGCCATGGGCCGGGCAACGCGGTCCTCACCCAGTCGGGGAGCGACATCTGCCCGGTCGCTGTGCGCGTCGACCGCTCCCAGGGTCACGCGGGAGTGCAGTTCGCCAACGGCCAGTTCATGGGCACCATCGAGGTGGGTGAGGCCAACGAGGGCCCGGTGAAGCTCGCCAACTGCGGCTTCTGGCCCGTGGCGGAGACGGGTGTGCAGATCGACAAGCGCGGGCCGAGCACCCTCATGCTCACTTCGTGCCACTTCGCGGGCTGGGATTCGGCCGGCGAGGGTCTGCCCTGCATCCGCGCCTCCGGCGGCCGCCTCATGGTGAACGGCTGCGACTTCATGGAGCCCACGCCGACCGTTCTGTTGGAGGAGGGCCTAGCCGCCGCGATCGTCCAGGGCAACCTTATGCGCGGTGAGAACGCGATCACCAACAACTCCTCGGCCGAGGTCGTCATACAGGGCAATACGAGGGAGTGAAGGGACCGACCGGGAGAGGGAATGGGGCGTGAAGATGCGTAGCGCAGTCGGCAAGGTGAGTCACGAACGGCAAGACACTGTCACCGTCGCGGGGCGGGTCTTCAGCTATCGCGCCAAGCAGGATCCTGAAGATGGCCGGTGGGTCGCCCTCGTTGACGACCTACCCGGATGCGGCTCCCAGGGGAGAGACCTCGAGAAGCTGAGGGAGATGGTGGCCGACGCGGTGTACGGCTACCTCGTCGTTCGTGGGGACATCGAGGACGATGCCGAAGAGGCCCACGCGGCTGCCGGCTGACCTACCCACAGTCAAGGTGCACAACGCGCTCAAGCGACTGGGCTTCAGGCTGCAGCGCGAAGGCACAAAGCATAGCTGCTCTGTGGACTCTGATGACCACAGCCGTATCGTGGTGATCCCGGGCCACTCGAGGCTGAAGAGGGCGCTTCTCGAAGGCGAACTCAGGAGCGCGGGCATCTCTGAGGCCGACTTCATGAATCAGTTCTGAGCGTCCTAGGGGCGACCTGCCGGTCGCACCTACTTCGTGACCGACAAGCGAATGTCCGCGTAGTCCGTTGAGCCGACCAGCTTCATCGTGGTAGTCGTCGTGCCGGTGCCGACGCGGCCACGATCGACGGTGACGGTCACGATGTCGACCCCGTCGCCGTGGTCCGGCGTGCACGTGACCCACTCGGGAGCTTGCATGATGCGCCAGTCGAGCGCGTTGCCCGTCTCGCGGAACTTCACCATGAAGGTCAGCTCCTCGCGGTCGCGGCCGAAATCAAGGTAGCCCGGCTCCGCGCGAATGAGGGCCCTGTTCGAGCCGGAGAAGATGGCGGTCGTGCAGCCGGTCGCCGCAAGCAGCGCCAGTACCCCTGTGCACATCCACCCTCGCCGCAATGCCATTCCGATAGCCCCCTCGCCGTCCGGGCCACTCTGTTCCACGGCCGGCCCGCTGTCCCCTACATCGACCGGCGCCGCCCGAACTGATCGAACAGCACCGCCGCCAGCAGCACGACTCCCATAGCCACATACTGGTAGAAGGTGTCCACGTTCATCAGATTCATCGTGTTGTTGACCGTGCCCATCACGAGCACGCCGACGAGCACCCCCCAGATCGTTCCGACGCCTCCCGAGAGCGACACCCCGCCGAGGACGCATGCGGAGATCACGGCCAGAGAGAAGCCCTGCGAGGTCTTTGGGTCGCCGATACCCATCCTCGCCGACAGGATGACGCCCGCGAACCCGGCCACCAGCCCCTGGAGGGTGAAGATGGCGATCTTCACGCGGTCGACCGGGATGCCCGCCAGGCGCGCCGCCTCCTTGTTCCCGCCGATCGCGAGCGTGTTGGCGCCGTAGACGGTCTTGGTCAGCAGCAGTCCGAACACCACGAAGCACGCCGCCGTGATCCACACCGGGGTCATGCCCGCTCCCAGCGCCATGACCGCCGGGTCGGCGACGGCGGTCGCCTTGCCTCCGCAAAGGATGTAGCCGACTCCGCGCACTACGAGCATCGTGCCCAGCGTCGCGATCAGCGCGTTGACCCGCAGCTTGGCGATCAGCGCCCCGTTCAGCAGTCCGGCAAGCCCGCCTCCGAGCAGCCCACAGGCGATCGCGAGCGGCCCGCTGTGCGAGGCGCGCGCGACGACCGCGGTCAGCACGCCGCAGGCCGCGACAATCGCCTCTACCGACAGGTCGAAGTCGCCCGAAGCGAGGCAGAAGAGCATCGTGCAGGCGACCATCCCCACCATCGAGACGGCGAGGCCGAGGCCCTTCATGTTCTCGCCGGTGAAGAACGCGGGTACGAAGATCCGCAGCGCGACCCCCACCAGCGCCAGCAGCACCAGGGCGACCACGTTGTCGCGCAGGCCCCGCAAGGCGCGGCCCCCAAGGCCCGGGCTACCCATCGGATGCTCCTTCCGCGACCGGCAGCGCGAGCTTGAGCAGGGCTTCCTCCGTGGCGTCCGCGCGCGGCACAGAAGCGGCGATGCGCCCCTGGCGCATGACGACGATCCGGTCGGAGATGCCCATCACCTCGGGGAGCTCGCTCGACGCGACCACCACGCCGAGGCCCTGCCCGGCCAGCCGGCCGATGATGCGGTACATCTCGCTCTTGGCACCGACGTCGATCCCGCGAGTGGGCTCATCCAGCAGCAGCACCTTGACCGGCAGCGACAGCGCCCTGGCGAGGAGCGCCTTCTGCTGGTTGCCGCCGGAAAGCTGACCGGCGAGCTGCCGCAACGATGCCAGGCGTATGTCAAGCTGCCGCACGAACTCCTCGGCGTTCGCGTTCTCCGCCCCCGGCCTCAGGATGCCCAGCCGAGCGAGACTCCGGCGAACGCTCAGGTTGATGTTGTCGCTGACGGAGCGCCGGGGCACGATGCCCTCGCGCTTGCGGTCCTCCGAGCAGAAGGCGATCCCGCCTTTGATCGCGGCCTCGGGGCTCCCACCGCGGACGCGCCGGCGGCCCACGGTCACATGGCCTCCGGTGCGCTGGACGGCGCCGTAGAGGCACTTGAGGAGCTCCGTCCGGCCCGCGCCGACGAGACCGAACAGGCCCACCACCTCGCCCGCCGACAGGGCCAGGTCGATGGGCTCGGCGAGGCCGGGACCGGTCACGCCTTCGGCCTCGAGCACGGGCGCGCCGAGATCCCGCGGCGCGTAGCCGTACACGTCCGAGATCGAGCGCCCCACCATCCGGCTCACAAGGTCGTCTTGGGTCACTCCGTCCAAGCTGTGGAATGTCTCAGCGACCTTGCCATCCCGGAACACGGTCGCGGCGTCGCAGACCCGGAAGACCTCCCACAAGCGGTGCGATACGTAGACGATCGCCCGACCGGCGCCGCGCAGGTCGCGGATGACGGTGAGCAGGCGCTCGACCTCGCGGTCCGAGAGGCTGCTCGTCGGCTCGTCGAATGCGATGACCTTCGCGTCGCGGGCGAGCGCCTTCGCGATCTCCACCATCTGCCGTTGGGCCATCGGCAGCGACTCGACCCTTGCCGATGGGTCGATGTCCTCGCCCAGCTCCGCGAGCCTGTCAAGCGCCGCCTTACGGAGGGCGCGCTTGTCGAGGATGCCGTGGCGGCTAGGCAGGTGCCCCAAGAGGATGTTCTCAGCGACGGTCATCCGCGGAACGAGATGCAGCTCCTGGTAGATGATCGCCACGCCGGCGCGGAAGGCGTCGGCCGTGCCTCGGAACGCGCGCGGCGTGCCCGCGAGGCGGATGGTACCGGCGTCGGGACTGTAGGCGCCGCTCATGATCTTGAGCAGCGTCGACTTGCCCGCTCCGTTCTCCCCGATGAGTGCGTGGACCGAGCCCTCCGGGACAGACAAGCTGACGCCGTCGAGAGCCTGCACGCCGGGGAAGCGTTTGCTGATCGACTCGCACTCGAGATAGGCCGGAGACGGCAAGCCGGTGCATCCTCTCGGGGCGGTGATGCCGGGGTGCCGTTATACGTCACAGGGGGCGCGGGGACCTTGCAGGGAGCGCACGGAGGGCTCCTCCCATACGGCCACGCTGACCGACCAAAGCGCCCGTTGACCGCCGAGCCCGGGCGCGCTAGACTTGGTACTAGACTGGGGAAGGAGGTGGTCCACATTAGTACAGTAGCGGACAGTCGAGGTGACTGTAGGAGTTAGCCTCGAAGGATTCCCTACCAAGGCCAGAAGGTGACTCCAATTCAAAGCAGTCACCGGGAAGCGGGGCCTCGCGGCCCCGCTTCCTTTTTTCGGCCGATTCCGCGATGACAGTGTCACGGCGACTCCGCTATAATGACCGTTCGCGGCCGGCAGCGGATTGCCGACCGTCGGAGGTGCGCAGTAATGAGGCCGAAGATCCATCCGAACTACGACGTGTGCAAGGTAACCTGCGCGTGTGGGAACAGCTTCGAGACGCGGGCGACCGTGCCGCACATGAAGCTCGACCTCTGCGCTGAGTGTCACCCTTTCTACACGGGCAAGCAGAAGATCGTCGACACCGAGGGACGCGTGGAGCGCTTCCGTCAGCGCTACGGCCAGCGCCGGCCGGGCGCGAACGCGTAGTCCCGAGCGTTCTATCTACGAGGTCGTCGGTGTCTGCACCGCGGGCGAGTCAGCCCGCGGCTGTGTGTACGGGAAGTCCACGACGCACCGGTTGGCGGATGAGTGCTAGCGATGAGCGAGGGCGCGCCAGTCGAAACGGTAGAGCAGCCCCGGGAGGAACTCAGCCCCCGGGAGGTCGCGCATCTCTCGGGAGCGCGCGAGGAGACGCCGATCTATGGCGGCCAGGCGCTCATGGAGGGCGTCATGATGCGCAGCCCGCGATTCGTCGCGGCCGCGGTCCGGCGCGAAGACGGCGAGGTCGTCGTCAAGCGCGAGTCGCTCAGCACCGGCCCGGGACCCAAGGCAAAGCTCATGAAGCTCCCCATCGTCCGCGGCTGCGTGGCGCTCTGGGACGCGCTGAGCATGGGGATGCGCTACCTCTCCTTCAGCGGCGAAGTGCTCATGCAGGAGGCGGTCGAGCAGGAGAGCCTCGCCTTTGCCGAGGGCGAGGTGGAGATCGCCGACTCCGGCGAGAACGGCGCCGTCGCGCGCCACGTCCCGACCGGCCTGCAGGTGTCCTCCGACCGCGAGCACACGCTAGAAAGGAACCGCCGGCGTGCTGAGCGGGTCCTCAGAGGCAAGGTGGTCAGGGCGAGGGAGCGCGAGCGGGCCGACGAGCCGGGGGATGCGGCCGCGCCTGAGCCGGCCCGCGTGGCCAAGAGCAAGAAGGGCGGGCTGAGTGGGCTCGCCATGACGGCCACCATGATCGCGGCCTTCGCGGTTGCGCTCGTGGTGTTCCTGTGGCTGCCGCACGCGATAGCGTACTGGTTCACCAGCTCCGGGCTCGGCATGTGGGACCCCGGGCAGGGCCGCGAGTCGATCCCCACCGGAGCGAACATCGCCCTGAACCTGCTGGAGGGTCTGATCAGGCTCGCGTTCTTCTTCCTCTACGTCTTCGCGATCGGACAGCTCAGGGACATCAGACGCGTGTTCCAGTACCATGGAGCCGAGCACAAGGTGGTCCACGCGGTTGAGAACGAGACCGATCTGACCGTCGAAGCCGCTCAGCGCTTCACGACGATCCACCCTCGCTGTGGCACGAACTTCATCGCGGTGGCCATCTGTGTCGCCATTATCCTCCTGTCATTCCTTCGGGCGGAGACTCCGCTGCTCAGGTTCGGGCTCCGCGTCGCGGTGCTTCCGGTCGTGGCCGCGGTGGCGTACGAGCTGCTGCGCCTCGCGGGACGGTGCCGGCGGAGTGCGCTGATGAAGGCGGCCATCGCCCCCGGAGCGTTGCTGCAGCACCTCACGACCCGCCAGCCGGACGATTCCGAGGTCGAGGTCGCGATCCGCGCGATGAAGGAGGTCGTCGCGCTCGAGGCGCGCGGCGGCTTGTAGCGCCGCCCCCGGCTTCATGCCAGACCCTTCTCGGTCCACCGAACCCGGAGGTACCCGCGATGCGCGACCGTCTGGCCGAGCTCAAGTCGGAGCTTCAGGCCCTATCGCAGACCCTTGCCGAGCCTGGCATTACCCAGGACTTGGACCGCTACCGCGCGCTCGCGAAGCGCCACGCGGAGCTCATGCCCATCGCGTCCCGATACGACGAGCTGCTGAAGGTAGAGGCCGAGCTCGCCGACGCGCGCGAGCTGCTCGCCGACCTCGAGATGGCGGAGATGGCCGCCGAGGAGGTCGAGCGTCTGTCGGCGCGCGCCGAGAGTCTCGAACATTCCCTGCGGATCGCGCTCCTGCCGAAGGATCCCGATGAGGAGAGGAACGCGATCGTCGAGATACGCGCCGGAGCCGGCGGCGAGGAGGCGGCGCTGTTCGCCTCTGAGCTGCTGCGGATGTACACGCGCCTCGCCGAGCGCCGCGGCCTCCGGCACGAGGTCATGACGATGAGCGAGACAGGCCTGGGAGGGATCAAGGAAGCGATCCTGGGCGTTCAAGGTAGGGGCGTGTTCGGCCTGCTGAAGTACGAGTCAGGCGTGCACCGAGTCCAGCGCGTCCCGGTCACGGAGTCCGGCGGCCGGATCCACACCTCGACCGCCACCGTGGCCGTGCTGCCGGAGGCTGAGGCTATCGACGACGTGGACCTAAGCGAGGACGATCTCGACTGGGACACGTTCCGATCGAGCAGCGCCGGCGGCCAGCACGTCAACAAGACGGATTCCGCGGTCCGCATCACGCACAAGCCGAGCGGGCTCGTCGTCCAATGCCAAGATGAACGCAGCCAACGGCAGAACCGAGAGAAGGCAATGCGCATCCTCAGGGCCCGCCTGCTGGACATGCAACGACGGGCCGCTCACAGCGAGCGCGGCGCCCAGCGTCGCAGCCAGATCGGCACCGGCGACCGCTCCGAGAAGATCCGGACCTACAACTACCCGCAGACGCGCATCACCGACCACAGGATCAAGTTCTCGGTCCACAACCTCGAGGAGTTCCTCGACGGCGCGATGGATGAGATGATGGACGCGTTGCGGGAGGCCGAGATCAGCATGGCGGTGGGCGGAGGCAACGGGAGCCCAGGTGGAGCACCGGGCGCGGACGAAGACGACGAGTGATGCCTGCCTGAGCGGGACTGGAGGTAACGGGCGGTGATACAGGCGCGGGCGCTGCTCGACGAGGTGCGAGAGGCACTGAAGGGCGTGTCGGCCACCGAGGGGAACTCACCCTTCGAGGCGGACTGGCTCTTCATGTCCGTCACGCGGCTGGGCCTGGAGTCACTCGTCGTTGAGCCCAACGCCGAGGTGCCCCGGGAGTCGGCCGACCGGCTGCGGGAGCTCGCACGCAGGCGCGCCGCGGGCGAGCCGCTTCAGTACCTCCTCGGCGATGTCGAGTTCCTCGGCCGGCGCTTCCGCGTGGACCGACGAGCGCTCATCCCGCGCCCGGAGACGGAGACGCTCGTACAGGCTGCGCTGGAGTGCGGCCGCGAGGACGTCCCGTGCAGCGTGGCGGAGCTCGGGACCGGCTCGGGGGTGGTGGCCGTCTCGATCGCCCTAGAGCGTCCACAGGCCGCGGTGGTGGCGACCGACATCTCGGAGGACGCGTTGAGCCTCGCGCGCGAGAACGCCGAGCTGTGGGGTGTGTCCGACCGCATAAGGTTCATGTGCGGGGACCTGACCGCCCCGCTGGAGGAGCTTGTCGAGCTGCTCGTGTTCAACCCGCCGTATGTGCCTTCCGCCGTCGTGGGAGCGATCCAGAGGGAGCTCGCCTATGAGCCGCGGCTGGCCCTGGACGGGGGCTTGGACGGCCTCGACACCTATAGGCGCCTTTCCGAGCAGTGGCAGGCGGCGGTGAAGCCGGGCGGGTGGCTGCTGGTTGAGGTCGGAGCCGGGCAGCACCTCGCAGTGAGCCGTATCCTGGGCGGGTCGGAGACCAGCCTCTGGGACGACATCCGAGGCATTGTGCGAGTGGTCGGGGTGCGGAGGTAGCGCCGCAGTTCGCGCTGCCAGCCCTCGTGGATACGGAGGCACCGAGCAGTGTGTGCGTCCCTCATCGCCGCGATAGCGCTGCTCGCGGCACCGGCTGACCCCGGAGCCATCGCCGACCAGGCCTTCCAGGCTCTCCGCAACGCGCCCGGCGGCCCCGCTCGCTCCGTGCTCTATCTGCGCCTTGCATCCGCGGCGCAGCCCGATAGGCCCCTTGTCGCTCTCAGTGCGCTGCTGGCCGGGGCCGCGGGTGCGGAAAGAGTCCCCCTCGCGACTCGCGCACAGGTGAGCGGCGCTCTGGAAGCGCAGGGCGAGACGCCTGTGAGCCCGGGCCGGCCGCTGGAGCAGTGGCGGGACGAGATCACGCGGCGCGCGCTGGCTAGGCTACTCACCTACTCGGTCTCGCAGGGGATCGCGGCGGCGGAAGAGCTCAAGCTGCCGAAGGCGTGCCTCGCCGGAGCTCTAGCGGATGCGGCCCGCCTGGAAGCCGCGGCCCCGGGCGGTACCGGGGGCGGGGAGGCGGCGTCGCTCGCCCTCGATCTGATCTCAGACATCCCCGATCCGTCTGACGAGCTGTTACGGCAGGTCGCCACAGCGGTACTCGCGACTGACCCACGGGCGGCCGACGCGCTGTGTATGAGAGCCGGCCCGGCGCGCGCGGTCGCGTGCGAGGTCTGTTGCTCCGCCGCCACGGACGCCGCTGCCGCCGTGTCGGCCGCCAGCGGCATCATCGACCCGGCCCGCCGGTGTAGGGCAGTCGTGCAGTGGCTCCGCACTGCTCGACAGCCGGGCGACCAGGCGGCCGCACTCGCCGCCGCGCGATCGGCGGCCGACGCCGTCCAGGACCCCGCGACGCAGGCCGCTCTCCTGTCCGAGCTCGTTCAGGTCGGCCCCGGCGGGCCGGACGGAGCCTCGCTCCTTGCGCGCGCCGAGAGCGTGGCCGCCACTGTGCCCGACTCGGCCGAGGGTGCGATAGCTCTGGCCGGCGTGGCAGCAGCCGCGATGCGGGTCGACGAGGCGAGGGCGCGCGAGCTGCTGTCGCAGTCGCTCAGGCTCGCGAAGACTGTGAGCGGCGACGGTCCCAAAGCAAGGGCGCTCAGAGGGATCGGCGTAGCTATCGGTCCTTCGCTGCCGGCCGAGGCGATGAAGATCGCGGGCGACCTGGGCGCGTCACGCTCGGCCTCGAGAGCCGAGGTCCTCATCGCGGTCACCGGCACTCCCGACTCCGCGGCCTGCGCGCAGGCAGTGAACGAGCTGCTCGGAGTCGTGGACGCGTGGGACACCTCGCCTGCCGAGAAGCTTATGGCCCTCGCGCGGTCGGAAGCGAAGGTCGCCTCCGCGCCGGGCGCGGGCGAGGATCGCAACCGCGGCCCCGCGGTTGCCGCACTGCGAAAGCGGATGGGACTGCTCAAGGCGGAGCGAGCCGCGCGACTAGCCGACTCCGAGGAGCGGGTGCTCACTCTCCTGGATGCAGCTCGAATGCTCGCCACGCTCGATAGGAGCGGAGCGGCCGGGGCTCTCGGCGCCGCCTTGGCGGACGCGGCCCGAAGCGGCGAGCAGGCTCGGGTCAGTCAGGTGCTCGATGTGGCGGCGTCGGTGGGGGCGGCCCTCCCGCTGACGATAGCCCGGGGCCTATCGGACCCCGGTTCCCGCGCCTTCGCACTTGCACTTGCCGGCGACCCGGATGGCGCGCAAGCCGCCGTGCGGAAGGTCACGGGCGCGTGGCCGCGGGCGGAGGCGGCGCTAGTCGTCGCCGAGTGCGCGCCGTCCGTCGAGGGGGCCAGGGCCGCTGTGACCGCTGTCGGCTCGCTCGCACAGGGGCTCGAGCGCGATGTGTTGGCCCTGAGATGTGTCGATGCCGCTCTCGCCTGTGACGGAGAGGGCCGATGGGAGATCGCAGCGGAGGCGGGTGCGCTGGCGTCCGGGCAGGCTGGGCTCGCCCGGGCGCAGCTCCGGCTGGCGGTTGCGATGGCGCGAGCCGGGCAGGCGGCTGAGGCGCTGGACCTCGTCGAGCAGGCGGCCCAGCTCGTCGAAGTCGCCGGGGGGCTCGCCGCGCTCGTCGCCGACTTAGCGGTCGCGCGCGAGCAGGTGGGGCAGGACGGGTTGGCGCTGGCGGCCTCGATCGGCCCGCCCCTGGAGCGCGCTCGCGCGCTGATCGCGATCCTCGTCTCCGCGCGAGCCTGAGCCCCGGGGGTGGAGACCGCCATGCCGCGCCAAGGATCGCCGCAGACACGTCGCCGCGCCGCGGTGCCCGAGTGGGCCTGCGCGGTGCCGCGTGGCTTTGAGACGGTCGCCGCCGAGGAGGTCCGCGACCGGCTCGAAGTTGCGGAGGTCAAGACCGCCCCCGCCGAGGTGTCCTTCGCGACCGACGAGCCGTTCGACCCGCTGGTCCTCCGATGCGTGGCGCTGTGCTTCCGGAGAGTCGTCAGCATCCCGTCCGCGCTGGGCGACCGGGCAGGCCCGAGGGAGCTTCTTCCCCAGGCGCGGCGCGCCGTGCCCGCGATCCTTGCGGCCGCCGGCGAGTCAAGAGGCGCCAAGCTCGGGCGGCTGCGAACGCTCAGGGTCGTGACCAGGATGGAGGCCGGGTACCCGTACCCACGTCAGCACCTGAAGGAGAAGTGCGAGCGCGAGCTGCCACCGCTGCTCGGCCGACACTACAGCCTGGTCGAGGAGGGAGCCGGGCTCGAGCTCTGGGTGACGGCCGGAGCGCGGCGCCTGACCCTCGATGTGCGCGTCTCCCCGGAGGAGCACCGGAGCCGCGCGTACAAGCAGGAGCACGTTCCGGGGTCGCTTCGCCCGGCCGCCGCGGCGTGCTGCGTGCGGTACGCGCGACCGGAGGAGGGTGAGGTGTTCTGCGACCCGTTCTGCGGGGCGGGGACCATCGCGCTTGAGCGCGCCTCGTACGGATGCATGTACGCGGCGATCCTGGCCGGCGATCTGGATGCTCGCGCTGTGTCCGTCTCGACGGTGAACTTCGGCCCAAGGCACCAGCCGAGGCTCGTGGCCCGCTGGGACGCCCGGCAGCTCCCGCTGCCCGCACGCAGCGTCGACGTGGTGGTCACGAACCCGCCGTTCGGCGTGAAGTCGCCTGCAGCGGACCCGGCGCAGCTCTATACCGAGGCCGCCGCCGAGATAGCGCGAGTGCTGAAACGCGGCGGCCGGGCGGTCTTCATCGCCGCCGATCGCGACCTCGTCTCATCGGCCACCAAGGAGACCAAGGCCTACCGCCCGGACGGCCTACTCAACGTGGAGCTCCAGGGCCGCGCCGCGACAGTGACGAGGTACGTGAGGCGGTGACAGGGCCCATTCCTCCGCTGGCGTCACCGGCAAGCGGGACTGGTCCCATCGCCGCGGCTCCATCCGCGGACACACGCGCCACGGGACGAGAGTGTCAACGGGAGAGGCAGTCGGGCACGGCGGGAGTCCCGGTTGTCGGCGGGCCCGCCCGGATCCGGGGGGCGATTATGCGTGTGGCTATTGCCGCTGCGGGCCGGGCCTGCTATTGTGTTCGTTGAGGTCGCTCCGGGAACATCCAGCCGTCCCCCAATGGCCCAACCACCCGTCCGGAGCGGCCTCACTTCCCGCGCCTCGCACGAACCGCCCGCCTCGGTCCGGTTCAGCGCGTCATACGCGAACGTCGTCCGCTTCGAGAGCGCGTTCACCACGGCCGTGCGGTTGTTCACCGAGTCATACACGAACGTCGTCCTGTTCCCGAGCGGGTCCTGCTGCTCGGTCTGGCGCGATGCCGCGTCATAGGTGTTCGTCGTCACGTTCCCCAGCGGGTCCTGCACGGTCTGCAGCCTGCCCGCCGAGTCATAGCCGAACGTCGTCCGGTTGCCGAGCGCATCTGCGACCGCTGTCCTCTGCCCGGCGGCTGCCGCGCACCCCTCACTCCACTGCGACGCCGATCTCCTTGGCCCTCTTCGCGCCTCTGCGCAGTAGCAGAGCCTCGACCTCCGTGGACCCACTGGTCATCGCTGCGTCCAAGGGCGTCTGCCAGGACCAGGCTGCCGCGGCG
>Ga0315282_10009256_pt1 | contig 15683 bp, 14 predicted proteins | sample YL17G07_20_MG_FD_203693 | JGI IMG/M metagenome (GOLD analysis project Ga0315282, IMG submission 203693) | Sediment microbial communities from Yellowstone Lake, YNP, Wyoming, USA - YL17G07_20 | ecosystem: Environmental > Aquatic > Freshwater > Lake > Sediment | place: USA: Wyoming | collected...
ATGCCGGCCTCCATTCCTTTGCTCAAGGCAAAAGAGGTTACCAAAGCTTTCCGGAAGCTGGGCTGGGAAATTGCCCGCCATAAAGGAAGTCATATCATCCTCGTCAAAGAGGGTCATATAGCGACGTTATCTGTGCCCAACCATCCAGAAGTAGCCAGGGGGACATTGCGAGGCTTAATTTCCAGGGCGGGCATTTCTTTGGAAGAATTTCTAAAGGCTTTGGATTAGGACAAACTGAATGCAGGTCAAGGGATGGAGAGAGCTCGAAGTCGTCGTCCACAAGCGGCACATCGTTTCCATCGGCGAGCGCCTTTACGCCGAGAGCGTCGATCTGCTCCGCGAGCTGGTCAACAACGCCTACGACGCGGACGCCACGGAGGTCCAGGTCACCCTCGCTCCTGACTCCATCGAAGTCCGGGACAACGGCACGGGCATGGATGAGGAGGGCCTGCGGGAATACTTTGTCATCGGCTCCGACGACAAAATCCGCCACACCCGGTCCCCGCGATACGGGCGCGAGAGGATCGGCCAGTTCGGCATCGGGAAGTTCGCCTCGCTTTCGGCCGCTTCGCGCTTCGAGGTCATCACCCAGCACAAAGACTTCGCCGCCCGGGTCGCCTTTGATAAACGCACTTGGGAAGAATCAGGAAAAACCTGGCATCTGCCCTACGAAATCCTGGAGCCGTCGCCGGAGAGCGGAGACGGGACAACGGTTATCCTAAGCGGATTATACAAGACCCTCGACCCGTCCCTGGCCGAGGATAAGATCCGGGAGAGTGTTCCGCTCAAAGCCCCCCATTTTGCGGTATATCTCAATGGCCGCCGGCTGGTTCCCCGCAGCTACACCGGCCAAAAAATCGGATTCTTGGAGGGCTGCCGGTTCGGGCCGGTCTCGGGAGAAATCTATATCCTGCCCCGGACCCAGGCCGAACCGCTCGACTTGGGAATCGAGGTCAAAGTCAAAGGCGTCACGGTCAAGAAAGACCTTTTCGGCATGGAAACCTGGGGCCCGGCCATCGCCCGCATCCGGGGCGAAATCCAGGCCAACTTCTTACCCGTCACCAGTGACCGGAACGGTTTCATCACGGATTCGCCGGAATACCAGGAGTTCCTGGCCGTCATGGAAAGGATCCTGGCTCTTCTGAAAAAAAGGCTGGGGGCCGAGGCGGACCGGCGCCAAGACCGACGCGCCGGCCGAGCCGTGAAAGAAGCTTTGCAGCGCGTTCTCCGCGCGCTGGCCCTCAACCCCGACGCCTCGCCCTTCGGGCCCATCCCCCTCGGAGACGGGGAGAAGGGCGTGGGCGGAGGTGCGGCGGTGTCCAAGGGAGTAAAGCCCGGTTTTGGGACGGGTTTTCCAGGAGCAGGGGCGTCCGGCCGTCCGCAACGCAATAAGCGGCGCCATCCCCTGATCAAGAAGATCACTCCCAACGCCATCGTCAAGCGCATTAAACTGGGAGACCAGGTTGTTTCCGTTTGTCTTGACCATTACGGCGAGTCCGGGCCGGAATGCTTTTCTGAAGGCAACGCCGTTTACATCAACCGGGACCATCCCCTTTTCCTCAGGGAGTCGCGCAAGCCCGGCCCCACGACGATGTACATCGCCCGGCTCCTGACCCAGGAGATCTCCCTGATGAAAGAAAATAAGAATCCCCGCTCCGCTTTCAACCGCCAGAGCAAGCTGCTCAAGGACGCGTTCTCCAAGGATTGATGAGTTTGAATCCGGAGAAGATCCGATGTATAATCATGCCGGTTCAAGCAGGGTGGAGATCAGGCCATGAAAAAATCAGCCAAAAAAAAGCAATACAATGTCGTCATCGAACAGGATGAAGACGATACCTATATCGGCATCGTACCCGGGCTTCCCGGCTGTCATACTCAGGCTAAAAGCCTTGATCAGCTCCGCATCAGAATGAAAGAGGCCATCGAGCTCTATTTGGACGTCGAGAAGGACGTACCCAAAGAAATAAATTTCATAGGCATTCAAAAAATTGAGATTCAGGCTTGACCAGGCTCAAACCTTTTTCTGCCCATAGAATCATTACTGTTTTAGAATCACTCGGATTCGAGAAGATCAGGCAAATGGGAGAGCCCCTTCGGAGAAGAAGCCCGGAAATTCCCGCTCCAGCTCATCGGCCATCATTATTTATCCCGCGTCCATTCCACTACGGAGAACGTGGATTGGCTGGAGGAAGCCTTCCCCCAGCGCCTTTTCATCAATCCCCTGGATGCTGAGCCGCGCGGCATTCGCAACGGCGATTGTCCCCCAAGAAATAGTCGGGAAACAAGCAGCGAAGGAGAACACGCGGATGTGTCACTCGGACCGTTTGATCACCTGGCTTGAGTGGCACTCGAGGTTGGGGACAGCAAACAGATAAGTTATCATAGAGTTAAGATGCCCAATAATCATAATGAACATGAGCATCTATCGGCGCTGAGCAGCCGGGCCCTGAAAATATCTCTTAGTATCGTAGTGGTGATTATGATTGTGGAAATCACCGGCGGTTTGCTCAGCAATAGTTTGGCCCTGCTGGGTGATGCCGGACACATGCTGGTGGACGCGCTGGCTCTGGGACTCAGTTTATTGGCCATAAATATCGCTCGAAGGCCGGCTACGGTAACTAAGACTTATGGTTTCCATCGTGCCGAGATTATCGCTGCGCTGGCAAACGGCACGACCTTGATTCTGCTTTCGGCGTTCATTTTTTACAAAGCATACCAGCGGTTTAAGGAACCGCTTGAGATAGACACGCCCTTGATGCTGACCGTAGCAGCCATAGGTCTGGTAGCCAATTTTATCGGCATCATTCTGCTGCGTCGGGCCGGGCGATTTAGCCTGAATATAAAAGCAGCTTACTGGCATATTATCGGTGATACGATATCTTCTCTGGGTGTCATTGCTGCTGCCATCGTGATCATGATAACCGGCTGGACTTATGCCGACCCCCTAATAGCCATCATCATCGGATGCATCATTCTCTGGGGAGCCGTTCAAGTGGCAAAAGAATCGGTAGACATTCTACTTGAGGCGGTCCCCAAACAAATTACGGTAGACAAAGTTTCAAAAACCTTGAGGGAAGTCGCCGAAGTTGAAGAAGTCCATGACATCCATATTTGGACTATTACCTCGGGAATATATGCTTTGAGTGCTCACCTGGTGGTGAAAGACCTTATGGTGAGTCAGAGTACTGATATTATTGAGAATGTAAATCGTGCCCTGGGTGAGAAGTTTAATATTACACACACGACCATACAGCTTGAATGCCGGAGCTGTCCCACCAACAATATTTGCGCTATAAGCCCGCATGAACACTAGAAAATACAAGGGGCTACACATCCTGTAACATCTCCCCGGTGTGATTCGAGGGGAGGGCCGGCAGTGCGCCGGTCCCCGCCCGTCCACAAGGCATGATGGCGAGTGGATATGATTTAGCCTGAGACTATGGTATATTTAAATCAGACGGCTATGGGGGCGCCATGAAAAAAGAAGGACAGGACAATCGATCAAGGGCCAGGTTTCCGATCAAGGGGGCGACGCTCCAATACAAGAAAAATAAAACCTGCCTGATAGTGAACATCAGCCGGGGCGGCGTCAATTTTCTCAGCCAGGAACCTTTGCCGGTGAACAACCCCATCGCCATGAAGATCGCCATCCCCGGACAAGCCTCTCCGCTGAGCCTAAAAGGTTTGGTCTGCTGGTGCTTGCCCGACCCGGGCCGCAGTGACGAATACCAGATCGGCGCTCAGTTCCTTGCTTTTGAAAAAAAGCGGGGATCGAACGACCCCCGCTTCCTGGAGAGGCTGGTCCAGCTGGAAAATGGGAAGTAAAGTGCAGGGCCTTGATCCAGCCTAGCCCAACAATACAGCCCTCAAGCCGGCCGGCCGCGCGCAACAGGGGGCTTGGCCTTCAACGTTTTCAGGAACAACCGGTAATCATCCGGAGTATTGAGGTTTTTGAGCCAGACGATGTCCCGGACGGGAAAGCGGCAGGTCCTGACCCGATCCAAGAGAGAAAGAAGGCTTCTTTGACCCGAGGCTATTAGTTTTTGCATTGTGGCCCGAACTCTCCGGCGATAGACGGCGAAAAGAGGTTCGGCCAAGCCGTCGGAGGAGAGGGGCACGACGACATCGAAAATCTCGGCCTTTCGGGCCAGACGGCGAAGAACATCGATGTGAATGTCGGGCATGTCGCAGGCAATGACAGCGCAGACCTCATGGGAGGCGGCCTTCAAGCCGGCCAGGATCCCGGCCATGGGGCCCTGGCCGGGAACTGCGTCCTCGACACAGCGAAAAGCGGGGCGGCCGCCGGCGGGGGTCTTCCTCCTGTATAATCAATCCTCGCGGACTGCCATGCCGTCATCCAGATACCAACGTGCAACCGAACAGGCCCGGCGGCTAATTATGCGCGCCGAGCGCCGTTTCTCCGGGCGTCCCTCCGGCGCAAGCGACAGCTTTCTCTGGGAACATTCAGAGCATGTGGCAGCCCTCTGCCGCCGCCTGGCCAAAGAGGAAGGCGAGGATACGGGCCTCGCCTATCTAGCCGGCCTGTTCCACGATGCCGGCAAGTTCGCCGGCGGCCGATACCATTCAGACCGACTCGATTATGTTTTTAAACTCAAGAGTCGAGGAGGAGTACCATGAGCATTCCCCTTTTTCAGGTTGATTCCTTCAGCGCCGAGCCCTTCCGGGGCAACCCGGCGGGCGTCTGTCTGCTCGACCGGCCGGCGCCGGCGGCCTGGATGCAGAATGTGGCCAAGGAGATGAACCTGTCCGAGACGGCCTTTCTTGTGCCGGAGAGGGGCTGGTTCCGCCTGCGCTGGTTCACTCCCCGGGCCGAAGTGAAGCTGTGCGGCCACGCCACTCTGGCCGGCGCCCACATCCTGTGGGAGGAAGGCATTCTCCCCCTCGGCGCGGAGGCCCGTTTTCAAACCCGGAGCGGGCGGCTGACCGCCCTGCGGCGGGGCCTGTGGATCGAGCTCGATTTTCCGGCGCGGCCGGTGAGCTCCCGCCGGCCTTCCTGGGCCCCGAAAGCGGCGGCCGCCTTGAATTTAAAATCAAAGCCGGTATTTATCGGAATGAGCGAAGAAGACGCCGTCGTGGAAGTGAAGGATGAAAGGACCGTCCGTTCTCTGCAACCCAATAGAGCCGAGCTGCGCCGTCTGCCGGCCCGGGCCGTGGCCGTCACCAGCCGAGCTTCGCTGAAGGGGTTCGACTTCGTCTCGCGGTTCTTCGCTCCGGCCGTGGGTGTCGACGAAGACCCGGCCACCGGCTCCTCCCACTGCGCCCTGACTCCCTACTGGGCGGCCAAGCTGGGCAAGCCGGAGATGCTGGCCTATCAGGCATCGGAGCGCGGGGGCGTTCTCAAAGTCAGGCTGGAGGGAAAGCGGGTCAAGATCGCCGGCCAAGCCGTGACAATCTTTCGGGCCGCCCTCCGCGTCTGATTTTAAAAATTCACGAAGAACCGATAGGGCCGGCCGTAGGCCACGCCGAAGTTGTCCACGAACAAGACGGGCTGGGCCACCAGGTAGGTGGTCGCTTGCTGATAGACCTGGCCTTGGGGTGTCCAGACATAGTGGCCCCGCATGACGTTGAAGGCGCTATGGGGCAGCCAGGCCTGCCAGTTCGCCTTTAACCCCTGAGGGGCCACCGGATAGACCGTCGTGCCGCAGGCCACGAAGCCGTAGGGGTCGGTGTAGTTGGGGTTGAGGCTCTGGACCTGCCGGCCTTTCTGGCCGTCGCCCATGTCGAAATGGAAAGAGATGACCACCTGGTCAGACATAAGCAAGACCGGCAAGCCCAGCCGGCCGGCGCTCCTGGTGGCCGGGCTGGTGGCCACCCTCGTCACCCTCCAGGCTTACGTCTTCCCCTTCACCAAGCTGGTTGTTCCCTAAGAAGGAGAACTAAGTGTTGTGTGCCCAAACTTTCAGCGAATGCCCACGCAGCCCCGGACAGCCTCGACCAGCTTGGCGGGGTCGTAGCCGATTCCATCTTTGAACACGGTATCGACCTTTTCGATGTCGTTGATATCCTTGGCCGGATTCCCCTTGATCAAGACCATGTCCGCCTGCTTACCGGGGGCCAGAGTCCCGAGCCGGCCCAGCTCGCCCAGGTACAGCGCGCCGTTATAAGTCGCTATCTTTATGGCCTCCACCGGGCTGAACCCGGCTTCGACGAGCAACTCAACTTCCCGCTGGTCGCCGAACCCCGGCACCACGCCGCCGTAGCCGGTGGGGTCCGGCCCGGCCAGGAGCAGCCCTCCCGCCTTCACGAACTCCCGCTCAAAGTCCATCTCCTTTTTAAGTAGAAGGGGCATGGGCGAATCCTTGGACTCGCCGACCCGGGCCCGCTGGGTCAGGTAAGCGATCCGGATATCGGGCGCCATCGCCTCCAGAACCCGCTGCTCGAGGGGCGGCCGGCCGGGCACGGAAATCTCAAACACGGGAAGCGTTGAAGTGACGGCCACCTTGTGCGCTACAAGGTCGCGGATGGTCTCCTGGATCTGAGGGCCGGAGATATCCAGCTTGAGGAGCATTTCCCTGGCCTCCCGTGAGGCTGGGCAGGTATCGGGCTTTTTCCCCGGGACAAATTCCGTATCCACCAAAAGCCCGTGCTCCAGGTCGTCGATTCCGAGTTCCGCGGCTTCGCGAAAACCGATCGAGCACAAATGGCCCGAGATCTTCAGGCCGCGCTTATGGATCTCCTCTATGGCCGCCGCCAGCTCGGCCTTGGTGATGTTGGTGTAGGCCTTGAAATCATCGACGCCCTGGTCCGCCCAGTAGCGGACCATCTGGCGCGCCTCTTCCGGGCCGCTGAGCTCGTGCATCTGCAGGGTGAAAGCCCCGGGGCCTTCCAGGTAGGGGCTGGTGACGTGCAGGCGGGGTCCGGGCAGGCGGCCCTGTTCGATGGCTTTTTTCAAATTGAGCTCGGTGAAAGGCTCCAGGCTGCCGGTAGTGCGGATGGTCGTCACGCCGCAGGCCAGGTACAACCGCGGCGCGCTATAGGCCAGGGTGTTGTAATGGGCCCGGGCCGCCGGGTAGAAAATGTGGTCGTGCATTCCCACCAGCCCGGGAATGACCGTGGCCTCGGGCATATCCAGGACCTTGGCTTCGGCCGGCACCGGAGTGGTGGCCGCCTCGCCGAGCGCCAGAATCTTGCCTCCCGAGACGACGATGGTCTGGTCTTCGCGGGCGGGCGCGCCCGTCCCATCAATCACCCGCACGTGGGTGAGAGCGAAGAGGGGATATTCGACCGTGACGAAGGCTGTGACCTCGGGCGACAGCGTGGAAGGCGTTTGCGCTCCCAGCGCCAGTAGGGCCGCAACTAAAAAAACGAGGATGAAGGCTTTGCGCATGTTGCACCTCTTTGGAGAAATTATATCACACCGGTAATATTGAATTTCTTGACCATTTTTTATCACGACATCATCCATGCTTGCAGAATATCCGCTATTCATCTATCATCCTCCTCTAAGTCTCAAAGAGAGCTTTCCATGATTTCGGCAGCGGAAAAATGGGTGGAGGACCAGGCCGGTCTGGCCCAGCCTGACCGCGTGGTCTGGTGCGACGGGTCGGAGGGCGAAGCCCAAAGGCTCATAGAAATCGGGCTGAGCGAGGAACGTCTCAGCGGCCCGGTCTTCCTTAAACTCAACCACAAACTGTGGCCCACCGCCTACCTCCATCGCAGCCATCCCACCGACGTGGCCCGCACCGAGAATCTGACCTTTGTCTGCCATTCCAGCCGGGAAGCCTCCGGGCCGAACAACAATTGGATGGACATCGGAAAGGCCAAGGAACTCATGACCGGGCTGTCGGCGGGCTGCATGCGCGGCCGGACCATGTATGTCCTGCCCTACATGATGGGCCACCCCGAATCGCCCTACGCCAAGGCCTGCCTGATGGTCACCGATTCGACCTACGTCGCGGTCAGCATGCGGGTCATGACCCGCCTGGGCCAGGTCGTGCTGGACAAGCTCCGCAACCGCGAGGACTTCATCAAGGGCTTCCACTCGGTAGGCGACCTGAGCCCCGATCACCGCGCCATCATGCACTTCCCCGAAGAAAGCCTGGTGTGGAGTGTGGGCTCGGGCTACGGCGGCAACGCCCTGCTGGGCAAAAAATGCGTCTCCCTGCGCATCGCTTCCTACCTCGGCTGCCGGCAGGGCTGGCTGGCCGAGCATATGGTCATCATGGGCGTCGAGGACATCAAAGGGAACATCACCTACGTCACGGCCGCCCTGCCCAGCGCCTGCGGCAAGACCAACCTGGCCATGATGGAATCGGCCCTGCCCGGCTACCGCATCTGGAACCTGGGCGACGACATCGCCTGGCTGAACATCGGCCCCGACGGCCGGCTGTGGGCCATCAACCCCGAGTCGGGCTACTTCGGCGTGGCGCCCGGCACTTCGATGAAGACCAACCCCAACATGATGCGCACCCTGCGGCGGGGCGCCTTCTTCCCCACCATCTTCACCAACGTCGGCCTCAACACCGAAACCAACGAACCCTGGTGGGAGGGCCTGGACGGGCCGGCGCCCTCCAAGGCCCTCGACTGGCAGGGCCGGCCCTGGCCGGACGGGACCGGGGCCAAAGCCGCCCATCCCAACTCGCGCTTCACCGTGGCCACGGTCAACTCGCCCACTCTGTCCAGCGAGTACAACAACCCGCGGGGCGTCCCCATCTCGGCCATGATCTTCGGCGGCCGCCGGGCGCAGCTCATTCCCCTGGTGGTGGAGAGCCTGAGCTGGGCCAACGGCGTATTCCTGGGCGCGCGGATGGGCTCGGAGACGACCGCCGCGGCGGCCGGCCAGGTGGGCGTCGTCCGGCGCGACCCCATGGCCATGCTGCCCTTCACCGGCTACAACATGGGTGATTACTTCCGGCACTGGCTGAACATGGGCAACCGGCTGACCCGGCCGCCCAAGATCTTCTCCGTGAACTGGTTCCGCCTGGATGAGAAGGGCAAGTTTCTCTGGCCGGGGTTCGGCGACAACATGCGGGTCTTGAAGTGGGTCGTGGACCGGGTCGCAGGCCGCGTCGGAGCCCGGGAAACGCCGGCCGGCCTGGTCCCCAAGCTCGACGACCTGGACCTCTATGGATTGGATATTTCCCGCGATAGGCTGGCCCGGTTGTTTGAGGTTAATATGAAAGAGTGGCGGGGGGAGGCGGCCGATATCAAGAATTCCCTCTCGAAATACGGCAGCCGCATGCCCCGCGAGATGTGGGCCGAATATGAAGCCCTGGAGCGCGCGGCGAAGTAGCCGCTCCAGGGTCCTGCTTCATCCCTGCCGCTTCAGCCTAAGGCCTGCATAAATCTAGCGCCCCGATCATGCCAATATCTGAAGAAACCATCGGGGCAAATCCTTGGACCGCTCCAGGCACCGGCCCGATTCAAACACGGCCAGTTGACGAAAAGGATGGCCAAGATCGGTGTTGTCGTAGATCAGGACATGCGGAAGATCATGAATGGCGGCTTTGAGGTTCGCCAAAATGCGAAGGAATCGGGATTTTAATTTCTCTGTCGGCACATCATGGCCGCCCTGTGAGACCCGCATTGAAACACGCTCCTCGGAAATCTCAGGCGCGGCCAGGCCGATAAAGCACAAAACGACGGTGTAGCCGGAGGCGCCGGCCTCTTTCAGGAATTCCAGCTTTTTGCCCCAGGGATCCGAGAATACGGTCTCGAAGACGAAGCTCTCTTTGCGCTTTACCAATTCATGGCGCAAGATATCAGCCAGCCTGGCCGCCGCATAGGACTCCAGATGAAGCTCATCGGCCAAAATATCTGCATTGACGAAGCGGAGGCCGACTGGTTTGAGATGCGAGTAATAGAATGTGGTCTTCCCCGCTCCGTTCGGACCGGCCAAAACCACGAGAATGGGTCGTTTGTCAAAATAGGCAAAACGCTTCAAGGGGAAGCCTTGAACTGGCGACCTATGAAGCGACCTATGGTCCGTTTCCCATTGGCCTCAATGCGCACCAGCCTCCCCGGCTTGTTCGGCGCAGGCTCATAATGGGGAAAGGGTTGGCTCCGGAGATAGTCATACACTCGGCGGCGCCCTTGGGGGGAATCAACCGATTTGAGACAGGCGGACAGAGGCTTGGCTTTGCCGGCTTTTTGGAGGGCATAGGCTTGGGCTCCCTCGAGAAGAGGCTCAATCGCCCGGCCCAGTTGTGCCCAGAACTCGATCTGGCCGGCGATTGATCTCTTGGCAATCGGTCCGATAAGCCGCGCGTTGAGCACAAGATCCTCAGAAATCTTCACCGGCTGGCTCATGGCCACAGGGTAGCAAAACGCTACCTAGATGTCAAGTCGCACCGAATAGCGCGCCGGCTCAGGCAGGTCGGCGCCGTTGGCCTAAAGGAAGGATTGTCTCCGGCACCGATTCTCCGGTATTATTTTAACCATGAGAAAAAATAGCAGGCGCTGCCCGACGGTCATAATTATCTTCCTGGCCGTCCTGGCGGCAACGGGCAGCCGCACTGGGGAGAAGGGAGCGGCCGACTCCGATCAGGCAGGGACGGCCGGGCCGCAGGGAACCGTGCTGCCCGTAAACCAGGTGGTGACCCCGGCGGGTTTGCAAGTCCCGCTCCCCGGCCTCCGTCCTTTGGCCCTGGCCCTGTCTCCGGATGAAAAGCTCCTGGCCGTATCGGGCAAAACCAGCGAAGTCGTCCTCATCGACCCGGGCAGCGGACGCATCCGTCAGCGTCTCTTCCTTCCCGGCCAAATAGAAAATCTACTCTATCCCCAGGCTCCTCCCTCCTCACTCCTTTATCCGGACCTCAAGGGACAGTTGAGCTACACGGGCCTCATCTTCTCGCCCCGCGGCGATCGCCTTTACCTCAGCAATGTCAACGGCGACATCAAAGTCTTCAGCATCGCCCCTGACGGCGAGGCCGCTCCCCGGCAGGTTTTCCAGCTCCCCCCGGCCAAAGCGCCCCGCCGGGCTGAAGAGATCCCGGCCGGACTGGCCCTCTCCGCCGACGGCCGCCGCTTGTTCGTCTGCGGCAACCTCTCCAACCGGCTCCTCGAGCTCGATGTCGAGACGGGTGCCGCCGTCCGGTTCTTCGACGTCGGCGTCGCGCCCTATGACGTCGTCTTGGCCGCCGGCAAAGCCTACGTCAGCAACTGGGGAGGCCGGCGTCCGCGGCCGGGCGATGCGACCGGCCCGGCCGGTCGCGGGACGGAGGTCAAGGTCGACCCCCAGACCCGGATCGCCTCCGAAGGCTCGGTCAGCGTCATCGACCTCGAGGCCGGCCGGGTGACGGGCGAAATCCTCGTCCACAAACACGCCTCCGGCCTGGCTGTTTCCCCGGACGGCCGCACCGTTGTCTGCGCCAATGCCGCGAGCGACAACCTCAGCGTCATCGACACCCGGACCGACGCCGTCATCGAGACGATTTGGGCCAAGCCGAACCCGGCCGACCTGTTCGGCGCCTCCCCCAATGCCCTTTGTTTCTCTCCGGACGGCCGGCGGCTCTACGTCGCCAACGGGACCCAAAATGCAGTCGCCGTCCTGGCCTTCAAACCGGAGGCCGGCCGGTCGCGGATCGAAGGCCTCATCCCGGCCGGCTGGTATCCGGGCGCGATCGCCTTCAGCCCTTCACGAAACTTGCTTTGCGTGGCGAACATCAAGGGCCTGGCCCTCGGCCGGGAGCCGTCCGAGGATACGGGCGCTCCCGGCTTCAACTCCCATCAGTATACCGGCTCGGTCTCGCTCGTCCCCGTTCCCGGGGAGAGCGAGCTGGCCCGGATGTCGGCCACCGTGGAGCGGAACTACCGCCGCGAGCGGATCGCCCTGGCCCTCCTCCCGCCCCGCCCCGGCCGGCCGCCCCGGCCCGTCCCGGAGCGGATCGGCGAGCCGAGCCTGTTCAAGCATGTCGTCTACATCATCAAGGAGAACCGGACCTACGACCAGGTCCTGGGCGACATCGCCGCCGGGAACGGCGACGCGACGCTTTGCATCTTCGGCGAGCGGGCCACCCCCAACCAGCACAAGCTGGCCCGCGAGTTTGTCCTCCTGGACAACACCTACTGCAGCGGCATCCTGAGCGCCGACGGGCACCAATGGTCGACCACCGCCTTCGGCACCGACTACCTGGAGCGGTCCTTCGCCGGCTGGCCCCGCAGCTATCCCGACGGGATGGCGCCGGACAATGTCGACGCCCTGGCCTATGCCCCCAGCGGATTCATCTGGGACAATGCCCTCCGGCACGGGGTGTCGATATGGAACTTCGGGGAATTCACCATGCCGGACTGCCGCTGGGCCGATCCCCAGCGCCAGGGGCAGCCGGGCTGGAAGGATTTCTGGGACGAATACCTGCAGGGAAGCGGCCGAGCTCTCATCGGCAGCAAGCCGGGGATCGAAACGATCGCCCCGTTCACGCCGGCCGACTGCGTCGGCTGGAACATGGCCGTGCCCGACGTCTGGCGGGCCCGGTTCATTGTGCGGCAGATCGAGGCCTGGGAAAAGGAAGGCCGGATGCCCCAGCTTGTCCTCATCTGCCTGCCCAACGACCACACCAGCGGGACCAAGGCCGGCTGGCCCATCCCCGAGGCTTGCGTCGCTGACAACGACCTGGCCTTCGGCCGGATCGTGGAGGCCTTGAGCCGGAGCCGGTTCTGGCCTGACACGGTCCTCTTCGCCATCGAGGACGATCCCCAGAGCGGCTGGGATCACGTCAGCGGCTACCGGACCACAGCTTACTGTGTCAGCCCCTATACCAAGCGCGGCCAGGTGGTGAGCGCCCAGTACAACACGACGAGCCTACTGCGGACGATCGAGCAGATCCTGGGGCTGCCGCCCATGAACCAGTTCGACGCGACGGCAACCCCGATGTTCGACTGCTTCACCGACAGGCCCGACCTCGACTCCTTCCGGGCCGTGGCCAACCGGGTGCCCCTCGATACGATGAACCCGCTCCCGGCCAAGATCGCGGACGCTCTCCTGCGCCGGAACGCCCTGATCTCGGCCCGCCTGGATTTCAGCCGCGTCGATGCCTGCCCAGAGGATGTCCTCAATCGCATCCTCTGGCAGTCTGTGAAGGGAAGCGCCGCGGCCTACCCGAGCTGGGCCCTGTCCGCGCAGACGGACCAAGACCGCTAAGCCCGGCCACCAAATTATCCTCAGCCCAGGCCGGCCTTTTCTTTCGTCAGGGTCAGCCCGCTTTTCATCCGTGTTTTCTGGCCTTTCGTCGTAATAGTCTGGCCAACCCCCCGGCGGCTAGGTTATACCGACGGCCAGGACGGCCAAGCGAAAAAAATTGGGCGTCCTAAAATCAAACGGAACCCTCCGGGGGAACCGGGGGGCGGAACATGGAGGATCGAAATGAAAGCGCAGCGAATGAGCTGGGTCGTCCTGGGAATGGTCTTAATTCTTTCCGCTTTTTCCTCGGCGGCCGCCCTGCAGGTCGAAGACTTTGAATCCCGGCTGAAAAAAGACCCGGACAACAAAACCCTCCTTCTCGAGCTCGGCCGGCTTTACCACAACCTGGCCTTCCAAAAAAATGACGGCCGGGCGATAGAAGAGGGAGACAGGCATCTGACGCGGCTTCTGGCCATTGATCCGGAAAACGCCGCGGCCATGGTTTACCTGGGATCTATCAAGACCCTGAAAGCCCAGTCCTGCCAGGATCGGCCGTGGGAGGCTATGGAGTTCCTCCAGGAAGGTTTCACCCTGATGGACAAAGCTGTCCAGATCGCTCCCGCTCAGGCCGAAGTCAGATTCCTTCGGGCCGTCAACAGCGTCAACATCCCGGAGGCCTTCGGCCGTCTGTCGGTCGCTCTGGAGGACTTCAAAGCCCTTGATGAACTGGCCCAGAACAATCCCTCCTGCCTCAGCCGGGGGATGTTGAGTGCGAGTCATTATTTCTACGGCCTGGCCCTGCTGAAAATCGGAGACACGGCCGAAGCCGCCAAAGCCTTCCGCCGCGCTATCGACACCGACCCACAATCCTCCTTCGCCGGCCAGGCCCGTGAGCAGCTGGCCGCTCTAGAGAAATAAAGATGACGGCCCGCTCTATCGACAATCCGGTCGTCCGCCTGGTTGGCATTGGCCGCCGATACCGGCTGGGCAAGACCGAAGTTCCGGCCCTGACCGATATTAACCTCGACATCGAGGCGAACGATTTTCTGGTGCTGGCCGGGCCTTCGGGAAGCGGCAAGACGACTCTCCTGAACCTTATCGGACTTATAGACAAACCGACCGCCGGCGCGGTGTGGATGAACGGCCGGGACACTACGCCGAAATCGCTCAACTCGCTGGCCGGCCTGCGGCGGGACCGCGTCGGCTACATCTTCCAGACGTTCAACCTGGTCCCGGTGCTCAGCATTTTCGAAAACGTGGAGTATCCTTTGATCCTGGGCGGAGTGCCCCGCGGCGAACGCCGGAAACTCGTGGAGCGGGCGCTGGACCAGGTAGGCCTAGCCGGCCGCCTGCGTCACCGGCCCAGGGAGCTTTCGGGGGGCGAGCAGCAGCGGGCCTCCATCGCCCGGGCCATGGTCAAAAAACCCGGAATCGTGCTGGCCGATGAGCCGACGGCCAACCTGGATTCGGTCACAGGCCTGCGCATCCTGGAGCTGATGCGGCAGCTTCACCGCGAAGAGGGCGTCACCTTCGTCTTCTCCTCCCACGACCCCCGGATCATCGCCATGGGGCTGAGGGTTGTGCGCCTCCGCGACGGACGGGTTGTGGACCACTCGGAAAATTGATTGACAAGCGCGGAAGGAAAGCAAGGAGAGCCATGATGTTTTTCAAGCTGGGGTTCAGAAACCTGTTTCGGCAAAAGCGCCGCACCGCAATTTCGCTGGCCGTGGTCATCTTCGGGGCCGTCAGTTTGCTGCTGGCCCTGGGGCATTCACGGTATATCGAATGGGGGCTTCGCGAATCGACCATCCATTCGGAGACCGGCCATCTGCAGGTGTTCAATGCCGACTATTTCCGGCGGGAGGAAAAAACCGCCCTCGAGTTCGGCCTCGACGGCCAGGCCGAGATCCGGCGTGAGCTGGAGCGACTGCCGGAGGTCAGCCTCGTCCTGGCCCGCATCGACCTCATGGGCCTGCTGTCCAACGGCGACAAGTCGGTGGCCTGCCTGGGCCAGGGAGTGGAGCCGGGCCAAGAGATGCGCCTGCGGGGGATGTTCCGGATGTCGGGGGATACCTTTAAGGCGTTTCTCGCCCACCGGGGCGATCCTTATGTTATCTCCTTGGGCCGGCGTCTGGCCGCGTCGCTCAGCGCCAAGGACGGCGACTACCTGACCTTCATGACCACCACGGCCGCCGGGGCCCTCAACGCCTTGGACCTCAAGGTCATCGGCACGTTCCGCTCGGCCTCCCCCGAATACGAGGAGCGAGCGGTCATGATCCCGCTCGCCACGGCCCAGGAGCTCATGAGGACGTCCAAGGTGAAAAACCTAGTGGTGACCCTGAAAAGCACCGACAGGACGGACGCTCTGTTCGATAAAATTTCGGAGGTCGCCCGCCGCAAGGGCTATCCCGTTGTCCTCAAGAAGTGGCCTGAGCGGGCCGTCTATTACAAGCAGGTAAAACAATTTTACAGCGAGCTCACCGGGTTCCTGTCCGCCATCCTGATCATCATCGTTTTTTTCGCCACATCCAACACGATCATGATGTCTGTGGCCGAGCGCACCCGGGAGATCGGAACACTCCTGTCCCTGGGAACGACCCGCGGC
>Ga0315282_10009257_pt1 | contig 15681 bp, 16 predicted proteins | sample YL17G07_20_MG_FD_203693 | JGI IMG/M metagenome (GOLD analysis project Ga0315282, IMG submission 203693) | Sediment microbial communities from Yellowstone Lake, YNP, Wyoming, USA - YL17G07_20 | ecosystem: Environmental > Aquatic > Freshwater > Lake > Sediment | place: USA: Wyoming | collected...
ATATATAGTTTAGCACACTCTTTTTTGAATGTTATCTGCTTCATGTCGAGTCCATCCCCAAATGTAAAAGGCGTGTCCTCTGTGATCTCTGTGATAATTGTATTATCGAGCATCCATCTAAACCTAAGTGCGGAGTCTAAAGTATCGTATAGAGTATATTCCTTGCAACACTTGGCACATCTTTGGCATATCTCCGAGTTTGCCAATTTGCTTTTGTTCCCGATTATTGTCATCTGCTCACCTTCTTGGGGACTGGCAGAGGTTTTGCATGGGGAGTCAGCAGCTTTATTGCTCGCTCCAGGGCATACTTCACTTCTCTCTCATTCTTGCAGCCTGTACATATTACCTTGCCGTTCTTGAAGAGCAGAAGAGATGCCTTTGGATCTTTGAGCTTGAGTATTGCACCTGGAAACTGCTCAGGTTCATACTCCACATTCCTGATTTTGCCGGCAATAGTGTAAAGGTCAAGCTCCACTCCCAAACTGGCTGAAGCTACTATGTTCTCTATCTTGAACGCTGAGTCAATTGTGAGTTTCTTTGTCAATGAAACACCTATCTTCTATTCCTCTACTCCTTTATAACCAAGCCTTTAATGGACTAATTTTAAGATTGCTTTGACTTCGTTCTTCCTATATAAAGGCCTATATGATAACCCGCAAAACCAAAAACTGCGCCAGCAACTATCCTTCCAATTGGTTGAGATAGATACGTATATTATTAGTGCCTTCTAATGATGGATAGAAATTTCTTGTCTGGTTTTTATATCCCTCCTTGGTCACCACCAAATATCCACAATCAATTTCCATCTTCCCAAAATCCGCAACTCCATTCGCATCAGTGTAAAGAGTCTTCACAAGAGTAAGAACATTGGAGACTGATATATTGTACAGTTCCACTTTAGCTTCTGAAACGACTCTGCTATTGTCATCTTTCACAGTAATAATAATCGGCTTTATTTTGAACATACGGATTAGAAGATTTGGATTGGATTTTCGGTCATAAGATTGTATCGCGTTATAGTAGCCATCCTTGCTCACCACCAAATATCCATAATCAATTTCCATTATCCCAAAATCCACAACTCCATTTGCATCAGTATAAAGAGTCTTCATCAAAGTGCGAGTAGGGTATTTAGAATACTCATTACTTGTGTTGTACAACTCCACCTTCGCGGTCTCGATACCCGCATTGTTTTCATCCTTCACATTCACTATTATAGGATTTCTCTGCCCACCCCAGATGCTTAACCCAATAAAAGCAACCACAAAAAACAATGCAAAAAGAGCAAAAATTATAACCAAATTCCTGTCCATCCAACCACCACATCAAATATCTTCTATTCAGGAGTATATTAAGATTGCTTCGGCTTCATTTGCCCCCAAATGTTAATATACCCCTTTCAGCAACTATTGATAGATGGTTTTATGACCAAAACACAGGCACAAAGATTTGGCAAGCCGTATCAAAACTTACAACACAAGAAACTGAGAAAAACGGGAAAAGATAGAAAGAGGCAAGGCCTATTCTAAGATTGCTTTGGCTTCTTCTCATCACCCCACCGAAAAGAAGAATCTAATCCCAATCTCCCCCATCTTTTCTGTGCTTTCTTTGGGTCTGCTTTTTTGTGATGTTCACCCATAAGTCCACCAAGTAGTAGTTAGTTTCAGGAGTATATTAATGCTCACCTCGATAATGTAACGAGCTCTTGGGCCTTCCATACTTGGGCTTTCCATAAGCCCTTTTCCTTTCTGCTTTCCATTCTGGTCGCTGAGCGTATGCTTTGTGGTATGCTTTCCGGTATTCCCTTTCCTTTTCTGAAGCTTTATTAGGCATATACTACTCTTTGTTTGAGGTTATATTTAAATTTGCTTTTGGCTTTGTTAACTTCTCATCGAAGAGTTCGATCACTATTCAAATTATAATTGTGCAGCAGGGCAGGCCGGTTTAATAAGGTTTCCATCTCCTCCCATCTCTCCAGACCGCCATCTTTCACAAGATAGCTCACATTGACATCCAATCTCGCCAGTGCAGCACCGGAGTGGCGGTTTTCGAAACGCTTCTTGAAAATTTCCCACATCTCATTCTTTGTCATCCCCCCATTCCCATCAATGTTCTTCCCTATCTCCTTGAATACCTCCTGCTCGTCGGGACTGAGCCTAGTGATGAGGTAGTCGAAACGTTTTTTCATCGCATCATCCGAGAATTTATACCTTGATATTGTCGGATGGTATAATGTTGTTCTCTCTGCAGGAGGAGTCTTCAGAAACTCCTTGAATTCGGATGGCGAAGCTCCTAGGGCTGATATGAACTGTTTGGGATCCTGCCTTTTCTTCTTAAGAGTTTCTATGTTTTTTTCCACGTTGCATGGTTTTGACATAAGTAACTGCATTGGTTGGTCGATGGACAGCTTGTTTTCCTCTATGGTTCTGATATTTCTCTTCAGGTTGAGCGGCTCAACTCCCAGAAGCCGTATAGACGGGGTTATGTTGTGCTCACTCAGGGTGCGCAGCTGGGAAATCGCATGGTCTGGATGTCTCAAATGATCGTCTATAGCTATGAAAGATGCTTGCGGTATCTCTTTTTTCAGCGTCATGATAAGCTCTCTATTGTCAGGATGTACAAATGCCTCTTTCCTTGCCTTGCCCTCCTGCATCCCGAACTCTTTCACCAGAAAAGCTACAAACTCTTTAGTAGTCACCTCTTTCTTCGAGCTGGTGCCGATTTGTGGCTTTTGCGCAAAAACCATGCTTGAATTTGGACCTTTCTTCTATTTAAAACTTTAAGAAACAGAGTCTGTTCCATCTATATTAAGCTTGCTTTGAGTAATCTAAGCAGGTGATTTCATGGAAGTAGAATACCAACCAAGAAAGAAAATAATAATACATGAAATAATGGAATGTACCAGTGATGAGCTTATTGCGTCACAAGCATTAGGGGTGCAGCTTGGGAGTTTAGCACCGCCTCTTTTCTGGGTTGACGGCATTTTACTTAGATTTTCAGTAGTTGCGCAGACCGAGACCATAGTTAAAGAAATGATGAAAGGTAATCTCCATTGGGACCATGTGTCATTCGCTCTTATGCCAGAGTACAAAAGAGAGGTGATGTTACAGAATAGCATCACTATCCCGATTATAGATGTAAACAAGAATAAAAATTTTAAAGAAATAGCTAGATTTCTAAAGCAAGTAAAATTAGAATAGTCAGCCCTTCTTGGGGACTGGCAGAGGTTTTGCATGGGGAGTCAGTAGCTTTATTGCTCGCTCTAAGGCATACTTCACTTCTCTCTCATTCTTGCAGCCTGTACATATTACTTTGCCGTTCTTGAAGAGCAGAAGAGATGCCTTTGGGTCTTTCAGCTTGAGTATTGCACCTGGGAACTGCTCTGGCTCATACTCTATGTTCCTGATATTCTTGGCAATAGTATAAAGATCAAGCTCCACTCCCAGATTGGCTGAAGCTACTATGTTCTCTATCTTGAATGATGGGTCAATTGTAAGTTTCTTTGTCACCGAAACACCTATCTTCTATTACTCTACTCCTTTATAACCAAGCCTTTGAATATCAAGATTGCTTTGTAACCATGGTTACATTCCCTGCTCAATTTAATCTCTGCTTCTTTATAAACTTTACATCCTCTCAGGTGCCTCGATTCCAAGAAGCTCCAGCCCGTTCTTCAGAACCACCTTCGTGCATGCAACCAATGCCAGCCTTGCCTTCCTCTCCTTCTCAGGCGCAGTCAGCACAGGGGAAGTGGTATAAAACTTGCTGAAGGCAGCTGCCAGATTAATGAGGTAATCCACAATGTAGTGCGGCCTGCAGTCCTTTGCGGCATTCCCCACGACAGAAGGGAACTTGGCAATGAGCTTCACAAGCCTCCTCTCGTCAGCAGAATCCAGGATTGAGCAGTCAACCCCCCTGTATTTTCCGGCAGACTTCTCAATGATCCTTGCAGCGCGGGCATGCGAGTATTGTATGTAAGGAGCGCTGTCCCCCTCGAAATTCAAGGCATCCTCCCATCGGAATATTATCTTCTTCTCAGGTGTCGTTTTCAGGAAGTCAAACCTTATTCCCCCAACCCCGACTGCATGTGCAATCTCCTCCTTCTCCTTCTCCCCCATCTCCCTGAACCTGCTCTTTATCTCCCCCTTTGCATACTCAATTGCCTTCTCAATCAACTCATCAGCTGTGTAGCCAATCCACGTCCCTTCCCTTCCGGAGAATTTCTCGTCAGGCAGCCAGGCATGCTCGTAGGAGAGATGCACGGAATTGCCGGACTCCTTGTCATAGCCCATGCTCTTCAGGAGGCTCACCAGTACCTTCTGGGGATATTTCTGCTCCATCCCTATTACATTCACAACCAAATCCGCATTGCCGAACTTCATCCTCTTGCCCTTCCTGCCCGTGGTGTAAAGCTGCCTGCCGTTAGGCTGCTTCATGAAGACGTTGAACATGAGCTTGTTCGGGAGAATGCCGAACTTCCAGAGCTGGAATGCAATATCCTTCCCAGTGTAGGTGGCAGTGCCGTCAGACCTCACCAGGATTTTGTCAGGGCTTTCCATATCTTTGAATTCCTTCATTCCCTCAAGCTTTGCGACTATGCAGCCTTTATTCTGTCCTGCGCTTTCCTTCACAGCCGCTCCCTTCTCCAGCAGCATCTCTATTGCGCTCTCCAGCATCTTCGTCTGGACGATGTTGCTCTCCCAAATCAGGACATCCTGGAATATGTTCAGCTTGAAGGCAGTCTCATACTGCGCCTTCACGCATTTCTCCGCAAGCTCCCTTCCGAGCTTCGAGACCTCATTCTCCCCCTCCTCAAGCTTCTTCATTATCCCTCTCACTTCCTCCTCAACTTCCTTCTCCGAGGCTCTCTTCGCCACCTCGACATACTGCTTCCCGAGCCAAAGGTCCGCCTTGCCCTCAATCTTATTGCCGAGCTTCATGTAGCCCCAGATGCTCTGCGCGACCTGCAGGCCCAGGTCATCTATGTAATTCTCCCTCTCAACCTTGTAGCCTGCAAACTCGAGAATCCTGGAAACAGAGTCACCGAGCAGTGCATTTCTCAGATGGCCAATATGCCAAGGCTTGTTCGGGTTTACCGACGGGAACTCAACCAGGGTTTTCTTCCCCTTTCCCAGGTCAATCTCCCCGTACCTCCTGCTGCCCTCAACTGCGGATATTGTGAGCTTCGCAAACTTCCCGAAATCGAAATAGAAATTGAGGTATCCCGCACCTGCAACCTCCACTTTCTCAACAATGCCGCCAGGCTTTATATCCCCCGTCATGCTCTCCGCAATTGCCCTAGGGGCTTTCCTCTCCCTCTTTGCAAGCTCAAAACAGATTGCGCTGGCCAAATCGCCAAACTGCTCCTTGGGGTATTCCAGGCTTGCCTCAATCTCCCCCTCGCTGACAGTAAGCCTGTGCTTTCTGCAGCTTTCCTGAATAAGCTCCACGACATTTTTTCTTGCCTGAGCAAAAGGGTCTTTCAAATGAACACCTGCAAGTTTAAATTATTGTCTGGGTATATTTAAGCATAGGGGCTGTGGGCTAGTCTGGTATGCTCCGGGGTTCGGGACTCCGTGACCTGAGTTCAAATCTCAGCAGCCCCATAAACCTTTATATTCACCAAAACAGACTATTTGATGGGTGGCAAAATGGATTTTTGGAAATTTACCATGCCCGATTGGAGAAAAATAGTTTTATTCTTCATACTCCTTATACTAACATCAATAACCCCGAACTTAGGTTTTGGTATATGGTGGAGTGGAGCAGATATTGGAACAAACTACGGGTTCCCATTTAGTTTTTATGGGTGTTGTGGTGGACCACCATTAATGTCCGGCCAACTAGTTCCTACTTATTCTCACCCCATTGCATTAATCGAGGATATCTTGCTCTGGTATCTCATCTCTTGTCTCATAGTCTGGGTTTTCGATAAGCCGAAGATGGAGAAGAAAAAACCAGTGAAGAAAAAGAAGCCAAAGCAATTTAGTCTAACTCACTAGGGAAAAAGTTAATAAGTAGTGTTACGCATAGGGATTCTAGATGAGAAAGGGACAGGCGGCCATTGAGTATCTGATTATACTTGCAGTGGTTGTCATAATTGCCCTTATTGTCATTGGTGTTATTGGAGGATTCCCAGGCATGACAAGAGGTATCAGTGAGAGAGATAGTGCGGCATACTGGGCTGCTGCTGATGTTGGGATAACAAGGTATTACGTGTCAGCAGGAGGAGCTGATACTAAAATTCTTGTTTTGAAGAACAACAGACCGTTCACAATAAACGTCACAAGCATATACTTTGGAAGTATGTGTGTGGCCTGCACCGCTATGCTCTCAGTAGGGCCACTGACTCCGGGTTCTTCGGCTAAAGTGGTTCTTGAAGGTGATGCACTTGATCCATATTGCCAACCAGTTGGGTCGACATGGTCGTATATTACTGTGATAAACTACAAGGATTTAGTCTACGGCACAACTTACAAATTCACTGGGGAGAAGCCGTTGGTTGGAACCTGCCAACCTCCTTGAATAGGATAAGATGAAGAGAGGAGAAAAAACAAGGTTTGCAGGATGCTAAGCAATTTACTCTACTTGCTGAATACAAGCATCGCCACCGCAGCTATAAGCGATATCACTGCAGCAACTCCAAATCCCGCGACAGGCCCCTGGGTGCTCCAGAGGATACCCACAAGCAGGCTGGCAGGAAGGTAGGCTGCCGCAGTTGCCGTGTTGTACGCCCCAAGCGCCATGCCCCTTATCCTGTCTGGCTCCAAGTCTGATATGTACGCCTTGTTGACAGACTCGTCAGTTGCAACGAAAATTCCATACACCGCAAAAAGTATGGCTGCATGCCACCAAGTGCCTGCAAAGGCAAAGCCAAGGCACACCAGCCCATAGAGGGCAAATGCCCCTGCAATGACGGGCTTCCTCCCAATTTTGTCCGAGAGGCTTCCAACTGGGACAGCGAAGAGCATGTACATGATGTTATACAATACATACATCAGCAGCACATCCTCGGGCTTCACCCCTATGTCCGCCGCCCTCACGATGAAGAATGCAAAGCTGAAGTATGCAATTGAGAAGAAGACTGAAACCGCCAGGAATTTCCTGTATTTTTGCGAAGTCTGCCTAAGCGAATCCCAGAATGGGTGCTTCCTCTTAATCTCCGCTGGTTTCCGGGGCTCCCTGACGAATAGCATGAGGATTGCAACCGCTATGAATGCCGGGATTATGGCTGCGTAGAAAATAGAATAGTACGCCGGCCCCCCTTCCCCCATCCACCTGAGAATCAGGTAGGCGAGTATGGGCCCCACAACTGCCCCTGCAGTGTCCATCGCCCTGTGCAGACCGAATGCCCTCCCCCTTGTCTTCTCATTCACGGATGCAGCTATGATTGAATCCCTTGGCGCGGTCCTAAGCCCTTTCCCAACCCTCTCCAGGCCGCGCATTATGAGCACATGCCACCACTGCGTTGAAAGTGCGAACCCTACCTTCACAACTGACGACAAACCGTATCCTGCCGTGACGAAGTCCTTCCTTCTCCTGAACTTGTCGGAGAAGTAGCCGACAAGTATATCAAATATGCTTGAAATACTGTCTGCAATTCCCTCAACGAGGCCGACCATCTCCTTGCTTGCGCCAAGAACCGAGGTCAGGAAAATAGGCAGGATCGGGAATATCATCTCGCTGGAAACATCCGTGAAGAAGCTCACCACTCCCAGCGCAACTATGTTCCTTCCGACTCCAAGCAAAGGTTTCTTTTCCACTCAATCACTTCAGCAATGCATATCTGACAACAATGGGGGCAATTGCCAGGGATATCATTGTCATGAGCTTTATCAATCCGTCCAGTGAAGGGCCTGAAGTGTCCTTGAACGGGTCTCCCAGGGTGTCACCGACAACTGCCGCCTTGTGCTGGTCGGAGCCCTTCCCCCCGAAGTGGCCTTCCTCTATGTACTTCTTCGCGTTGTCCCAGCTCGCCCCTGCGTTTGCCATCATGATTGCCATGGAGAAGGAAGAAATCTGCGCGCCCAGCAGAAGCGCGATGGTTCCTTTTGGTCCAATCAGAAGCCCTATCACTATAGGGGTGATTATTGCTATGATTGCAGGATTAAGAAGCTCTCCAAGCGCCGCTTTCGTGCAGATGTCGACAACCTTTGCATAATTCGGCTTCACCTTTCCCTCCCTCACCCCTCTTACCTTCCACTGCTTTCTCACCTCCCCAACAATGGTCTCGGCAGCCTTTCCAACTGCCCTCATTGTGGTTGAGCTGAACACATAGGGAAGCATTGCCCCTATGAAAAGACCTCCAATAACCAGGGGGTCAAGAAGGCTCAGGAAAATCTCCTGTCCAACAAGCTTGCCGGCAATCGTTTTGTAGGTTGTTATAAGCGCAATCACTGTAAGGGCACCGGAAGCAATCACATATCCTTTTCCTGTTGCTGCCTCGGTGTTCCCTATCTCATCAAGCGCATCCAGCCTCTCCCTTATGTTGTGCGGCTGGTGCGTCAGCTCTGCAATTCCTGCTGCATTATCCGCAACAGGCCCGTAGGCATCTGTGGCAAGCGTCATTCCAAGCGTGCTCAGCATGCCGACTGCAGTCAGAGCGACTCCATACAGACCCATAGCCGAGTTGGCGCCCCCTCCTGCGATGTAGTAACCCAGAACAGACACAATGCTCACGGTAATTATCGGCACAGCAGTGCTCTGCATCCCTACGGATAAGCCGTTTATTATCAATGGGGCAGTGCCGCTCTCGGATGATTTGGCAACTGCCTTTGTAGGGCCATACTCAGCCGATGTGTAATACTCGCTCACCGCGCCTATAACTGCTCCCGCAACAATCCCGGCAGCCATCGCTCCGAACAGCCCGATGTTACTCGCTCCCAGAAGCAGGTATACGATGAAGAAAGAGAAGATGAGGGAGAGGAGGGACGTTGCGTAGACTCCCTTCCTGACAGCCATGAGCAGAGTGCCCTGGCTCGGCTTGGTTCCCTTCACCCTCACGAAGAATGTTCCGATTATTGATGAGACGCCTCCTGCAACCATTATAAGCAGGGGAGCCATCATCGCGTTGAAGCCCATGTGCAATGCTGAGAACGCAAAGACTCCCAGAGCCATTGCCGCAAGAGTTGCGCTTATGTAGGACTCATACAAATCCGCACCCATGCCCGCAACATCACCTACATTATCACCAACCTGGTCTGCTATCACCGCGGCATTCCTCGGGTCGTCCTCGGGGATGCCTTTCTCCACCTTCCCGACCAAATCAGCTCCAACATCTGCCGCCTTGGTATAGATTCCTCCCCCAACCCTGGCGAAGAATGCCATCAGGCTTATTCCTATAACTGATGACACCATGGTGTCTGTTATAAAGCCCAGATCTGCTGCTGGGTAAAAGTAGTTGAGCAGGTAATACCATATGGTTACATCCATCAACACCATTCCTGTTGCAACCAGTCCCATCACAGCCCCGCTGCTGAAGGCAATGTCAAGCGCAGGGCTCAGCCCGGTCCTTGCAGCGAAGGTTGCCCTTCCGTTGGCTCTTGTTGAAATCATCATTCCTACGTAGCCTGCAAGGGCGCAGCTTATCATTCCATGAACGAATGCATAGGCTAGGAAGAATGATACCTGGTCGAAGTAGGCAAGCCCTACAAGCATGAGAAATACGAACGAGCCGATTATTGCAACTGTGCCGTACTGCCTCTTGAGGAAAGCGTATGCGCCTTCCCGTATGAAGGCAGAGATTTCCTTTATCTCGCTTGTCCCTTCGCTGTTCCTCAGTATCCTGCGCACAAGATAGGCAGCAAAAAAGAGAGCAACAAGAGAGCCCAGCGGCACCAGAACGAACAAATCCATAGACACCACCACAATTCGTTTTTATTCGTGGGTATTTTTAACTTTATCCACCAAATCTACGTTATTGTTTTTATATACTTGACTCGTATCTATACAACCGCTGCAGGGGTAGCAAAGCTTGGTCAAATGTGCGAGGCTCAGGACCTCGTCCCTTAGCGGGTTCGTGGGTTCAAATCCCACCCCCTGCATCTTGTATGATTCTATAGTCTTACCCCCACTTCGTCAACCCCCTAACAAAAGTGTCCAATTCCGCAGCAATCTATAAATAGATCTTCGAGTAGACGCAGGCACATGAACGAATTCACTATCTATAAGCATCAAACGAATTTCGAAAAGGAGCTTGGGCGACTGCGAGCTTCTGCTCTGCCAACCAAGACTAAAAAACAGATTGAGGACTTCGCCCATATCAGGCTAGCCAAAGGCTCAAGTAAGCTAAGGGTAGTCAAGTGTATGTGGTGCGTCCGCTACCTTGCGGGATGGCTTGGAAAGGACTTTTCTGAAGCGACAAAGGAGGATCTGATTGAGCTTGTGTCTTCTATGGATTCAAAAGATTATTCAGATTACACCGTGTACGATTTCAAGATTGTCCTCAAAACATTTTACAAATGGCTGAAAGGAGAAGACGAGGAATTCCCGGAAGTTATCAAGTGGCTCAAGCCCAGACTGAGGAATGAAAAACACAAACTCCCTGAAGAATTATTGACAGTTGAGGAAGTTGAAAAACTGGCAAATGCAACGACAAACCCGCGTGATAAAGCTCTGATTTTAGTTTTATACGAATCCGGCTGCAGGATTGGAGAACTGCTCTACCTCAAGCTGAAGAACGTCCAGTTTGACAATTATGGCGCGGTTTTGTTGGTGAATGGAAAGACCGGAAGCAGGCGAGTCAGGGTAATCGCAAGCGTCCAGGTTTTGGGCCAATGGCTTCAGGAGCACCCGGACAAGGACAACCCGAACGCTCCTCTCTGGCCCTCCAGGCTGGGCAGATACGAACCAATCCCTGTTTCCTACCCTTCAGTTCTTGCCATGCTGGAGCGAGTCAAGAAGGTGAGCGGAGTCAAAAAGCGGATTTATCCTCATCTTTTCCGTCATTCTCGTGCAACTGCCCTGGCCAGCAAGCTAACAGAGGCACAGATGAAGGAATACTTCGGCTGGACCCAGTGCAGCGACATGGCTGCAATCTACGTGCACCTGTCAGGCAGGGACGTTGATTCCACGCTCCTGCAGATGTACTCCTTGAAGGAGCAACCTGTAGAAAAAGAGCCCAAGCTTGACATTAAGATTTGTCATCGTTGTAAAGAGCGAAATTCCCCCGGTCAATCCTTCTGCGGCAGATGCGGCAACCCGCTAGATGAAAGGAAGCTTCTGATTGATTATAACGGGCAGGCAAACGAGCTGATGAATGCCCTGTTCCAGGACCCGGAGGTCAAAGAATTCCTTGCAAAGAAAGTCATTGCGATGGGCTTGGATAAAAACCTGATGAATGGCATAAAATAACTCTCAGGAAACGATTCTCTATTTTTAAGCGCAATTTAAGTGCAAAAGGAATGCAAATTAAAGGATAATATTCGTAGAAATTGAAATTTGTAAAATAGGCGCAACTGATTGCCAGAACGCCGAAACAGGCGCATTTTAGGCGCAGAAACTCAAGATAGAAGTGCTTGATTCGGCATGAAAGTGTCTATAAAAAATTAAGCGTAGAAACAGGCGCAGAAAGCATTACCACTTTGAGCAGCTCGAAATCAATGGATATACCGGAGGCTTGAGCTGCTCAAAAATGTGAGATATGGAAAGCAGAACAGCAGAAAACAAAGGAATCAGCTGCTCAAAGTCACTTATAAAGCATTGAGCAGCTAGCAAGTAAAAGTTATCCTTCTAACGTATAAAATTTATTTCCTCTTTTTGATGATTTTAACTCTGCTTGGCGTGAGAATGAATTTTTCATTGTCTATCCTTGCGATATCCCCGTCTATCTTTATTGTGAATCCTTTCAGGTTGTTTATAACCTTCTTCAACCTGGTTGTGTATTTAGACATTGGGGCTATATTCATAAGGATTATATTCCCATTTTTAAGTTCCTCCTCGACTAATCTCATATCTGCCTCGTCTTCCAAAGCAACTGGCTTTATATAGACGTCGGCAGGCGCATGCAGAGCATCCAAATTCTCAAGTTCTGCGGTATCTATGGTATCCAGGTATCCTTCACTATCCCTATCCCTGCCGATTCCCAATACCCTGCCCAATCTTTGGAAAGGACTCACACATCTCACCTCGTTTGTATATAACAGATAATTTTCAGCATATTAATCTGGCTTGGCTTCTTTGAAGTGAATAACTTTCTTGAAAATCTCTTCCTTTGGTGTATCCCCAAAAAGTGAATGATATCCTATGCCGCAATGAACTTGTCCATTTTCATATGCTCTTACCCTATTTTCGTAATTGTAGTGGCGGGACAATTGGTATTTGCTTCCCCCATGGAAGCAGGGGTTGCACATCCTGCCGTAGCATGGCTTCCCGCACGTTTTGCACCTGCGTGGCTTTTCCTGTTTTTTCATTTTCCCGCCCTTACGTCTTGGGGGGCTTCTCCAACCCTCTTGGCTGCAGCTTCGCCATCATGTTGGTTAATTTTTCCAGCCTTTTCATAACGAGTGCCTTCTTCAACGTCATCAATAATCTTATCTATACTCATCAGATTGGCATTTAGCATATTAACTTTACGGACCTCATGCTTTTCTCCTTGACCTGTCAATCTTGCTTTGCGCATATCAAATCATCCACCAACCGTTTCATTGATTATTACCATCTTTGCAGGCTCCCCATGTTTACTCTGTTCGTAGCGGTAAGCATACTTGTGGGCAACTATTACATCCTCAACAGATTTGACATTCTTATAAAGCACGCTTTTATCTTTAAAAATTTTTCCTGTCTCATCTTTGCTAATCGTAGATAGTGGTTCTATAGTTATCCTAATAACCTCCCCTTTTTCCAAATCAACAATCAAATCTTGAACTTCCCCCAAATGTCTTCCAGAATCACTGTAGACGCCCATCCCGTACAACCCAGAGAGCTTCATTGTCATTTTTCTCACCTTCCACCCAGATTCTAATAAACTGCTTAAATAGCGTAGGCCCGTAAACAATACAAACTTGCTTTCGCCGGGACGCTACGCTAACTGTTTATTATTTATTTGGTCGCAGTATGCACATATAGACAAGTTGCTTTTAAGCTTTTCGGTTATTGATAGTCGGATAGCTTATTCTAAATTCAAAGGTGCTCTGATCGAGCATTGAGATTTGGACTCGTATATTCTCTTCGCCACCATAAGCTGCTCAAAGTATTGCCTGAAAACACTGGGATAAGCTTAAATATCTGCATTTCATAAAATTAAACCGGTGATGAAGCTCGCCCTGCTATAAGCTAAACTGCCCGCGAGGGCTGACAGCTTCTACTTTTAAAATACTGGGGTGAGACAATGACTTACGCCTGCCCAAAATGCACAATGGAGAAAGGCATATCCATCAGACTCGTTGAGGATGGAGAACGCGGCGAGCTTACCTGCAGCCTGAATCCGAAGCACCGGTTTAGAATAGGCAGTTCTGGGTTCCTAGAGTCCGTGCTAGAACGTTGATGGATAACTTCAAATAATTTATGCTAGAAATATTATTAATTCGATTTTGTTTATGGTGGTACGATGACTCGGACATTGACAATAAAATCGGTGAAAGGTTACCAGATTTTCGATTCAAGAAACAATCCCACAGTAGCTTGTAAAATCACCTCTAGCGATGGCAAGCGGGCAATTTTCAAAGTTCCATCTGGCGCATCTACCGGCGAGCACGAAGCAATTGAATTGCGGGATGGAGACAAAACAAGATACAGAGGTAAAGGAGTAATGACAGCCGTCGCCAACATAAACGGGATTCTTGCTCCTATGGTCGAGGGCATCTCACTTGCCATCCCCCAACAAGAATTTGACCAACTTCTAATCGATAAGGACAATACACCGAACAAAAGCAAACTTGGCGCGAATGCAATTCTTGCAGTTTCTGGAGCATACGCGAACTTGCAGGCAGAAGTGAACGGTCTCGAACTTTGGCAACACATTGCAGGTAGTAATGCTTCTCTCCCCGTCCCGCAGTTCAACGTGTTAAATGCAGGAAGGCATGCAGAAACTGGCTTTGAAGTACAGGAGACTCTCATAATCCCTGTTGGCGCAGAAAGCTTCGCGCATGCAATGGAAATGGGAACTGGAGTTTGGTATTCGCTTAAGGGGTTGCTTAAGAAAATGGGACATTCGACAGGCAGGGGCGATGAAGGCGGTTTCGTAAACCCATTCATCAGCCTTGAAGCAACCGCACAAGCTGTTTTGGAAGCAATTGAAAAGGCAGGTTATGCCGCAGGCAAGCAGGTCATGCTGGCATTCGACCCTGCCTTCTCTGAGATATTCGGGAAAGACCTTTGGCAAGAGAAAGCGGACCCCAAAGACAAAACTTACCATTTTGGCGGCAAGAGGTACTCTCCCGGAGAAATGGTCGCCTTTTGGTCGGATGCAGCCAAGGAACACAAATTCATCTCATTGGAGGATGGCATGGCACAAGATGATATTGAGGGCTGGAAACTGCTGACAAAGGAAATCGGCAAAACAACACAGTTGGTGTTGGATGATTACATATGCACAAATCCAGCAATAATCCAAGAAGCTATCGACGAAGGCATTGGAAACGCCAGCCTGATAAAACTTAACCAGATAGGTACGGTAACCGAAACCATCCGAGCAATGGAGATTAGCAAAAAAGATGGAAGATGCAACGTCATCTCGCACCGCTCAGGCGAGACGGAAAGTAGCTTCATCGGGCATTTTGCCATGCATCCCTTGGTCGACCAGATAAAAACTGGCTCATCCGGTGGGGAGCGGAATGCAAAATATAACGCCCTTCTCATGATAGAGCAAGACTTAGGGTCAAAAGCAGTCTACCGGGGCCTCAGTGCGTTCCCAACGCATGTTAAGGAGCGCTGGGGGCAACTTCAATGATTTGGGCAGGCTTTCCTTTATTCACTCGCGACATCCTTCAGTTAGTTCGGCATTATGCGTGCCGTTATAGGTGGCTGATTTCCAGATATAGGAGACTAAACCTTTTAAGGGTTGACTTCAATATACTTTCTGGCGATGAAGCTCGCCTGCGACCAGCGAACCGCCCTTTAGGCTAATGGCTTCTACTTAAAGGTAAGTTCATGGCAAAAAAAGGCGAACGCAACTGGCTCAATTCCACGGTAATAGGGGCCAGTATAGCAAGTTTTCTTTCAGATACAAGCCACGAAATAGTGACCGTCTTCCTCCCTTCATTTTTGATTATGCTGAATGCCCCCGTTTACGCGCTGGGCATGATAGAAGGAGTGAGCGACGGCCTTTCAAGTTTCGTCAAGCTGTTTTCCGGCTATTATGCCGACAAGCTGAAAAAACGCAAGGAGTTCTCCCTGCTTGGCTACATCGCCACCGCATTTTTTCCGCTTATTCTTGTAGTTGCAACCTCATGGCCGGTTGTTTTGGCAGGTCGGGCATTTGGCTGGTTAGGGCGCGGAATTCGCGGGCCTCCGAGAGATGCAATACTCGCAAGCTCTGTGGAAAAAAGGAATTTGGGCAAGGCATTCGGCATCCACCGGGCAGGCGATACGCTCGGTGCGATTGCGGGGCCCCTGGCTGCGGCTTATCTCATTTCCAGCATGCATGTTCAGTTAAGGGAAATATTCTTGGTATCCGTCATACCCGGCATCTTGGCTGCAGTTGCGTTTTGGCTTTTGGTGAGAGAGAAAAAGAATACGGATGAG
>Ga0315282_10009258_pt1 | contig 15680 bp, 10 predicted proteins | sample YL17G07_20_MG_FD_203693 | JGI IMG/M metagenome (GOLD analysis project Ga0315282, IMG submission 203693) | Sediment microbial communities from Yellowstone Lake, YNP, Wyoming, USA - YL17G07_20 | ecosystem: Environmental > Aquatic > Freshwater > Lake > Sediment | place: USA: Wyoming | collected...
CATCCACATAATGAGTTTCGGGATGCGCCCTTTCCAGCCAGTACGGCGCTTCCTCGATGACGATTCCCATCAGAACGCGCAAGCCGAATTCGTCGCAGTACTTCATAACTTCTTCCAGGTCATCGAAGACAAAACGGTCCGGTGCAGGGTTGTAATATACCCAGGCGGGATAAATGCGCACGATATTGAATTGGTATTTCTGCGCGATCGCCTTCAGCATCTCTCTCCGCATCGAGGCCGGGGGATTGGGCGGCCGGTAGAACGCCGTTCCGTAGATGAAGGGCTGAGAAGATGGAGAGAGCGTTTTGGGTGGAGCCTCGTCCGCAGCATGCGGGGGCCCGGCGAAGATCCGCAGCCCTCCCCAGGAAAGACTGACGGCCCCGCCGGCCCCGCGGAGGAAGTTACGGCGCGAAAGAATATTTTTCATGATCCCTCCCCAACTGCGGCACTGCATCGCCTGGACGAATTCCGCACCCAGCCGCCAGACCGCGCGGTCTGGTCCGGATCGCGCCGCATAGATTACCACGACGCGGGTCACTGCCCTCCGGCTGATTGCCGGGGGCGTTGCCAGCGGTGTTATACTGAATCGTCAGGGTTGAATATCACTGGGAAGAAGTTGTAGGGCCGAACGGCGTTAGGCTCAGGGCCAGCACTGCTGGCCCCTACCAATTCAAAAAGGAGCAGAACAGCATGGCAGCACGGACTTCAGAAGCGGAATGGAAGGGCAATCTTCTTCAGGGCAAAGGGACGATGAAGCTGGGAAGCGGCGCCTATGAAGGGCCGTACTCTTTTGCCTCAAGGTTTGAGAGCGGCACGGGCACCAATCCTGAGGAATTGATTGCAGCGGCGCACGCCGGCTGCTTTTCCATGGCGCTCTCCGCAGGATTGGGCAAGGGCGGTTTTACCCCTACACGCATTCACACCACGGCCACGGTGCACTTGGAGAAAGTCGGTGAGGGTTTCGGCATCACCCGGATTGAGCTTAACACGGAAGCGCAGATACCCGGCATTGACGCCGCGACCTTTGCGAAGTACGCCGACGACGCCAAGAAAGGCTGCCCGGTGTCCAAGGTTCTGGCGGCAGCCGAGATCAGTCTGACGGCCAAGCTGGTCTAAATATTGTGCATTCACACCACCATCACCACCATGGGCAGTCAGCGACCTGGGTTGTAAGAATCGCGCTGGCGGCGACGCTCGCGCTGGTGGCCACGGAGTTCGTCGCCGGGGCGATGTCGCACAGCCTGGCCCTGGTGAGTGATGGATGGCACAACCTTACCGACGTCCCTTCGCTGGTTCTTTCCTGGATTGCCCTCTATTTTGAGCGCAGGCCTCCCGACGACCGGAAGACCTTTGGGTATCAACGGGCAGGCGTTTTGGTCGCTTTCGTGAATGCCCTGCTGCTGGTGGTGGTGGCGCTTTATCTTTTCTACGAGGGTTACCAGCGAATCGTGCGGCCGGAGCCGGTGGCTTCCGGCGCCATGCTGGTGGTCGGCGTCATCGCGCTGGTGGTGAACGGCGGAATCTCCTGGGGCCTGCTGGGCGAACGGAGCGACCTGAACCTGCGCGCGGTGTTCATGCACAACCTGGGTGACGCGCTTTCCAATGTGGCGATCATCGCCGGCGCCTGGGTGATTCGGGTGACCGGACATACGATCATTGACCCTGCCCTGGGGTTCTTGATTGCAGGGTTGATCTTGTGGTCGGCGGTGGGAATCATCTCCGATTCGGTCAACATCCTACTGGAAAGCTTGCCCAAGGGCATGAGCCTGGAGGGCGTGGCGGCCGCCATGCTCGGCGTGGAAGGGGTTAGAGAAGTTCACGACGTGCACATCTGGAGCCTGGGATCCCATTCCCACGCCCTCTCCTGCCACGTCCACATTCTGGACATGCCCACCTCGGAAAGCGAGCAGATCGCCCACCAGGTTCGCGAAGTGCTGGCTCATGAATTCGGAATAGATCACACTACGATACAATTCGAGCACACGCATCCGCCGGGGGAATTCCACATGTATATGCCGGACCCGACGCCGTCCGGCAAAGGGAAATAAGGGCGCCCGCTGCCTGCTGCCTTGCTCCGGCCAGCTTCGCTTGACACCGGCGTGGAGCGAAGCATAGGATTCACTCATGCAAACGCCCACGGTCCGACGCCCGGCCGTAGCGGGGCGCTTTTATCCAGCCAAGCCCGGAGCTCTCGCGCGGCAGCTCGACCAATACCTCACTGCGGATGCGGCTGTGCCGGAGAAGACGGAAGCAGCCTTGGGCTGCCTGGTTCCCCACGCCGGTTACATTTATTCCGGGCATGTGGCGGGGGCAGTGTATCAGCGGCTGCCGGGGCGGGCGACTTACATCATCCTTTGTCCCAATCACACCGGACGCGGCGCCCCCCTGGCGATCATGTCAAAAGGCGAGTGGCTGACGCCGCTGGGCGCCGCGCCCATTGACGCCGGCTTGGCCGCGAGCCTCCAACATTCCTGCCATTTGCTGATGGAAGACGCCAAGGCTCACGAAGATGAGCACGCCATTGAAGTCCAGCTTCCCTTCTTGCAGCGCCACGTGGGCGCCTTCACCTTCGTCCCCATCGCCATCGGCGTAAGCCGCTATGCGGCTCTGGAAGCGCTGGGGCACGGGATGGCTGACGCGCTGAAGATCTCAGCGGGCCCAGTGTTGATCGTCGCTTCCAGCGACATGAACCATTACGAGCCCGATGACGTCACGCGGGTCAAGGACCGCAAAGCCATTGACCAGATTCTGGCCCTCGATCCCGCGGGCTTGTATGAGGTCATTCGTGAAGAAGATATTTCCATGTGCGGCTACGGCCCTGCCGTTGCCATGCTCACAGCGGCTAAAGACCTGGGTGCAACCCGCGCGGAACTGGTCTGCTATGCCACCTCGGCTGATACCAGTGGCGACCGCAGCGCGGTGGTGGGTTACGCGGGCATGGTGATATCCTGACCTGAAATCTCCTGCTTCGAGGGCACGCCCGCAACCGTGAACTCCGCGTCCTCTCTGATCCGCAAAGCCCCAACACTACAGTTGAAGAGTTGCACCGCGGACCCCGCGGCGCCTCCGCGCCACTGCGGAAAAGCCAGCCTGTCCTTCACCGTTTCCTTGCCTTGCAATGTCTCGCAGAGTTGCTTCCGGGTGTGAGCGGCGGCTAGAAATGCAAAGACGCGCGCACCCTTTGCGCATGGGTGAACGCGCCCTCTATCCGTCAAGTTAGCAGTGGGCTGAGCCCCGATTGCCTACAAGGGCTCAACCTCGGGAAGGTTAGTGGCGTCCGCTGGCGGCTGCCGCAGCACCCGCCGGTCCAGCTCCGGCGTGCCCTCCTGCGGCTGGGGCAGGACCGGAATGACCTCCAGCAGGTGACCCGCCACCGCCGACATGGCTTCCACCGGCTTGGCCTCCGCCTCCGGCCCATCGACCTCCGGAGGGAATAGCATTTGGTCCGGAAGGTCCTTGCCTAGGCGAAGAATTTCCATGGTTGGCCGGAGCGGCGTAAGTGTTCGTGTTACCCCCTGGTGCGGAACCCATCCGCGGTGCTACAGGCACTGGCCTTGTCGGATTCGCACCCATGGCGGGATTCGGCCGGGGGAGTTCTTGGTTGGCCGGAGCGGCGTAGGTGTTGGGGTTACCGCGGGGCGCGATGCCCATCCGCGGTTGCGCAAGCACTGGCCTTGCCGGATTCGCGCCCATTGCGGGATTGGGCGGAAAGAACACTTGATTTTCCGCCGGCCGCGCACCCTGCTCGCGGCTCCCCACGGGCACCGGTTGGATCAGTCCAGGATTCGCCGCCGGTGTGATAGTAGCGCTCGCTCCTGCGGGCGAGGCGGGCGGTCCCTGCGGCGTGATCACGCGATGGCTGTTAACGTAACTGTTCTGCTGAGGATCATAGATGATCGTAGAATTGGGAGGCGCCGCGCCGGGGTGTCGCGATCCTGGCGAGGTCGTTGCAGTGCTCGGAATGCCCACGCCAACCGGAGCGTGCGCAGGCTTGCCCCGGAAGCCCTGGCTCTGCGCGGCAGGAGATGAAACCGCCGGGCCTGGCAGCTTGGCCGCCGTGGTGGGGATAATTCCAGGCTCACTCACCCTCTCGCCCGTGGTGGCGTTGACGCCCAGCATGAGGTTCGAAGTCAGCAGTCCGCCATGGCGAAAGGTTGAAGTGCTCACCACTCCACCGCCGCAATTATTGCCGCAGGTGTAGGCACCGTCTTTGCGGTGCGGGCGGGGTCTCCAGCCGACCCAATTCGGGCCGTGAAACCACGTGACCTGGCTTGGAGACCAAGTCCTGAGACTGCCTGGGAACCATACCCATCCCGTTCCCGGAATGAAATCCCACCCGCCATAGTGGTAGGGCAACCAACCCCACGGTTCAGCGCCAATCCAGGTGTAACCCCATCCGGGGTACCAGCACCACTGGCCCGTTGAGTAAGGTGCCCAACCAGCGGTGACCATGGTGGGAGTCCAACCGTAGCCCGCTCCTGGCACGTTAGACCAAGTGCCGTATTGCAGAAGGTCGCTCCACCCGTAAGTGGCGTCTGTTGCGTCGCCTACGTAAGTGTTCGGAGAGGGGCCGGTTGCCGGCATTTCCATGCGAGCCTCGCGATCGTCCACCCATTGGTCCCAATCATCTTTGGTGATGCCCTGAGAAATAACGGTCGGCTCGGATGTGCCGGGCTGCATGACCAGGACGGAATCCTTTTCGATCGTCATGGTGCCCAGGTTGCTCTGCGCTTCCACCGTACCATCGAAGACTTCCACGCGCTCCATGCCCTGGTCCAAATCCACGCGGAATTTAGTGCCACCTTGGGCTGTGAGCGTGCCGTACGGCGTGCCTACTTGCAGAGAATCCTCGAAGTTAGAAGGAAGAGGGTGAAAGGTGGCGTAACCCTGGCGGAGTTCCACGTGATTGATCTTGCCGCCATTGGGAGCAAGCTGCAACTCCGTGAAGTCGAGCAAGGCAAGTTGTCCCAACCGGATGGTGCCGCCGTTTTCAAACTGTATTTCCGCGAAGCTGTTTTCCCCCGTAGAAAGCTTGAAGCCTTCCTGAAGGGGAGTGTTGACCGGCGCTTCAGCCCACGCCTGCACATCCGGGCGCTGCACGGTCACGCTGCCCTCGACGAAACTCAGACGGACGATGCGGGCATGGGAGTAACTTTGCGCCCAAACCGGTGTTACCGTAAGCGGCGCGATTAACCCTGCTAGCAGGATTCCCATTGAGAAACGCATGCGGGGTATCATAGGCCACCTCCTTACCACTTACCGGTTGGCTTCATTCCTATCCTACACTTACCTAGACGATTCAAACAGCTCGAAGGTTGCTGCGAGTGACATCAGCAACGCCTGAATTCACGCGCGCTCGCCGCGCGGGAAGCGCTACTTATTCTTCTGAATACGCTGCATGATCTCTTGGGCGCGGGACTGAGCGAGGTGCATATAGCGAGGGTTGGTTGAGATTTTTTCCAGGGTGGGGGTCATCAGTGTGGCCTCGACAAAGTTGTGGTCGTCCAGGCCTTCCTGGATTTGGCTCAAAGTTTCAGGCAGGCTCAGGTGGTCATACTTTATTGCATATTCAAGCTGAGCGATTCGTTCCTCCACGTTGCCGATTTTCTCGAGCATGTCGGTGAGCTGCTGGCCGGTGCGGTTCTCCGTGTAGTTATATTGCACCTTGTTGATTTCCTTGCCGGCCTCGTAGGTCAGTGTTTTCAGCCCCATATTCGCCACTTTGCGGTGGCTATCGAGGTCGAGGGAATGGAAGTAATTCAGGGACTGCGCCAGGGAAAAGATTTGCGCAGTGGTGCCCGCCGAGATCTGTAAGGGGCGAGGAGCTGGGGGATCCTCCAATTTGCGCGAGTCGTATGTGCCCTTGCCGTTGGCATCAATACTCAACGCCATGTATTCAGGGCAACTGCCCTTTAGAGTTTTGGTGAACGTGATACGGGGGAGGGAGGGGGGCACCTGCGCCGGAAGAGTGTGAACCCTTGGAAGGAGCGCCAGGAATGCTGTTGCCAAATAAAGGGAGCAAAGTCGACGAACCTTGGAGCTAGGCGTGATGGCGAAACTACCTCCTCGAGTGATGTCCGCAAATATCCAGAAGGGCGCCGTGCCTGAACGCGCAGCGAAGTTTTTCCCGGGAGCGGGGTCTGCGCCTGGGGAAGGGGAAAAATCCCGCAAAGGGGACTCTTCCGGGTCATCCCGGACCCGCCGGTGGCGTAGGCGCTCGGCTCCCCCTCCCAACTCAGGGGGGATTCACGCCGCCCGCTATCTGTCCTGCGTGAGCGCGTGCAGTTCCGCCTCTTCGATGTCGAAGTTGGCGTAGACGTGCGAAACGTCTTCGTGGTCTTCTAATTCTTCCATCAGCCGCAGCATCTGGTCGGCTTGCTTGCCTGTGAGCTTTACGTAATTCTGCGGCACCATGGAGACTTCCGCCGCCGCGGGAGTGATCTGCGCCGCCTTGAGGCGCTCCACCACATTGTGGAAGTTCTCCGGCGAAGAAAGGATTTCCCAGTTGCTGCCGTCGTCGTTCATGTCGTCGGCGCCGGCGTCGGTGATGAGCTCCAGCAACTTTTCCTCGTCGGCCTTGTTTTTCTCCACGACCACGTACCCCTTCTTGTGGAACATCCACGCCACGGAGGCGCCGAACGCCCCGCCGTGCTTGGCAAAGATATGGCGGATTTCGGAAGTCGTGCGGTTCTTGTTGTCAGTGGTGACTTCCACGATCATGGCGACCCCGCCGGGCCCATAAGCCTCGTACACTGCTTCCTCAATGATGGTGCCGGGCAATTCGCCAGTGCCTTTCTGGATGGCGCGCTTGATGTTGTCCGCCGGCATGTTCTCGGCTTTGGCCGCTGCGATCGCCGTACGCAGGCGAGGGTTGGAATCCGGGTCGCCCCCGCTGATACGGGCAGCGACGGAGATTTCCTTGATGATTTTGGTGAAGATCTTGCCGCGGCGCGCGTCCGCCGCGCCCTTCTTGTGCTTAATGGTTGCCCATTTAGAATGGCCAGACATAAGACCGCCGTCCTTTCAATTTCGTTGCTTTGCTCCCGATGGCAACCCGTTCCGAGCAGAGGTGAAAGGTTGCGCGAGAATGACCATAACGCAGAGAAAATGGTAACACAAGCCTGCGTTGGAAAGCTATTGGGACGCGCGGCCTGCCCCGGCCGCGGGATCAGAATTCCAGTTCCGACGAGCTTTTCAGCAAACCCCTAAATATAATTCAGCAGCCCGCGCCGGAGGCGATCTTCCACACCCAATTTATTGGTCTCCTTTCCGTCTTCGACGGTCTCACTGAATTCTTTTCCCGCGGGGGGAGGCCAGGCGGTGACGATGCGGGTGGTGCGCGCCAGCCATTCGAAGAGCTGGCGCCGGCACTGATGAACCGTATCCTGGTGGGCAGGATCATGGTAGAGGTTTTGCGTCTCCAGGGGATCCTTTTCCAGATCGTAGAGTTCTCCCACATCGGTGCCAAACATCTCCCGGGGGTAGTGGACGAACCTCCACGGACCCCAGCGTAGCGCCTTGCTCCAGGGATTCTCGGTGACCGCGGCCTCGCGCACCGGCTGGTTACCGCTGGCCAGGAGGTCGCTCAGGTCTTTGCCGTCGGTCGTTTCCATAGCAGGCAGCCCGCATAATGAGGTGATGGTCGGAGCAATGTCGACGTTCTCCACAAACTCGCGGCAGACATGGCCGGCCGGAGTGCTTCCGGGAACTCTCCAGATAAAGGGCACGCGGCACACCGCTTCTGAGCAGATGCCCGGCGCTTTTTCCGGAACCCCGAAGGTGCCTTCGTACGCGCCGTGGTCACTTCCATAGATGAGGATGGTGTGATCCGCCTTGCCGGTCTTCTCCAGGTAGTCCATCACTTGCCCGAGCGCGTAATCAACTTGCGTGATACATCCCAGGTAGCCGTGCCATACGCGACGGCACCCCGCTTCAAAGGTCTTGGGCTCGATCAGCCATTTCATCTGCTTGAGGGATTGCACCATGCGCCGAAAATGCGGAGGACGGTGCGAAGCATCGTTATAAAGCGTTGCGGGCAGACTCAAATCGTCAGCGTACATGTCCCAGAATCGCTGGTCGGGGGTGTAACACTCGTGGGGGCGCGGCAGCGAGACTTGCACGCAAAACGGCTGATTACCGCTGGAGTCCATGAACTGAATGGCTTTCTGGACTGTCCAGCCTTCGACGCTGTGCTCGTAGGGGAGATGGGAAGGCCGGCCTTCATGCTGCTGTGCGCCGGGAAATTCGGGCAGGACGACACTGTCCTCCTTGTCCAAAAGGCCGAGTTGTTTCAGGTACTCGGTATACTCCTCTGAGAGATATGGAGGCTTCGATTTATACCGGTAACAATCACCCAGGGAGTCGCAGTGCTCGGCCAGCCAATTCTGAGGTTCGTCCGGGGTGTGGATTTTCCCAAACGCCGCCGTCCGGTATCCGTGACGGCGGAAATGCGAGAAGAAACTGGGCAGGTTGCAGGGAGGAGCCGGCCCATTGAGGCCAAAGTATCCGTGGTTGTGGCAGTACTGGCCGCTGAGAATGCTGGTGCGGCTCGGCGTGCAAATGGGGTTTTGCGTGTAAGCGCGCGTGAAGCGAACGCCGCTTGCCGCCATTCGGTTCAGGTGGGGAGTGATGGCTTGCGGGTGACCCTCGTAACCGCTGCAAGCGGCTTGGTGCTGATCCGCGATGACATGCACCACGTTCAGCCGCCGGGCGCCGGGCGCGGTCACGTCAGCCGCCCCAAGCTTATCGCCGACGGAGAGGGCCGCCGCAGCCGTGCCGATTCCACTTCGCTGTAAGAACTCTCGCCGGGCCATTTTTCTTTTCATGTTGGGGATCCTCCTTCGGGCTCAGTGTGTGGGAGAGCAGGTGGCGCACGCAAAGCCGCGGAGCAGCGCACTGGGCGCTCAATTCCGCGCTCCCCCCTTCATGCGCTTTACCTCAGTAGGTGCAATGTAGTGACAGAAGATGAAGCTGGGAAACTAATCTGCAAGATTCGTCCCAGCCGGCTCAGCCGGACGGGTGCCTGGGGCGCAAGCAATTCCGCGCCGGCGATTTTACCGACTATGCCCGTGTCAATCCGCAACGTCACTTCTTCCGGCCCTGCAAACGCCGGGGCTTTCGGCAGCTCAGTATCCGTGTTGGCGCGCGATCCCGTGCTGCGATTGAGCAAGTAGATGAACAAGTCGTTCCCCTTGCGGTTGGCCACCAAGGAGTATTCGCGTGAGCCTTGGATGGCAACCGGCGGGGGCCCTATCAGCCGTCTGGCCAGTTCTTCCAGCAGAGTGCTGCCTGGGCTGAAGACGTTTTCTGCTGCGCTCACATAGACGGCGATGCCCTTGCCAAAGTGGTTTTCGACGATGGCAGGGGAGTCACCCGCGCCCGCCCAGGTAGCAAGCACCTTTCCGCCGGTGGGCTTCACGGCCAACGCGGGCGGGTTCAGCCGCAAGGAGGAAGCGATTTCACCGCCCCCGACGAATTGCTTGTAGCCAGGGAGATTACCTGCAAAGTCCGCGCCAAAAACGTCGTTGAGCAGGAAGTCGTCGCGCTGGTGGGCCAGCTCATCGAAGAGCGAAGCATGGCCGAACGCGAGCAAAGCTCCGCCGTTGCGCACGTAGGTGCGAATGTCCTCAGCGAGCCCCGCATCGAGCAACGCGTTTTCCGGCAGCAGCAGCATGCGATAAGCCGCCAAGTCGAACTTGTGCGAGGGAAACCCCGTGCCCACGTACTCGGTGAAATAGCCGGCGTGGCGCAAGGCAAAGTCGAGCGCGTAGCCAGGGAGAACACTTTTTTCTGAAGGCGCCTGCCCGCCGGCCGGCTGGGGCGTTCTTGCCCAGAAATCGGCCACTGCGGGGACAGCCCACAGCTCGGGTGAGGGATCTCCGGTCACGGTTCCGATGTCTGCATAAGGAATAGTACCGATAAGCCCGGCGCGGTTTTCCTTCAGCCAGTGGCCCACGGCGCGAAGCATTTTCAAGTCACCGTTCGGGTCGTAGACGCCGGCATGCCCGGGCGTCATCGCACCGTACACATTGGCGCCCTGAATCCAAGCGGTGGCGGCTGACACCACAGCTTCATCCGCCGACATGGCGGGCGGCGGCGCCTGGCTTGACATGGGCACGTACCAGGAGGAGTTGAACAGCATGCCCACCTCAAAAGGCCGGTTCATGGCATGGCCGGTGCGCGCGCCGCGGTCGATGTTGACCCACTGATGACCTTCCATCGAGAAGTAGTCCGCCAGCCCATCTACTTGGTTCGCCTGCCGGGGGAAACGCCGGTCCGCCATGCCCGCGCCATTGAAGGTAAAACTCATGCTGGGCTGCACGGCGCGGACAGCTTGCTTGATTTCAGTGAGAAACTGGCGGCGCGTTTCGACTGCGAAGTCTTCTAGTTCCGCCGGTGTGGCGTGGTCCATGGGCTTCCCATAGCGCTTCTCGAAAGCTGCCTGGGTGTAACGGTCGTATGACATCAGGGGTTGGCTGAAGATGTCGAGCCACAATCCGTCAAGGGGGCCATAGTTCCTGGTGATTTCAACCAGTTGATCGATCACATATTGCCGATAGGGCGAGTGGAACGACATCCAATCCGCGGGGAACGGCCCGCCCATCGGCTGGCCGTGGGCGTCGCGGCAAACCCAGTCCTGGAACTTTGGGTCGGGATTGTAGTCAAAGCCTACCGAATAATAGATCACTACCCTCAGCCCATGTTTTCGCGCTGCCGCAACGGTCGGGCCCACCAAGTCGCGTTCGGTCTTAAAGCCGGTCAGGTGAGTGTCATGGGGAACCACGCCATCGTGCCACTTGTCATAGAAGATAATGCCGGTGGCGCCGGCCTCCTTGAACGCGCGGATGGCAGCGTCGGCGTCATATTGGTTGCCGAGATATTTGTTCCAGCGAGCGAGATCGACTTGTTGCTTGTCGTGAGTCCAAATGCCCGACCCGATGAAGTCAGGCCCCCAGGTGCCGCTGGTGGTGTTCGCGATGAAGCCCGTCATGACGAACAACTGCGGCGGTTGGTACCAGGCGGGATATTTCGATGGCGCTGCCGACTGGCCCGAAAGGGCGAGCGCATGGATAAAGCACGCGCAGATCGTAGCCGCGACCAACTCTTTGCTCTTCAAACTACCCATCCCTCACCTCCGATATTGACCCGCACGCTCGCGCCTGTCGATTTCGGCGAGTCGCCTTCCGTGCCTGCCTGAGGGAAAATAGCACTTGCGAAGTTAAATCGCTAGCCCGCGAAGGGGTCCGCACTGGCAAAAAGGCTTTCCAAACGCCCAGGATTGTGCGATAAATCATGCGCCTCCCGGAGGAGGCTCTTCCCGGTGGTGGCCGCCGGGAAGGGGGTGCGATACAAGGTGGCCGTGTTGCGGTTTCATTCCACCCCATCGACCCCGGTTATGAACGCCTGAAAGGTCAGGCGTTAGTGTACGGTGTTGTCCGTCGCCCCTGATCCGCACGCACTCCGGTAGTTCTTGCACTGGCAGGTATTTTTTGTATTTGCCCTATCACTCCATCAATTGCTCGCTCCGGCGCCCGATCGGCTTGATAACCCGCCGCACCACCCTGGCGTGTCTGGCCCTGGGACTCAGCTTCATTTCTGTCCCCTCGGGTCTACCTGCGGCGAACCCGCTCCTGACGCGATTTGAGTACTCCCTCCCCCGCATGGGGACGATGTTTCGCATCGAGCTGTATTCGGCTTCGAGCGTCCAAGCCTCAAAAGCGGCGGAGGCGGCCTTCGCTCGCGCCGAGGAACTCGAAGAGATCATGAGTGCCTACCGCGCGGACAGCGAACTGATGCGCCTGTCGCGCGAGGGCGCCACCACGCCGTTCCCGGTGAGCAGCGACCTCTACGGCGTGCTGGCGAAATCCCTCTGGGCCTCGCAGCTTTCCCGCGGCGTCTTTGATGTCAGCATCGGTCCATTGGTTGATTTATGGCGCGGTGCCCGCAAAACGGGACGCTTGCCTGATCCTGGGGAAATAACGAAAGCAAAAGCTCTGGTCGATTACCGCAACATCGAATTGGACCCGGCGCGCCACACCGTGTTCCTGAAGCGCGCCGGCATGAAGCTGGATCTCGGCGCCATCGGCAAGGGTTATACCGCGGACCAAATGCTGGCCGTCTTGCAATCACAGGGGATCCACCACGCCATGGTGGTGGCGGGGGGAGAGGTTGTCGTGGGCAAACCTCCGCCGGGAAATTCCGGCTGGAAAGTCGGCGTCGACTCGGCCGACGTGGGTGCCGGGAGTCCGCCTTGCACGCTGCTGCTGCGCGCCGCCGCGGTTTCCACCTCTGGCGATGAGCATCAGTTTTTGGAGGTTAACGGCCATCGTTATTCGCACGTCATTAATCCTGCAACGGGCTGGGCACTGGAAGGAGAGAGCAGCACCACCGTAATCGCCAGGCATTCGACCACCGCTGACGCGCTCGCCACGGCGTTTTCCTTAATGCCCGTGGCGGATGGAATTCGAGTTGCTGAATCCCTCCCGGCCGTGTCGGCCTTATGGGTTCGCCGGGTGGGCGGAGAATGGAAGTATTACACCTCACGCGGTTTTCCCGCCTCATGCCGCGAAATGCAAAAAGGGGGCAAATAGCACAGGCGCATGTTCTTTTTCTTTACAAGCCTTTATAAAGGCTGCTTAAGGTTTAAAAGCCTACTTCTGGTGTTAATAGGGATTTGCATCGGTGTCAGCGTCATTTTTTCTGGAAAAGCGGGCGTGGACGCCACCTCCTCGGATAAGTTCTGCGACCAGGCTTGCCATGCCCACCCGGACGCCACGCAAACTTGGATTCGGTCGCCGCATTACACCACCAAGAGCGGTGTGGTGACCCATTGCATCGATTGCCACCTCCCCGGCGGGGGGATAAGCTATTACACGGAGAAAGCCCGCTTGGGTGGCCAGGATATTTACGGCAAGCTTTTCAAAGATCTCACCAAAATTAACTGGCAATCCAAGCAGACTTTGACCCAGGCCCGGACGTTCACTTACGATGATGCTTGCATTCGCTGCCACGCCAATCTTTTCAGTGTCGGGCTCTCCAAGAAAGGCGTGGATGGCCACTTGCACTATCAGCGCTCCCAGGACAAGATGCGGTGCATCAACTGCCACCTGCACACGGGGCACTATCGCGGCAAGCAAGCTGAGGAAGTCGTCGATGAGGCGGCAGCGCAGGAACAGGAACTCGAAAAGGCGTTCCCTTTAAGCCCCCCGGGGTTCAAGAGCTACACTGAAGTGATTCCCGGGTCGGCAGTGAAGATCCGCATGGTGGCTATTCCCGGCGGTTCGTTCCAGATGGGGAGCCCCGAGTCGGAGCACTACCGGCGCGCCGATGAAGGCCCGGTCCATCATGTGAAGATCAGCCCGTTCTGGATGGAAAGGGCGGAAGTGACGTGGCGAGAGTACGAGGTTTACCTGCTCCAGCGCGGCAACACCGGCCGCAATCGGGACGCTCCGAAATCCGGCAAAGCCGACGCCGTGAGTGGGCCCACTCCTCCTTACGGGTCTCCAGACCAGGGTTGGGGCAGAGGTTCGCGGCCAGCCATCACCATGACTTATTACGCCGCTACCCAATATTGCGAATGGCTCTCGCAAATCACCGGGAAGAAGTACCGGCTTCCCACGGAGGCGGAATGGGAATACGCTGCCCGGGCGGGGACCACTTCTCCTTATTTCTTCGCCGGCGACCCTGCTTCGTTCACCACCCACCGATGGCTGAATCATGTGCTGGGAGTGAAGACCGCGCCGCTCATCGATTACGCCTGGTATCAGGGTGATAGCTCGGATGAAACTCACCCCACGGGCGTGACCAAACCTAATGCCTGGGGCATGGTGGATATGTTGGGCAACGTGCGGGAATTCTGCCTGGATTGGTACGACCCCGGTGCGTACGCGCACATGGGGGACGAGATCACTGATCCTCGCGGCCCGGACTCCGGCAAGGAGCACGTGGTGCGCGGAGGTTCATATCGTTCGGACGCTGCCGACCTGCGCTGCGCAGCTCGCGACCACACTCGCGAGGAAGATTGGCTGCTCACCGACCCACAATCGCCCAAGAGCGTTTGGTGGTATTCGGACGTCACCGATGTGGGCTTTCGAGTGCTCCGCGAATACGAGGGGGAAGGGAAGAAATGAGGAAGTGGAAGTCAGGAGTCAGAAGTCAGAAAAAGGGAGCTTAGCGCCGGCGTCTTGTCGGCAATCTAACGGCCGCGGGGTCGGCCGCGCTACTGTAGCGGCAGTCTCCGACGGCCGAACGACGGTGGGGACACCGCCGCTACAGCAGGGAGCGTAGGGCGGCGGAACCGCAACGCAACACGTCTTGTAGGGGCCCGCCTCGCCCCGACCGAGGGGCCCAAGGGGTGCCGCCCCTGTCATCCTGAGTCCGGGTTTGGTCGGGACGAAGAATCTGTAGTTGGATTGTATAGGAGGGATCAACATGAGCGATGAGAAGACCGACAAGGAAAAACGTGATTTCACCCGGCGAACATTTATCGGCGCCGTGGCGGCCGTGGGCGCCGGAGCGGTGCTGGCCAGTTGCAAGAAGTCTTACCCGCCCGTGACCTTCGTCGATGTGGCCCCGGACGGCCCCCTGCTGAAGGCCGGATTGATCGGCTGCGGAAGCCGCGGCACCGGCGCGGCGCTGAACTTCCTCAAGGCTGGACCCAACCTCAAGATTGTGGCGCTAGGGGACGTTCTGCAAGACCATCTGGCTACATGCCGCGACGAACTTGCCAAGAAGGCGCAAGTGAAAGTGGCCGACGACCATTGCTTTATTGGCTTCGACGCTTACAAGAAAGTGCTGGAAGCGGACGTGGACGTGGTGCTGCTGGCCACGCCACCGCATTTCCGGCCCGCGCATTTCGACGCCGCGGTGGACGCCAAGAAACACATCTTTATGGAGAAGCCGTGCGCCGTTGACGCTCCCGGCGTGCGCTCCATCCTGGCGACCGGACAGAAAGCCGCGGCCTACAAGCTTTGCGTGGTGTCGGGAACGCTGTGGCGGCACGACCGCCCCCACCGCGAAACCTACAATCGTGTCTCCCACGGCGCCATCGGCCAGATCCTCGGGGCTCGCTCCCGTTACAACGTCGGCCAATTGTGGTATGCGCCCAAGAAGAAAGAGTGGTCGGATATGGAAGCCATGATTCGCGATTGGGTGAACTGGCGATGGCTTTCCGGCGACCACATCGTTGAGCAGAACGTCCATAATCTCAATACTGTCCTTTGGTTTACGGGAATGAATCCGACGAAAGCCATCGGCGCCGGAGGGCGCGCCCAGCGGGTGACGGGCGACCAATATGACCACTTCAACGTGCAGTTCACTTACCCCAATGGCGGCATTTGGGACAGCATGTGCCGGCAGATTGACGGCTGCGCCAATGAAGTCTCCGATCTGGTGCTGGGAACGGAGGGCTTCACGAATTGCAAAGACACGATCTTTGACCTTACGGGCAAGGTCGTGTGGAAATATCAGGAACAAGGCCAGGACCCGGGGAAGACCAAATTCAATCCCTACGATCAAGAGCACGTGGACTTTGTCAACGCCATCCGCACCAACCAACTCATGAACGAAGCGGAGCACCTGGCGCACTCCACGCTGATCGCTATCCTGGGCAGGACCGCGGCCTACACGGGTAAAGAGGTGACGTGGGAAGAGATGATGGATTCGGGCGAGCGCCTTGGTCC
>Ga0315282_10009259_pt1 | contig 15678 bp, 11 predicted proteins | sample YL17G07_20_MG_FD_203693 | JGI IMG/M metagenome (GOLD analysis project Ga0315282, IMG submission 203693) | Sediment microbial communities from Yellowstone Lake, YNP, Wyoming, USA - YL17G07_20 | ecosystem: Environmental > Aquatic > Freshwater > Lake > Sediment | place: USA: Wyoming | collected...
CGGTGAGGAACACGAACCGCGGGTCCGGCGTGGGCTTGAAGGGCGCCAGCGCCAGCCCGAAGTGGTCGAGATACACGCCGCCTGCCGCCTTCGGTGCGTCCCGGGATGGACGGAGTATAGGGGGCAGCCGAAAGGGGTGTCAAGGCAGGAGGGCGGCGCGCGGGCCGCGTCGCTCTAGGGACGCGCCCCGGAGGGGTTCTCGCTGTATCCCACGTCCACCGACCCGGTGACGGTGTCCACGCGATAGCAGGCGAAGTACTTGTCGTTCGCGGCGGCAGCGATCTGGTAGCGGCCCCCCTGCTGGTCCTGGGCGTGCGAGAGGCCCTGGAAGGTGACGAGGGCGTATCCCGCGAGGAGCACGGCGAGTAGGACGACGAAGGTCTGAGTGCGCATCGGCGGACCTCCCCGTGGCGTGTTGGTCCGCTGGTTCGCGGAGAGATGGGGGAGGGCCTGCCGCCAATAGTGACTCAGGGAGCGCAGGGCGCATCCCCGGAACGGAGAGACCCTTCGCTAGCGCTCAGGGTGACACTGCCGGCGCTCCCTCTGGCTCCCGACGCCGACTTGCGGCGCGGCGCACTAGGGCTTGGCCATGAACGGGCTGGAGCCGTCGGTGAGGCGCACGTCGCCCGTGGCGGTGTCCATCACGAAGCAGGCCCAGTGGCCCTGGTCGGCAGCCACGGCGATCTGGTACCGGCCGACCGGCGGCGATTGCTGCTCCTCCTGAGCGTGGGAGATGCCCTGGAAGGTCACGAGGGCGTAGCCGGCCAGCAGGAGCGCGAGGAGCAGGACGAAGACGTGAGTGCGCATGGGGGGGACCTCCCCGTGTCGTGGTGATCCGCAGGTTCGCACCACGACATGGGAGGGCCTGCCGAGGGGAGTGCCGGCGGGATCAGTACCCGGTGGTCGTGGCCTGCTCCCACGAGACGTGCCCATCGGCGTACATGACGTTCCAGCCGCGGTCGTGGGGCGGACCAGTGCCCTCAGCGTAGCCCGCGTCATAGATGAGGGGCACGGTGGAGGGGTTCGTTATCGCGGCCAGCGAGGCGCCGCTCATCTGGGGGTTATAGGCGTAGCTCTCCTGGCCCTTCTGGGAGGCGGGGCAGACGAGGGCCGTGGGGCTTGTGAGGTAGGGCTGGATGTCCTGCTTCCAGGTGGCGGCGTTGGGGAAGACGCCGTTGTTCATATTCACGTACTGCATGAGCGCGACGGAGATCTGGTTCAGGTTGCTCATGCACGAAGCCTGCTGGGCCTTCTGCCTGGCCTTGACGAAGACCGGCGCCATGAGGGCGGCCATGATGCCGCCGCAGACCAGTATGACCGCCCCGACGACGATGCCCACGATGAGGCAGGTGTTGCTCTTCTGGGCGGCAGGCCGCATGGCCCCCGGCTGGTAGGTCGGCTGCGGCCGTGCGTAGGCCGGCCCGGGCGGCGCGGGCGCCCCGATGCCAAGCTGGCCCGGCACGAAGACCGTGCCGTTGGCCGTCTGGAGGGTGCCGCCGGGCGGGACGCGGCCCTGCGTGGCGAACTGGCGGACCTGGAGGATGGTGTAGGGCCCGTAGCGCGTGCCGTCGGGGGCGACGATGAGCAGGCGGGAGTCCTGGCCACAACTGGGGCACGTCGGGGCGGCCTCATTGAGCGGCCGACCGCAGACGGTGCAGTTCATCGCTCGGCCTCCGGACCACGTGGTTGGGCGCTCACAGACTTCGGCCTGCGCTGCCCCCGAACCTGCACGGCGCGGAGGTCGGCCGTCAGGCCGGGCGTTGGAGGGAGGTAGCAGCGCTCCAGGGCGCCTATGGATGCGCAAGTGTGAGGAGGCTCAGCATGTGCCTCAAGGGCAAGCAGAAGGCCAAGATCAAGCCGGGCAACTACCGGTGCCAGCGCTGCGGGGCGACGCACAAGAAGAAAGGCAAGCTCTGCCAGCCGGAGAGGATCAGGTAGGACGTGGCGAGTCGGCCTACGCCGGAGGAACGACCTCGAAGGCGATGGCTGGTAGTGCACCGAGGGGCACGCGGATCGTCCGGGCCGCCGCTCCGCCCGGGGGCTTCCGGGTGATCTCCGTCGAAGCCTCGACGATGAGGTTGTCCGCGTAGCCGACGGGTGGCCGGTCCGCATCGGCCTTCAGTACAAGGATCAGGCCGTCCGGCGGAGCCGTCACCTCCTGGAGTGTCACCCCCGCGGGCGGCTCGCTTAGCTCGAGCTTGACCTGCTGCAGCAGCGGGCCGCCTGGGGCGGTGACCCGGACCTGGGCGGTGCCTCCAGAGGGGATCCGGACGGGACCGGCGTCCGCTAGCTTGACGGCCTGCACCGGTCGCCTGCCGCCGGTCATCTGCACCAGCAGCTCCTGCGAGGGGACGAGGTGGTGATAGGCAAAGGCCTGCATCATGTCCTCGCAGGGGACGACCGGACGGGTCGCCGGCTGGCCGTCGAGCTGCGTCTGGCCCACTAGCTGCAGGGCAAACGGCTGCTTGACCCACGCCTGCGGGCCGCCCAAGGTCATGCGGATGCGGTCCAGCCCCGGCGGGATCCGCCCGCCCTGCAGCGTGAAGCCCGCCGGCGCATCGGCTAGCTCTACGTTGATCTCACCATCGAACCCATCGCGGCGGAGGACGTGAACCGTCACCGCGGCGGCGCGCCCGGGGGGGACGTTGACGCTGGAGGGGCTCACGCGCAGCTCCAGGTCGGGGCGCGGGGCGCTGATGCGCAGGCGGTACCCGTACGCCTCGCCACCGTGGCCCTCCGCGTCCGATAGCCCCACGTAGTAGACCCCGTCCTGCGGAAGCTGGGTGCTCAGGTACGAGTCGCCTGGGTTGGTGCAGAGGCCGCTCCCCGCGTCCGCATGGTCGTCGTTCCACGCCAGCACGGTTCCGGCGGCGTCAGTCAGCCGCAGCAGCGAGTCGAGGGGCGACTGCAGCCGACGGGCCACGACCTCGGCCACCACTGCGTCGCCCGCGCGACCGCGGAACGCGAAGACATCCCCGTCGCCCGGCTGCGCGATGCGTCCGTTGACGATCAACGGGAGGGTGGCCGTCTGCGCCTGCGCAGGCGTGTCGTTGGGTTCGGTCTCGGTGAACTCGGGCAGCTCATCCACGGCGTACGCGACCTCGTTGGACCCGGCGCCGTCGCCCACCAGCGACGCCTGCCGCACGCGCGGGCCGCCCGGCGCCGTGTCCAGCGGCAACTGCGGCGCGGGAAGGTTCCAGCCCCCGATCGCTGCAGCGGTCGCCACACCCGCGGCGCCGCCCAGCGGGAACACCTCCGTGATGAAGGGCAGTGCGCCCACCTTGATGCGGTAGACGAAGTCCTCGCGGCCGCGGTAGAGAGCGTCGCGCACCTCCAGTTGGTACTCACCAGTAGCCGGAACCGGGTAGCAGAGAACGGGGTCCGGGTCGCCGCGGTAGTCGTCCGCGAACGCCACCTGGTCGCCCTTGGCGTCGAAGAGGGCCACGGTCGCCTGGAACCACCCGGGCACGGCATCGGCGAGGTAGGGGATGAGGTGTCGGGCCTGCACCTCGATGACCACCTGCTGGCCCTGCTGGGCGCGGAAGCGGAACCGGTCCACGTCACCCGGCGTGATCTGGCCATTCAGCACGACGGGGAGGGTGAGGGGCGGGCCCTGCCGCGGGGCGAAGGCCGCCGGTCCGTAGCTCTCCACCTCAGCCGTCTCGGGCAGCGACCCCACCTGGAAGACCATGGGGTTCGTCAGGCCCGCGGCAGTCCCGAGGCGCACCTCGCGGTCGCCCGGCGGGGCGTCGGGGTCCACGGTGACCTGGATGATGACGGTCTCGGCGATCTGGTCGTTGCGCTGCCGCTTGCGGTCAAAGAGCTGGGCGAGCACCGCCAGCAGCTCGGGGAGGCTCTTCTGGTCCAGCCCGCGCAGAAGTGGATGATCGGGGAGGGGCGGGAGCTGCTCGTTGCCCGCGGCTGGCGCGGGCGCAGCACCGGCGCGGCCTCCAGCCGCCTCGGCCCGGCGCTGCTTGATCAGCGCGCGCAGGTGCTTGGCCACATCGCCGAGCTGCACTCCGTTCAGGGCCGGGACGTACTCGACCACCGAGGCGTGTACCCCGGCGCCGGAGACGTAGACGGCGTTGGCGCCCTGGAGGGTCTGGCCGCCGGCCGCGATACGAAAGGTCGTGCCCTGCTGCCCGCCGGCCGGATAGAGGTAGCCGAGGTGGGGGGCGCCTCGGGGCAGCTGGCCCCATGCGGTCCCTACCCCCACAGCCAGGGCGACGACCAGTGCTGTCTTGCCGACTGTCATGGTGGTACTCCCCGGGTCTCGGGCCCCCACGGACGGGCGACCACATTGGGTCGCCCCTACAGCGGCGCGGAGGGGCGCGGGACAGAGACCGCGCCCTACAGCGGACCACAGCCGGGACAGGCTGACTCAACCTGTCCCGCCGACGGCATGGCGGGCCCTTCGGCTGCGCTCAGGACAAGCAAGGATGCCCGCCCCACGCGGACGGACGGGCAGGAATGCCCGTCCCGCGCCGACGAACGGCCAGCAATGCCCGTCCTACGCGGAGGAAGTGCTATGGCATGATCTCCTTGAGGCGCCCGGCCGTCTTGGCGCCCTCGGCCGCCGACGCCACCACCCTGACGTCCAGGCCGCGCGGGTTGGGCAGGGGCCCGTCGGGATCAATGCCCAGCAACTCGTAGATGCTGCCGATGAGGTCCACCGGGTACACCGGCCGCTCGGCCACCTCCTCGCCCTTGGCGTCGGAGGCGCCGACGACGCGACCGCCGACGAACCCGCCGCCAGCCACCACCGCGGAGAAGCAGGCGCCCCAATGCCCCCGGCCTCCATTCCAGGGCGCTTCCCACTGGACCAGAGGTGTGCGCCCGAACTCGCCGCTCCACCAGATGATGGTGCTGTCCAGCAGGCCGCGGCCCGCGAGGTCCTGCAGCAGCGCGGCCAGGCCCTTGTCCATCTCCGGGAGCTTGCGGCGCATGGTCTCGAAGTGCTGCTTGTGCGTGTCCCAGCCCTTGTAGTTGATCGTGACGTAGGGAACGCCGTGCTCCACCAGCCGTCGGGCCATGAGGCAGGACTGGCCCAAAGTGCTACGGCCGTACTGCTCTCGCATCTCCGCCGTCTCCTCAGCCAGGTCGAACAGCTTCCGCGCGTCCCCGAGGATCATCTCGTACGCGTGCGCCTCGGAGCGGTCCAGGTCCTGGAAGTGCGGGTCGTCCGGCATGGCCGCACCGAGGGAGTCGAGCGTGTGGAGCAGCTCGCGCCGGCTCTGCTGGCGCTGGTCGGTGATGCCCTCCGCCACGATCCCCTCCACCGCGAAGCGCTGCTGGTTCGGGTCGCCGCCCGTGGCGAAGGGCTTGTAGCGCTGCCCCAGGAAGCCGGCCTCATCGAAGCGTCCCTGGAGTTCGGTCAACACGACGTAGGGCGGGATCATCGCCTCGTACCCGTGGTCGTAGCCCTTGAAGAGCGACACCACGGCCCCGACGCTCGGGAAGACCAGCCGGCCGGGCTCACGGCCGGTCTGCACGATGTACGAGGCGGTCTCGTGCGCGTTCACCCCGTGGGTCATGCTGCGGATGATGGAGTACTTGTCGGCCTGCTGGGCCAGCAGCGGCAACAGCTCGCCGATGCGGATCCCCGGGACGTTGGTCTCGATCGGGTGACTGAGGGGGCCGCAGTAGTCATAGCCCGCGTCCGGCTTGGGGTCGAACGTGTCGAGGTGTGATGGGCCGCCCCACATCCAGACCTGGACGACGGACTTGGCCCGGGCCGGTTGGGCCGCGCCCTGGCCCCGGGCGCGCCACGGCGCGCCCAAGGCCAGTCCGGCGGCCCCCAGGAGGCCCCGGCGCAGGGCCTCGCGGCGGGACAGGCGGCTCGCGACCGAGGGCTCGTTCATGTGGGCCTCCCACCAGCTCAGTGCCGGTACAGGAACTCCTTGGTGTTGATCAGCGCCCAGGCCAGGTCAGCCGCGGCTTGCTGCGGGGCCGTCCCCGGCGCCCTCAGATAGGTCTGCGCGGCGGCCTGCTCCTTCGGCGTGGGATAGCGCGACAGGATGATCTCGTACAGCCCCGCAACGAGGCCGGAAGGGTTCCCCCGCGTGAAGCGCACCAGACCCTTGAGGCGCCAACTGCCCTCGAGGTCGCGCTGGATCTGGCCCGAATTCAGCAGGTAGAGGCGCTGGGCGTCCGTCGGCTGGTTGCTGCGCTCGGACTCGAGGCCGGTGTCGCGCGGCGGGCGCCCGAACATCTCCAGGAACGAGCTGGTGATGCTGCCATCGGGCAGCGTGATGGTCCGCTCCTGGCCCGGGATGAAGGTGAACGGCTCGGGGATGGCGCTCGAGTAGCTCTCCTGGCTGCCTGTGATCCAGCATAGCGCATCCGCCAGCACCTCGGCATCGAGGCGGCGCACCGGGTACTGCGCGAACAGGGCCTCGGCGGCGGGATCGGCGCTGCGCGGGATCGAGGACTGCTGGTAGGTGCGGGAGTTGAGGATCAGGCGGTAGATGTGCTTGAGGTCGTAGTGGGCCCCCACGAGCTGGGCCTCGAGGTAGGCCAGCACCTCGGGATGCACCGGCGGGTTGTCCGCCTGAATGTCGTCCGGCTCGTGGATCAGGCCGCGACCCAGCAGCCACGACCACACCCGGTTCACGATGTTGCGGGCGAACCAGGGGTTGTCGGGTGTGATGAGCCAGTCGGCGAACACCTGCCGCGGGTCCTGGCCCGGCTCGATCCGCACCGGTCTGCCGTCGGGCAGCACAGCCTCCAGCGGGCCGGCCGGCGTCGGGTCAAGGGTGACGATCTCCTCTTTCCATTCGTCCGTCTTCTTGTAGGCGACGCGCGAGAAGAGGGCTTCCAGGCCGGCGCGACGGTCGGCGGGCCAGGTGGCTACGCGCGAGCCCATGAACGTCAGAGCAACCGCCTCCGCGATCGCCGAGGGCTGGCGGCCCTGGATGGCGCGGTAGAAGTTCGCTGGGGGGTCGCGGAAGTTGCTGCCGCTGGCGGTCAGCAGCTCGCGCGCGAACTGGTCATAGGGCTTGTTCTGCCGGAGGGAGTCGCGGATCCAGCGGTCATAGGCCTGCACGGCGTTGGGCCACAGGTTGATGGGGTACTCCGCCTTGACCCGCAGCAGATCGCCCCACTTGAGCCCCCAGTAGTCGGCGAACTCCTCTCGCTGCAGGAGCGCGTCAATGAGCTTCGCTCGCCTGTCGGGAGCGCGGTCGCCGAGGAACTGACGGACCGCGAGGGGCTCCGGCAGCGTGCCGATGGCATCGAGGTACACGCGGCGCAGGAAGACCTCGTCGGAGCAGGGGCGCGCCGGCTCGATACCTCGCGCCTGCAGCGTGGCCAGCACGGCGGTGTCAATGGGGCCAGCGGGAACAGCCCAGTCGGCCTGCTCGAACGGCCGGCCGGCCGTCTGTGCCGCCGCCGCGCCAGCCAGGCTGGCCGCCGTGAGACACGCCAGGCTGAGTCGCGTGCGCCAGCGAGACACACGACTGGTGCTTGCCTTGCCCATCGTCGAGGTCCGGAGTGCAGGTTGCCGTCGAGCCATCCTGGTTATACCGCACTAGGTCCACTCAAGCGGTGGTACACCTGGTAGGAAGCCGACGTTTCGCCGGCGACGCTCAAGGCTGCAGACGATGCCGGGAGCGGAGAGGTTCGCGCGGCGACCAGCAGGGAGGCTCCTACCCGTGCCGCGCGGAAGCGCACGTCGGTGCGCCTGAGGACAGCGGTAGGCATCTTCGCAGTAAGTGGCAGCGGGGGTGTGTTCGAGTGAGCACGGCGGAACGCGTGTCGGCGCTGTCGGTTCTGGTCAACACTGCCTTGGCCGGAGCGAAGCTCGCCCTCGGGTTCGTCTCGGGAAGCATGGCCCTCACCGCTGACGGCCTGCATTCGCTCTCCGACGTGGCCTCCTCGGCAACCGTGCTGCTTGGCCTACGGATCGCAGGCCGGACCAGCGCTGACTTCCCCTATGGTCTGTACAAGGCCGAGAACCTGGCGTCCCTGGCGTCCGCGGCCGCGATCTTCGCCGTGTGCTACGAGCTCGCGCGGCGGGCGATCCTCGGGTCGTCGGAGGCGCGGCTGGCCCACCTGCCGGCGGCCATTGCCGTCGTCGCGGGCGTGATGGTGGTCACCCTCGCCTTCTCCCGCTACGAGCGGTCAGTGGCCCACCGGACCAGGTCCCCGGCCCTCGCGGCCGACAGCCAGCACATCCTGACCGACACGCTGTCCGCCGGCGCCGTGCTGGTTGGTCTGCTGGCCTCGGCTGCGGGCCTGAATGTGGACCGGTGGATCACGCTCTTTGTGCTGCTCTTCATCGCGCGGACCGGGTGGCACATCACCGTCTCGGCGGTGCGGGTGCTCCTCGACGCCTCGGTAGAGCGGGAAGTGCTCAACGCCGTCGAAAGCAGCCTCCTGGGCGACCCACACGTCGTGAAGGTACGCGATCTGAGGGGACGCAACTCGGGCGCCTTCCGGTTCCTCGAGGCGACGGTCGTGGTGGACACGCACGATCTCGATGAGGCACACGAGACCAGCAAGCGGCTGGAGGAGAACGTCAGGCAAGCGGCAGCGAACGTGGATCGCGTCGTCATTCACTACGAACCCCCGACCAAGGAGCACCTGACCTACGCGGCCCCGGTGGGTGAAGATGGGCTACTAGCGCGCCACTTCGGAGAGGCCCCCGAAGTGGTCCTCGTGAAGGTGAGGACGGCGGACCGCCGGGCGGTGGAGCGGAGGACGGTGCGGAACCCCTTCGCCGGGGCGGAGCACGGCAGAGGGATCAAGATCGCCGAGATGCTGGTCCGGGAAGGCGTTGACGTCGTGCTGGTCCCCGAAGGGCTCGAAGGCAAAGCACCGGGCTACGTCTTCGGCAAGGCTCGGACGCGCGTAGCCGTCGCTAGGTCAAAGGTCCTCGCGGAGGCCCTCGCCGCCGAGGGCGTGCAAGGCGCCGAGGAGGCCCGCGAGGCATGAGGAACCCGCGCCTCTAGCCGACACCAGCAGACCCCAGGGAGGCCCTATGGTCATCTGCGTAGGCTTGGCCCCGGTCGTACTCATCGGTGCTGTTCACCCGCAGTTGGCGCGGGCAGCCGACCCGGGCCGCGCCGGGTACTGGGTCTGGCACGAGAGCGCCGATGCCTCCCGGGGCGTGCCGACGGGAGCCACGGTGTACCTCCGGCGGCACCTCGATGTCGCCGAGCCGGTCGCCGAGGCGTGGCTGCGCATCTCGGCCGACGACGCGTACGAGCTGTACGTCAACGGCCAGCGCGTCGGGGCGGGGGACAACTGGGCGCAGCCTGAGCGCTACGACCTCGCGCCGCTGCTCAGGACGGGGGACAACCTCATCGCGGTGAAGGCCAGCAACAACGAAGCGGGGCCCGCGGGGCTGTTCTTCGCGGGGCGGATCGTGTACCGCTCCGGCCAGTCACTCGACTTCGCCTCCGACAAGGAGACCCTGGCGGCGGTGGACGTCGGCGAGGGCTGGGAACAGGAGGGGGCCGATGAGGCGGCCTTCACGCCGGCCCGGGAGCTGGCATCGCGCTTCGGCGGGCCGTGGGGCGGCGGTGGCGGCGCCCCGCCCGACGTGGATGCAGTCCTCGCCGCGTGGCAGCAGGAATGGCAGCGTATCTTCGCTGCCCAGAGCACCCTCCCCGAGCCCGTACTGATCCCTTACCCGAAGCACCTCACGTGGCGGGGTGAGTACCTGCCGCTGGTGGCGCAGGGCCAGGGCCTGGTGCGGTTCACCACGGCCGACGGCGGCGCACAGGCCGAGCAGTGTGCCGAGTTCCTCCGCAGCGCGGCCGGTTGGCTAGCGGGGCAAGCGGTCACCTGGCAGCCCGCGGACGCGATCCCCAGCATCGCGATCTCCCGCGTGGTAGGTCGCCTCGCGGACCCCGAAGCCTACGCTATCGAGTGGGACGCCGCGGCGCGCACCCTTCGCGTTACCGCGGCGACGGACCGCGGCCTGACCTGGGCAGCCTACACGCTGGCGCAGTTGATGGTGAGGCGCGAGGTCGGTGTAGCCCTGAAGCTGGCGGACATCGAGGATGCCCCCGCGGTCGTGATGCGCGGCATCGTCACCGGCGTGCCGACCGACATGCTGCCATGGGCCGCCTACTACCGGTACAACGTGAACGGCTTCGGCGTGGGCCTGACCGAGGAGCTGACGCCGGAGCACGGGCGGCTCCGGCGGGAGGCGCTCCGGCTCGGCGTGGACCTGGTGCTCTTCAACCACCCGCCCCAGGAGTTCCCGTACAGCGACGAGCAGTCGGTGGAGGGCTACTGCACGCTGATCCGCGGGGCGGCAGAACAGGGCTTCCGCTACTTCTCGCTGGACGTGGACGACTTCCCTAACGACACCGTCACCGAGGAGGACATCGCCAAGTATGGCAAGGGTCTGGTCGCTCTGGGGCAGGGGCAGATGAACCTCGTGCGACGCATGGATGCCGCCGCTGCCGGACGCATCCATCTCATCTTCTGCCCGCGCATCTACCACGACCCGACCCGCGTTGGTCCCACACCGCGCCCCGCGCCCCCCGAGGAGCTGGCCTACCGCGCCCTGGTCGGCGAGCTGCCGGCCGACATCTCGATCTGGACCACGCAGCCCAAGCTCTCATACCTGCGGGAGCTGAACGACGTCTACCGCCGCAAGCCGCTCGTGTGGCACAACTACTGGCTGGACTTCTCGCAGTGCGGCGAGTTCTACTACCTCCCGTACCCGATGCTCACCTCGGAGCACGTGGCGCTGGCCGAGGGCTATTGGGTGGAGCTGGACATGGTCGGCAACCCCGGCAGGGCCAACTACCTGATCCACGCGGCGACGCTCTGGAACCCCGACGCACGGCCCCCCTGGACGGATGTGTTTGCCCGCGAGCACGGGCTAGCGGCGGCTGAGGGGCTCGCGCGCTATGCGCGGCTGACCGGATGTGGGGACGAAGCGCAGGGGGTCATGGGCGACTGGTGGGACCAGCCGCCCACCCATGTGGGCCTGGCTCTTGGAACCATGGGCAACGGCTTGCTGCAGCCCACGGACCCCAGCCCGGAGCATGTCGCAGCCCTGCGCCAGAAGGCGGCGGAGGCGCGCGAGGCGATGGGCCTGCCCCTGGAGGGCCTGGACGAGCCAACGGCTCAAGCGCTCCGCGCCAACGCCGAGAAGATCGCGCTGAACTACGAGCTGCTCGCCGCGCGCCTCGGCCTCCCGGCCGTGCCGGCGGCCGACCGCGCCGCTAGCCTAGAGGGTGTGCGTACGGCCCTCGACCGTCTCGAGGCGCTCGGAGCCAACGAGGGCTACGTCGCCGGCTGGCGCGCGTGGCTGGCGGAGGCGGAGCGGGGGTAGCGGGCCGCTGATCGCGCGGGGCAGGATGGCGCCGGCAACGCGCGAACCTGAAGGACGAGGCGATGCGGATCGGTAAGGCGGCAGCCATCGCCGATCCGCCTAGCGCGAAGCGCAGCGGGAACGCGGGTTCGCCCCCAGGGCACTCGCCCATCCCGCACGCCGGCGCCCCCACCGGGAGTACGAGGATGCTGCTGATCTACGGGGCCGCTGCTCTGTTGCCTGCGGCGGCGTTCGCCGAAGCCGCTGTGCCCTCGCAGTTCACAGTCGGCATCGAGCTGCCCTCGCAGGTGCCGGTGCCGAAGCCGGTGGAGAACGCGCTGCGCGACATGGGCATCGGGTACGTGGGGTTCTACGTGGCCAACGGGTCCCTGGGGGAGGCGCCCGAGGGGGAGACGACGGCCGGGCTGCTGGCGCTGTGCGAGCGGCTGGGGCTGCAGTTCACGCTAGATTGCCACCATCGGAACCCGCGCCCCGACAGCGTGCGCTCGGCCGCCGCCATGGGCGGTGCGTTCCAGGGCGTGCTGGTGGACGAGCTGACGCACATCCGACTGCTCTATCCGGAGTTCCGGCCGCCCAGCGGCGACGAGATGCTCGCCGACCCCGCCGGGTTCCGGGACCTGCTGGACGCCTACTCCCAGACGGAAGCAGGGCTCGCGAAGCTGAGCCGGCACTTCACGGACCTCGGAGCGCCGCGGGTGGTCGCCACCGAGGTCTGGCCCTCGCTCCTCCACGCTGCCGCGCAGGCCGGCATGACGCCGTGCCCCAAGATCTGCAAGGAGTTCTACTCGCCGGTGAGCCTTGCCGTGGGCCTTGGCGCCGCGCTTGAGTACGGTCGCGACCTGTGGGTGGACGTGGACATGTGGTACTTCATGGCGATCCCCGGCCACCCCGCCGAGGAGGTACGGGCGAACCTCGAGTTGGCGTACTGGCTGGGCGCGGACCTCGTCTACCTCGAGGGCTGCGGCTACAACCTCTTCCCGGCGGGGCAGCAGGGCTTCCCCTTCTCGCTGATGACCCAGATTGATGCGGAGCGCTACCAGCTGACCCCGCACGGCGAGATGCTCAAGAAGTTCTGCACGCAGTACCTGCCGGCGCACCCGCGGCCGTGGTCCTTCCGTGACCTTCAGCCCACCATGGCGGTCATCCGCTTCGATGACACGGACGTGGGCCAGAAGTCCTGGGGGGTGGACCGGCTGTACGGCACCCCGCACCTGAAGCCTGACGGGGACACGTCTGCGTGGCTCGGCCTGTGGAACGTGCTCACCTGGGGGAAGACCGGCTCGGACGGCATCGCCTGGTTCAAGGCTTCGGTGCCGCACCCCGCCGGCGACCCCAGGTACCACGTGCAGGTGACGCCGTCCTACCTCACCGACCCGGCATGCGGCGAGCACCGCTTCTTCGTGCCGCTCAACGGCGCCGTGGTCTTCGACCACCTCGTGTCCTACGAGCGGCTGAGGGGGATCCCGCTGCTCTTCCTCACCGGGAAGCATGTAAGCCGCGGGACGATGGCGGCCGTCCGCCGCTGCGTAGCCGAGGGTGCGCTGTGCGTCGCGTGGGGCCCGCTGGCCTCCCAGAACGGCATCGGGGGCTGGACCCGGGGCGTGAAGGTCGTTCGCCACGGGCGCGGCCGGTTCGTCCTCACCGATGACTTCCAGTCGCGTGATGCCGTCAGCCACTACCGGTGCTTCCTCGGGCGGCCGGACGAGATCCGCTACAGGTTCGCCGGGCGTACCGTGGTCCTCAAACGCATCACCGACAACTCGCTGGACGTGCGGCTAGCGGAAGCCCGACCCGCCCGCTAGCCGGCCGGCGCAGGTGCTCCTCGTTCGCGCCTCCCTCCCCGATCCCGGCTCCCTCACCGAAGGCCCACGGCCCGCCAGGGCCCAGCGGTCCAGCGCCGGCGCGGAACAGCCCATTAGAGTGATTATGATTCGAGGGTAGGCGGGGGCCGGTACGGGCGCCGGCGTGGTCGGGTCGCTGTCCCGGGAGCCCAGCCGCCTGCTGCCTCTGTCACTGCCTGCGCCGTGCCCGGCCTCTGGTGCAGTGGACGCGAGACGCCTCAGGTCTGCGTCGGAGCCCCCTGCGCGGGCCTTCGACGAAGAAGGCTCAGTCCGGGCGGACCGCGCCTCGCGCGGAAACCGCGTCCGGCGGGTTCTTTGCGGGCATCGCGCTCCACTTCAGTGTCAGGCTCTCCTCCGTGTTCACAGCTTGGGTTGCTGTCCCCCCGGGGATGTCGTACCCCGTGCTTGCGGTGGCGAGGTTCAGGTTGCCGTTCATGTCACCCAAGCTGAGCCAAGCAGCGTCCTGGACCTCTGTGGTGTCGCTCGTCACCTTGCCGCTCGCGTCATACGTCACCCTATGCACCCGATTGCCCTTCACCGCGGTGGCGTCGACGGACATGCTCCAGTGGCGACTCGAGTCGAATGCTCCCTGGACAATAACGTTCGTCACCGGAGGCGGACTGGTCCCTGCGGGCGGCTTCACGAACGATGGAACGGAGCCTGCACCGGACCACTCCTCGCGATTCGTGTGCGTGGGGTCCACGTACACACCTGAGAAGACGTACGTGCCGGACGTGTCGAGCGCCTGCAGGTACGAGGCGCCAGGCATGACCGGCGCCTCGTGCGGGGCGATCCGGCGATCGTGGACGTCGGCGCGGAAGTGGACGTTGAAGGTCCAGACCATCTTGAGCGTCCCCTTGGCCTGGAAGGTACAGGTGACGGTGCCCTTCCATTCAGTGAGCTGCACGATGTTGCTCTTCTGCCGCGGTGCGCCCGCCAGCACGTACACATCGCCGGAGGCGAGCGCGCCCGAGCGGGGCAGGACGCAGCGGATCTCGTTGGTCGTCCAGCTCTTGATGGTCAGCGGGGAGTCGTTCATGAAGACGTCCCCCCTGGGGTCGCCGAACAGCCCAAAGACAATCAGCTCGTCGCTCTGCTCATCCACTTCGAGGGATTCTATGGAGGGCGCGAGCTGGGCGAACTGCCCATTCAGCAGGAGCGGCATCAGCTTCGCCGCCCTGCCGGTGTGCGGGTTCACCGTCGTATCGTACTTCGAGCTGTTGTACGGGCGGGTGCGGGTAGCCATCTCCGACAGGACAGCCCCCCAGGCAAAGGCGCGCTGCGGAGGCGACTCGACGGGATCAACGGCATTGGCGCCCAGGAGCCGGTCGAAGAAGTACGCGGCGGACACCACGCCGTCCCGGATCACCATCGTGTCGGTCCAGCCTACGTAAGCCGACGCGCCGGCTTGCAGGCACGCCAGACCGAACTCGAGCGCGTCGGGGCTGGCGCTGGAGCACGCGTTCATGAAGACCAGGCTGTTGGGGTTGAACTTGCCGGTCCAGTGCTTGGTCACGAACTTGAACGTGATCCCGTAATGCGCTTCCGCGCGACGCACGAGACCGTTCTGGTCGCCGTTGAACGTGAGGCCCACGAAATAGGTGAGTGAGCCGTCGTTGAGGTCGGCCGCATAGGCTGCGTCGGAGGTGCCGTCACGGGCCCTGGGGGTCGACGTCCAGGCTACGAACACCGGGGCGCCGCCTCGCCGGACCGGGCAGATCACGCCGTGCGCGGTGAGGTAGAGGACACCGACGTTGTTGAGCGTCTGGAGCGTCTGTACGGACGCGGGGTCGCTGACTGGATCGTAGTTCCCATCAAGGAACATCTGGGCGATGTCCTGGTTCGCCAGGTCGAAGAAGCTGCCGAAGCTGGTGCCGATGTCCACGACTCCAGTGGTCGGCAGTCCGGCCCCCTGCGTAGTGAGCGTTGCGTGCGACTTGGTCGTCACAACGGGGCGCGTCGGATTCCGATCAACGTTGTTCGCGATGACGAGGGCGCGGCCGTCCTTCAGGATGGCCCAGACGCCGCCAGAGCTGGCGACACCGGAATCGATGATCTCAGGCTTCGTCCGCACAAACCGGAGCAGTTCCTGGTTCTCCTGGTCCGGATTGGTGCCGTCGAACGACAACAGCTTCGCCGAGATGGAGTCGAACAGGGCGGCGCGCGCGTCGCCGCCGCCGCCCCCGGTGCCGCCGGACGATCCGCCGCTGCCTCCGTTGCATCCACCGCCGAGCGCGATGCATACGGCGAGAACCCCGATCACAGCCCACTTCCCAGAGCCAAGCCTGCGCCTGGCGGCGGCCGGAGGTCGTCTGCTAGCGCCCATCGAGGTGTCCTCCCTGTGACGCGGTCATTGCCAGCGCCCCTCGTCCGACTCAACAGCGGTGAGCCGGACGTCCCGGCTAGCTATGGGACAGAGTCCCATTTGGCCCTTGCTATGCGGCGTGCTGCAGGGGCTCGCAGAAGACGCGACCGTCTTCGGCGGCCGCTTGTCTGCGGCGTTCCAAGAGCGCCGTACCTCACCGCTCAGCACGGCGGCCC
>Ga0315282_10009261_pt1 | contig 15676 bp, 10 predicted proteins | sample YL17G07_20_MG_FD_203693 | JGI IMG/M metagenome (GOLD analysis project Ga0315282, IMG submission 203693) | Sediment microbial communities from Yellowstone Lake, YNP, Wyoming, USA - YL17G07_20 | ecosystem: Environmental > Aquatic > Freshwater > Lake > Sediment | place: USA: Wyoming | collected...
CTTCCATGCCAGCTTCCGGCGAAGCCTCACCACGTTGCCGACGATCAGCAGGGCCGGCGGGCGGACCTTGTTTGCCTCGGCCGCCTCTGCCGCGGTGGCCAGCGTGGCGACGACCGTCCGCTGGTTCGGCAGCGTGGCGTTCTGGACCAGCGCCACCGGCGTGTCGGCGGATCGCCCCGATGATATCAGCCGGCCCGCTATCGCCGGCAGATTGCCCACGCCCATGTAGAACACCAGCGTGTCCAGGCGGGCCAGGGCTTCGTAGTTGATGGCCGACTCGTCCTTGGTCGGGTCCTCGTGGCCGGTGATGAAGGTCACGGTCGAGGCCAGGCGGCGGTCGGTCAGGGGTATTCCCGCGCACGCCCCGGCCGCGATCGCCGCCGTCACCCCCGGCACGATCCGAAACGGCAGCCCGGCATCGACGAGGGCGTCGGCCTCCTCGCCGCCCCGGCCGAAGATCAGCGGATCGCCGCCCTTGAGGCGCACGACGAGCTTGCCCTCGGCCGTCTTCTTCACGAGCAACTCGTTGATCTGCTCCTGCGTCATCGCGTGCGCGCCGGGGCCCTTGCCGACGTAGATCAGTTCGGCCCCGCTGCGGCACCCGGCGAGGAAGGACGGGTTTGCCAGGCGGTCGTAGAGGACGGCGTCGGCCTGGGCGAGCCAGTTCAGGGCGTCGGCGGTGATCAGGCCCGGGTCGCCGGGCCCGGCGCCCACAAGCACGGCCAGAGGCTTGTCGGTCTTGTGCGTGGTCATTAACGGCCATTGTAAGACCGGGCGGGAAAAGAGGCAAAAAACTCGCGCGTTATTTAAGGCGCCCGGTGGGCTGGCCGATGTGCTCAAGGACACGGCATGGCAATTTGACGCAGAGCGCCCAGGAGTGCTGAAATGACAAACCAAAGGAACTACCCCGTTGAACGCCGACGTCACCCGCGGACGCGCCTTGCGATGATGTTGGGCTGCATCCGTCTGGACCCCGACGGCGGCGACGTGGTGGACTCGCTCCACATGCGAGACATCTCCCGAAGCGGGCTCGGCGCTTACAGCGCCAGGCCCTACTATCCGGGCCAGCGGATCGTGCTGAACCTGCCGATCCCGGCCGACGGGGGCCGGCGAAACGTGTACGCCACGATCGTCCGCTGCCGCCATGCCGAGGAGGGCTACAGCGTCGGCTTTGCCTTTGACGCCCCCTACGTCGGCGAGGCATACCACTATTCCCGCTCCACCACCGACGCGACGGCAATGCAAGCTATCGCCGCGTAGCCAATCGCGGCAGGGGCCGACAAACGGGCTTGGGGCCAACGGCGCTGGGAAGCGCAAAAGGGGTTGACCAACAACCCCTTTTTCATTGGTGCGGGGGGGAGAAGAGACTTCAGGCTTCAGGGGATGGACTTCACAAACCACGGCGCCCGCCCCTTTTAACCTCATGAGCCTTCCCAGGACACGATGCTGTAGGCTTCCCGCCTTGCATGGACGGCTTGATCGGTTTCGTTCATTTGATCTTCACTCCCCCTGTCTGGAACAGGATGTTGGTCATGAGTTGTTCGGCCGAGTCGGGGCTGTAGCCCTTGAGGCGGTAGACGGGGATTCCCAGCAGGCCGGTGGTGATGTCCAGTTCGGACAGCAGGATGACGGGCTTGCCGTTCTTGAGCACGGCCTGGAGGCGCGGGCGGGTCCGTTCAGTGTTGCCGAGTGTCTGGGCGTATTCGCGGCGGTACTGGACCTTCGTCAGGTCGTATGGGCCGGCGGTGTAGACGGGGTTGTCCTGGGCGAGCCGGGGAACCTTCTCGCCGCCGGCGAGCGGGACGACCTGCGTCTCGAAGCTTCGCAGGAAGAGGTCGTTCCCGCCGGCCGCGTCGGCCAGAAGCGACCCGCCGTCTGCCAAGAACTTCCGCAGGGCGGCCCGGTCGCGGTCGGTGAGCTCGAAATGGTCCGTGCCGGTAATGTGGGCGATCGGCCAGGCGTTGGCGTCGAGGTCGGCGACGGTCATCGGCGCCGACACGTCCAGCCGCACGTGGAAGCGGTTGTTGACGCGAATGGCCAGCCGCCGCCAGGCAAGCGGCTCGGGGTCGCAGTTGCCGTTGTGGCGCAGCCTGGCCACGCGCAGGGTCGCGACGGGCTCGGCCTTGTCGGCTTGCGGCCACATGCCGGCGTCGCGCGGGTGGGCGAAGGTGCGGTCCGTGGCCTGTGCCCATATGTTGGCGGCGAGCTGGTATGCCGGCAGGCCGGATTCGCGCGGGCCAAGTTGCAGGCCGAGCGAGAGTTCCTTCGTCGCGTGCACGGCCAGCAGGCGGACCCCGTTTGTCACGCCGAACAGCGCCGCGTCGGTGTTCTGCTGGAAGTACGACGAGTAGATCTGGTGCGCCGCCGGCAGGCGTATCAGCGGATAGTCCGGGAAGATCTTGGCGTAGAGTTTGCCCATGTCGATGGTGAAGTCGCCGCTGTTGCACGCCGCCTCGCTCAGCAGGGTCCCGCCCTGCTGGACGTATTGGCGAAGCCTCTCGGCGTGCCGGCTGTCGATGTCCACCGGCCCGGCCCCCGATATGTACAGCACCGGCGCCTCGTGCCAGTGCTCGATCGGGCTGTCGAGCGTGACGATCTGCCAGCTCACGTTCCGCTCGACCTGCCTGCCCAACCATTGAGCCAGATTGGCCGCGTCGCGCGGGCGCGCGTTCCATCGGCCGGGATACTGGAGCTTGTTGACCAGCACGGGACTCTGCCCGCGTGTGAGGAACACCAGCGCGAAGGCGGTTTCGGCCACGCGGTCGCCGTAGCCGAAGCTGCCGTCGGAGTTCTGGCCCGCCAGCAGGGCCGCGGCGCCCTCGGCGAACCAGTCGTGCTCGCCGAGGTACTTGTGCCCGCTGGCCAGACCCACGCGCGCCACGCAGTACAGCCAGTAGTGGTACCATTCGACGCCCTTGGCGGGGTTTTCCCTGGCGTCGAAGTTCCGCCCGAGCCAGTCAAGCGCCTTGACCACCGCCGCGCTGTCGCCTGCGGCGGCGCAGCGGACGAAGTCCTCGTTGTTCAGGTTGTCGAAGCATAGGTAGAGGCTGGCAAGACCGGCCGCGGTCATCGAGCCGTAGGAGCGGCTCTTGAGGCCCCTGGACGCCGACGAGAGGGTGCCGGCGGCGGCGAGGTATCCCCAGCCGCCGTCGCGCTGCTGGTTCTCCAGCCAGTACTGCTGGACGAGCCGCAGGTAAGCCGGCGGCGCCTCCACGCCCCGCTGGATTGCGGCCGAGACGCCGAGCAGCGCCATCTGGGCGTTGGAGTTGTCACATTCCTGGCCGGCCTGGCCGCCGCCGGAAGTGTAGGTGTACGCCCCCCTGTCGCTGGCCGCCCGGATGAGCCACTGGGCGTCCTGTCGCAGCAGGGGCAGGCTGTTGGGGTCGTCAAGAAGCCCCCAGGCGCATGCGCGAAGGGCAACCGCGTAGGTTCCGGTGAGTTTGGCCTTTGCCAGCCAGTCCAGGCCGCGGGCCAGGGGCTGGCACCTGGCCGGGTCGCTCCGCGCCCACAGAAGGGCCTGGACGAGCAGCGCGGTCTTGCCGCCGTGGCGGCAGTTGTTGGGGTCGGTCTCGCCGGCGCTGCTGCCGTCTGGGCCGATCTGCTCGATGAGGAACCGCCTGGCCGAGGCTATCGCCCGCTGCACGTCCCGGCCCGACGGCGCCGCGAGGGTCTGCTCAGCCAGGCACGCCTGGCCGGCAAGCAGCATTGCCGCGGCCGCGGCCAGCATCGGCCGGCGTGGCGTCTTCATGGCGCATCGGGCTCTCACTCGGCCTTCCAGAGCATCATGAATCTCGGGGTCTGGAGCTGGTCGATAAGCTTGGTGTCGATCTTGAACGACGCGTCGCTCTTGCCGTCCAGCAGGGCCTCCATGAACGTCCTTCGCCGGACGAATCGCACCACCTTTGGCTTGTCCAGGTTGGCCAGCTTGACCGCCCCGTCGATGGCGGCGTCCTCGTAGCCGATCTGGTCGATCAGGCCGAGCTGCTTGGCCTTGGAGGCCAGGTATATCTTGCCGTTGAACGGCTCGGTGTTCTCGTGCCGGATGACCTTTCCGTCCTTGTCGACGGCCCTGACCAATTCGGGGCGGGTCTTGAGTTTGTTTCCGCGCCCGGCCTTGACCACGTCCTCGAAGCGGGCCTGCATCTCGTCCAGCACTTCCTGGAGGTGCTGGAGCTGGTAGTCCTGCGGCATGGTCGTTGGGCTCATCTCGTCCTTCCACGCCTGGGCGTGGGTGGACTTGATCGTGAACGACTCGGCGCCGATCCTGTCCAGCGTGCCCTTCAGGACGATCCACCCGGCTATCACGCCTATGCTGCCGGTGATGGTCGTGTCCTCGGCGAAGATCTCGTCGGCCGGGGCCGAGATGTAATAGCCCCCGCTGGCGGCCACGGAGCCCATCGACACCACCACCGTCTTGCCGGCGGCCTTGATCTGCTTGACCATCTCGCAGATCTGGTCGGCGGAGGTTACCCCGCCGCCCGGGCTGTCGACCCGAAGCACCACGGCCTTGACGTCGGTGTCCTCGACCACCGAGTGGTAGAACTGCTTGAACTCCGCCGCGGCCGAAGCGTCGATCAGGCCGACGACCTTGTACAAGGCCACAGTCTCGGTAGTGCGCCCGGGCCGGATGGTGTGCGTGATCAACCCGCCTTGGGCGTCCATGCCGCCGAACTGGGCGCCCACGACCGCCAGCAGCGCCAGGTTCAACAGGACGGATGCGCCCAGGATCATCACCAGGAATATCCAGAATAGGATCCTCCATCCGCTCGACCGCCTGGCCGGACGCGTCTCGCGGCAGGGCTGGGCCGGCGGATAAACCGCGCCAGGCGCGGGGCCCCACGGCCAGCCCGGCGGCGGCCCCCACTGGCCGGCGGGGCCCTGGATGGGCGGCGGAGGCGTCGGATGAAGCGTGGGGGGCCGGTCTTGATTAGCTTGCTCTTCGGACATTGCATTTCTCCCGTTTCTCAGGCAACCACCGTATTATCCGCCCACAAGGGGCGTATTTCAATTCCCAATACGGACAGTGTACCTTTCCGGCCGGGGTGAGTCTCGCCTTTCCTGTCATTTCGGCGCGGCACTTCGGCCGGCGTGTGCTGTTGGAAGTATATGCCCGGCGTTATCGGCGGGCTTGTTCTATGGAGTTGAAGCATGGTCCGCGCGAATGGCTGTTTCCTGGCGACGGCCTTGGTGATCGCCCTGCTTGCGGCGGGCTGGGCGGCGTGTGCCTTGGGCCAGACGACGAATCCGGCAGTGTCGGGCGACTGGCCTTGCTGGGGCGGCAAGCCCGGGCGGAACATGGTGACGCGGGGGCAGAACCTGCCTCTTGGGTTCGACGCCGGCGAGAGCCGCCAGGGCAGGATTCCGCGCGGGCGGTCCGCCAACGTCAAGTGGCAGGCCGCGCTGGGCAAAGGCAGCTACGGCACGCCGGTCGTCGCGGGCGGGCGGGTCTACGTGGGGACCAACAACGAGCGCCCGAGGGACCCGAAGTTCAAGGGCGACGCCGGGGTGCTGATGTGCTTCAGGGAGTCCGACGGCGAGTTTCTCTGGCAACTCGTAACGCCCAAGTGCAAGCAGCAGGGCAAGTGGAACGGCGACTACGCCAAGCTGGGCATAATGTCCGCCCCGGTGGTCGACGGCGACCGCCTGTACGTGGTGACCAACCGCTGCGCCGTCGTCTGCCTTGACGCCGCCGGCATGGCCAACGGCAACGACGGGCGCACCGACGAGGGCCAACTGCTGGCTAGGCCGAAGTCCGAGAAGATATGGGAGGACCCCAACAAGGGGATGATGATCGAACGCCAACCCGGAGAACCGTTCGTGCCCGGGCCAAAGGACGCCGACGTGATCTGGCGGTACGACATGATGGTCGAACTGCCCGTGTGGGTGCAGGACGCCTCGAACTGCAACATACTCATGCACGGGGACTACCTCTACGTGTGCACCAGCAACGGCGTGGACAAGACCCACGCGCACGTGCCGACGCCAAACGCGCCGAGCCTGATCGTGCTGGACAAGCACACGGGTCGCCTCGTGGCCGTCGACGACGCGGGCATCGGCCGGCGGATATTCCACGGGCAATGGTCGTCGCCGTCGATGGGCGTGGTCAACGGGCGGACGCTGGTGTTCTTCGGCGGCGGCGACGGCTTCTGCTACGCCTTCGACGCCCAGCCGGTCGGCATCGGCGAAGGCAAGGTCGGCACGCTGAAGATGGTCTGGAAGCTGGACTGCAATCCCGCCGAACTGAGGCTCAAGGACGGCAAGCCCGTGCCGTACCAGATCCAGCACATGCCGCGCGGCGGCTGGGGCCCCGCCGAGATTATCGCCACGCCGGCCTTCCGCGACGGCAAGGTCTACGTCGACGTCGGCCAGGACCTGCTGCACGGCATTGCCCCGGGCTGCCTGTCGGCGATGGACGCCGCCGCCGGAGAGGGCGACATAACCGAAAAGGGCCTGCTCTGGCGGAACCTGGAGGTCGACCGGTCCATCTCAACCGTCGCCGTCGCCGACGGGCTGGTCTACGCGGCCGACTACACCGGCAGGCTCTTCTGCATCGACGCCGAAACCGGCAAGACTCTCTGGAAGCACGACACCCGCAGCCGCGTCTGGAGCTCGCCGCTGGTCGGCGACTCCAAGGTGTACATCGGCACCGAGAGCGGAGAGGTGCAGATCCTCGCCGCCGGGCGGGTCGAGAAGCTGCTGGGCGTCGGCAGGATGGACTCGGCCGTGTATACGACGGCCGTGGTCGCCAACGGCATGTTCTACGTGGCCTCGCAGACGCAACTGCTGGCGATATGCTGCGACGGCACCGACGGGGGCGTTGCGGCCGCAAAAGCGGAACCCGTAGCCGGTAAGCCGGTAGCCCGTAGTCCGTAGCCGGTGGGCGGTGGACGACATAGGTCCCATAGGTCCCATAGGTCCCATAGGACCTATCAGCCAGTCCCGGCTACTGGCTACCGGCTACGGGCTACGGGCTGCCAAGAAGTGTGTTGATTTTTCAGCCTTTGCCCCGGATGCTAGGTTTTCATGAGCGAGACCTATTACGTAACGACGCCGATCTACTACGTCAACGACGCGCCTCACATCGGGCATTCGTACACGACCATCGCGGCCGACGCGTTGTCTCGCTATTATCGCGCGGCCGGGCGGGACGTTCACTTCCTGACCGGCACGGACGAGCACGGGATAAAGATCGTCAAGGCGGCCGGCGACAAGCAGCTCGCGCCGCGGCAGCTTGCCGACAGCGTGGTGGTTCATTTCCAGCAGCTCTGGAAGGACCTGGAGATCACCAACGACGACTTCATCCGGACCAGCAGCCCGAGGCACGTCAGCCGCGTTGGGGCCCTGGTCAGCGAGCTTGTCAAGCGCGACGAGATCTATCTGGGCAAGTACGAGGGCTGGTACGACGAGGGCCAGGAGGAGTTCGTCACCGAGTCGGCGGCGCGTGACAACGAGTACAAGAGCCCCATCAACGGCCGGCCGCTCGTGCGATACTGCGAGCCGAGCTATTTCTTCCGCCTCGGCAAATGGGTGCCCAGGCTCATAAACCACATCGAGGCCGACGAGCACTTCGTGCAGCCCGACGCGCGGCGCAACGAGGTGCTCAGCAAGCTCAGGCAGGGCGTCGAGGACCTGTGCATCTCCCGCCAGCAGGAGAAGCTCGGCGGCTGGGGCGTGCCGATGCCCAACGACCCGTCGCATTCGGTCTACGTCTGGATCGACGCGCTGAGCAACTACTACACCGCCCTGGGCCTGCCGGCAGTGGGGGACCAGTTCGACCGCAAGGGCGAGCGTTACTGGCCGTGCGACGTGCACCTCATCGGCAAGGACATCCTGTGGTTCCACGCCGTTTACTGGCCGTGCATGCTGATGGCGCTGGACCTGCCGCTGCCCAGGTGCATCTTCGCGCACGGCTGGTGGACCAGCGAGGGCAAGAAGATGTCCAAGACGCTTGGCAACTTCATCTCGCGGGAGGCGATCGCGGAGATCTGCGGCGAGTACTCGGTGGACGTCTACCGGTACTTCCTGCTGCGGGCGGTGATGTTCGGCGCCGACGGCGACTTCTCTCGCGACGCGCTCAAGGCCCGCTACAACGCCGACCTGGCCAACGGCGTGGGAAACCTGCTCAGCCGGACCGTGAACATGATCGGCAAGTACTTCGACGGGCAGATGCCGCCGGCGGCCCCCGACGAGGCCGGGCCGGACGCACGGCCCGTGACGGACGCGGCGGCGGCCCTGATAGACTCCGCCGCTCCCGCCATGGCGTCCTGCCAGTTCCACAGGTATCTCGACGCCCTGTTCGCGCTTGTCGACGCGACGAATCGCTTCATCGACGTGACCGAACCGTTCAAACTCGCCAAGGACTCCTCGCGGCGCCGGAGGCTTGGCGGCATACTCTATGACTGCGCCGAGGCGGTCAGGCTTATCCTGGTCTACCTCGCGCCGATAATGCCCGCTTCCGCCTCCGCCGGCCTGACGCAACTGGGCCTGGGGCCCGAGGCGATCAATCTCGTCGAGGCGGGCAGGTGGGGCGTTCTCGCCGCCGGAACCAGGACCGGCAAGCCCGCGGGCCTTTTCCCAAGAAAATCCTGATGCACCGATGGAACAAGAGCCGAATAAACCCATGCAGCAGGTTATTGCCGAGGACGGCCGATACCCGCCGGAGGCGTTCGCCTTCCTGCATGACGGGCTAAACCGCGCGGTGCAGGAGGTCTACCGCGAGCAGTCCGGCGGCGAGGGCCAGCACCACGTTTCCGGCCAGCAGCTATGCTGTTCGCTGCGCGACCTGGCCGTCGAGCGATGGGGCATGTTGGCCAAGGCCGTGCTCAATAAGTGGAACATCCGCGAGACAGTCGACTTCGGCAACATGGTGTACCTGATGATCGAGAACAACTACATGCGAAAGACCGACGAGGACCGCCTCGACGACTTCCGCGACGTATACGATTTCGACAAGGCCTTCGGCGGCTACGAGGCCTTCGAGCTGAAGGAATAACCGGATGACCGCAATGGCAAGCAAGCTTCGCCTGATGCCGCTTCTGGCCCTGGTCATTGCGGCGCCGCTTGCGGGCTGCGCCCAGGGGCCGGGCGTCAACATCTTCGGCCAGCCGGAGCCGAAGCTGGACACTTACGCCGCGGCGGCCCAACTGGGCCTGACCGTGATGCACGCCGGCCGCACAAGCGCCACTCTTCGCGGCGGCTACAACGTGGTGGTGATGTACTCCGACCCGGCCGGGGAGGTGTACGTCAACGGCCAGGCGCTGAGCGACAGCGGGGGCATCGAGTCGGGCGACGGGACGCTGATAGTTCCCGAGCCGCTCGTTCGGCGGATCCGCGCGGCCTTGCGGTCGGGAATCGCCCAGGCAGGCCCGACTGTGCGGCCTGGGCAGAATCCGGCCGGGGTGCCTGGTGAGCATCTCAGGCCTCCCGGCAAGGCTATCGGCAGGGTCGTTCTCGACCCGGGCCACGGCGGGAAGGACCCCGGCACCACGAGCGTGCTGGGCTACCGTGAGAAAGACCTGGTGCTCGACGTGGCCAGGATGGTCGCGGCGGATCTCACGGCCATGGGCGTCGAGGTCATAATGACCCGGTCGGACGACCGGTTCATCGAGCTTGAGGAACGCCCCGCCATAGCGGCGCAGGCGAAGGCGGACCTGTTCGTGAGCATCCACGCCGACGCGGCGTCAAACCGCTCGGCCGCCGGGTTTACGGCATATGTCGACCACAGTCCCAGCAAGGGTTCGTTGTCGGCCGCCAATTCGATCCTGCGGCGGATGTGCGACAACTGCTCGCCCAGCCGGGGCGTCAAGAACGCCGGCTACCGCGTGCTTGTGTGTTCCCGCACGCCGGCGGTGCTTATCGAACTGGGCTTCCTGTCCAACCGCGCCGAGGCCGGCTTGCTCAGAAACCCCGGCTATCAGCGGACCGTCGCCCGAGCCATTGCCCTGGGCATCTGCGACGCCCTGAGATAGCGGCCGCGGCCTCGCGCGAGGCCGCTTGCAGGATCTTAGGGCCGTGCCATAGGTCCTATAGGATCCATAGGACCCATGAGCCCAGCGCCACCCCTTCCCCTTGACCCCAACGGGGCAGGCGGGGGAGGCGGCCTGAGGCCGGTGGGGGTCAGGGCGATGTCGGCGAACCCCGCGTCTTTGGCGCGCCATTTCTTCCAGTTCCGCTTTTTCCTGCCTGGCATTTGCAGGAAGGGAGGTGCGAATCGTAGTTTGCTTTCGATCCGAGGCAAAGGAGGCCGAACATGACGTACAGGATTCGATATCGCAAGCCGGACGCACGTGGCGAGGCCGAAATGGTCGTCGAGGCCGGCAGCCCCACTGAAGCGATGATCAAGTTCCAGTGCTCATGGGACGGTCCGGCGCCGCGCAATTGCGGGGACGTGGTTACCAGCGTCAGTGCGGAAGAAGGCTATTGCTAGATGCGAGGCTGACGCGCGGGGGTGCGTTGCACGAGTCTTGTCGGGCGGGTCGGCGCGTTTCCCGCGTGTGGGCGTGCCGGCCCGCCCTTGTCCTTTCCTGGGGGCGGCGCGATGGTCAGGCGAGTCTGAACGTCAGAAGCGTATCGGGCCCCACCTTGGTTTGCCGCGGTTGAGGCAGGCGGCCCGCGGCCTGGAGTTCGCGGATGTCCAGGCGAGGCAGTTCCTCTGCCGGCGGCGATTCCGGCTCGGCGTCCGGGGCGTCTGCCATTTTTTCGCCGTCTGCCATTTTTTTTGCATCTGCCATATCGTTGCCCGCGGCGGGATGGGGCGTGGCGCGCGGCGAGATGAACACCCACAGTTCGTCGGCCAGGCGTTCGGAGATGAATCGCCGGAGCACCGTCGGCCCGCCCTCGACGAGCAGGCGGGTCCACTTTCGTCTGCCCAGTTCGTCAAGCAAGGCCCCCAGGCTGACGCCGCCTTGCGGCCCGGCCGGAAGGGCCAGGAACTCCACGCCCTCTCTTGCCAGCAGCCCGGCCGACTCCGCCCGGACCTCCAGCGCCCGGGCAGTCGTGGCCAGGAGCACCGGCAGCCTGTGCGAGGCCGTCGCGATCAGCCTGCTGCCGGGCGGAGTCCGCAACTGGGCGTCCAGGATCACCCGCGTCGGCTGCCGGCCGCGACCGGCGCGGTTGGTCAGCAGGGGGTCGTCGGCCAGGACCGTGCCGCTGCCGACGCAGACGCCGTCGCAGTAGCCGCGCAGCTCATGCACCATCTCGCGGGACTTCTTGCCGGAGATCCATCGCCCCGCTCCCCCACGGGGCCCAAGGCCGGCCGGAAGGGCCAGAAGCCCCTCCGGCGTCTGCGCCCACTTGCAGATAACCCAGGGCCGCTTGCGCATGCGGAGCTTGACATACGCCGCCAGAAGCTCGCGCGCCTCGGCCTGGCAGAGGCCGGTCTCGACCTCGATCCCGGCGGCGCGTAGTTTGGCAATGCCCCGGCCGGAGACTAGCTCGTCGGGGTCCTCCATCGCCGCCACGACGCGAACCACCCCCGAGGCAATGATCGCCTCGGTGCAGGGCGGCGTCTTGCCGTGATGGCTGCACGGTTCGAGCGTGACGTACATCGTCGCGCCGCGGACGTCCGATCCGCCGGCGGCGGCCGCGGCAAAAGCCTCGACCTCCGCGTGAGGCCCGCCGAAGAGCCGGTGCCAGCCCTCGCCCAGCACCTCGCCGTCGCGAACAATCACCGCCCCGACCATCGGGTTGGGCTCCACGGCGCCCAGGCCCCGCCGGGCCAACTCCAGCGCGCGCCGCATGAACTGTTCGTCTGCCTCCGTCATGTCCGCTTCAGACTTCAGGCTTCAGGCTTCAGGCTTAGATTGCAGATTCTGGATTTCAGATTTCGCGATACGCGCCTTCATGCTCGCTGAAGCGAGCAAGCCTCAACAGCAGGTTCCCGGTTCCGCCTTTTTCCTCTCCCCGGTTCCCGGTTCCAGGTTCCGCCTTTTCCTCTGCCCGGTTCCGGGTTCCGCCTTTTTCCTCTCCCCGGTTCCTGGTTCCAGGTTCCGCCTTTTCCTCTGCCCGGTTCCAGGTTCCGCCTTTTCCTCTGCCCGATTCCAGGTTCCTTGTTCCGGGTTCCGCCTTATTGTTTCCTAGAAGTACGTGTTCAGGATGTTCTCGATCAGTTCGGCTCGTCCGGAGGCGTTGGGGTCCGGGTTGCCCTTCTTGAGCATGTAGGCGGCCAGGTCCTTCATGGTCTTCTTGCCGGCCTCGATCTCCGCGCCGATGCCGGAGTCCCAACTAGCGTATCGCTGCTTGACGATCTTGGCGATCTCGCCGCCCTCGGCGACGGCGGCGGCGATCTTCAGCCCGCGGGCGAAGGCGTCCATGCCGCCGATGTGGGCGTGGAAGAGGTCCACCGGCTCGACCGATTCGCGGGCCACGTGGGCGTCGAAGTTCAGCCCGCCCGTGGTGAACCCGCCGCAGGCCAGCAGCGTCATCATCGCGTACGTCGCGTCGTAAATATCCGTCGGGAACTGGTCGGTGTCCCAGCCAAGCAGCAGGTCGCCGCGGTTGGCGTCGATGGAGCCCAGTATCCCGTTGGCGGCCGCGAAAGCCAGCTCGTGATGGAACGTGTGCCCGGCCAGCGTGGCGTGATTGGCCTCGATGTTCAGCTTGAAATCCTTCACCAGGTCGTACTTCTGGAGGAAGGCGTAGCACGCAGCGGCGTCGCTGTCGTACTGGTGCTTGGTCGGCTCCTTGGGCTTGGGCTCGATGTAGAACTGCCCCTTAAAGCCGATCTGCTTCTTGAAATCCACCGCCAGGTGGAGGAAGCGGGCGAGGTTGTCCAGCTCGCGGGCCATGTCGGTATTGAGCAGCGTCTTGTAGCCCTCGCGCCCGCCCCAGAAGACGTACCCGCTGCCGCCGAGGCCCTTGGTGACGCTGATGGCCTCGGCGACCTGGGCGGCGGCGTAGGCGAACACGTCGGCGTTGCAGCTTGTGGCCGCGCCGTGCATGTATCGCGGGTGGGCGAACAGGCAGGCGGTGCCCCAGAGCGGCTTGATGCCCGTGCGGTCCTGCTCGGACTTCATGAGCTTGGCGATCTCGCGGAAGTTCTTGTTGCTCTCTGCCAGCGTGGCGCCCTCGGGGGCCACGTCGCGGTCGTGGAAGCAGTAGAACCGCGTGCCGAGTTTCTCGCAGAACTCGAAACACGCCTGGACCTTGTTGCGGGCGGCCTGCATGGCGTCGTCGGCGGCCCAGGGCATCTGACGGGTGGCGACGCCGAACTGGTCGGCCCCGCCGCCGCAGAAGGCGTGCCAGTATGCCACGGAGAAGCGGAAGTGGTCGGCCATCTTCTTGCCCGCGATCACTTCATCCGCGTTGTAGTGCTTGAACGAGAGGGGGTTCTTCGACTTGGGGCCCTCGTACCTGATCTTGCTGATTCCGGCAAAGAACTCGGCCATCGGTCTTTCTCCTGTCTGGGCAAAAGGATATCGTTGTTCGTTGAAAGCCTATAGATTGTACATGCCTTGACAGGCTGGTCAACACGGAACCGAGATAGGGGACTGGCTCCGACGCGGCATGTTTTTCGCCGCGGAGGTGCCTGTCCCCCGAGATAGGGGACTGGCTCCGACGCGGCATGTTTTTCGCCGCGGAGGTGCCTGTCCCCGCCGTTGTGGAATTGGGATCCGGGAACTGGGAACCGGAAGACGAAACGACCGAGTACGAGTACGAGGGCTGTCGCCCGGGTGGGGATTTCGATAAGATCGTCAGGCGCCTCCAGGGCAGAGTTGTTGAGGCCTGTTCGGTTGTATCCTGCTAAGCCTTGGCGAAGCAGGACAGCGGGCAGGACTGCGACCAGCGGGAGCAGCGGCGCACGAAGACGCACCGAAAGGAGATGCCCATGAACATGGGAAGACTCATCGGGGTTCTTGCGGGAACGATTCTGGTCTGTGCCTTTGCCTCATCTGCGCGGGCGGAATGGAAGCTCATTGTTGTCTCTCCTTCAGGCGACGACGGGGCGGAGGGCACCAGGGACAAGCCCTTCGCGACGATTGCCCGCGCCCAGCAGGCGGTTCGCGAGACGATCAAGGCTGGCCTGACCGAGAATGTAGCGGTCTTCCTCCGCGGCGGGACATACCGCCTGACCGAACCGCTGGTCTTCGGCCCGGGCGACGGCGGCGGCGCCAAGTACAGCGTCAACTACATGGTCCCGCCGGGCGAGAAGGTGGTGATCTCCGGCGGGGTGGAGATCGCCGGCTGGCGGAATGTGGGAGGGGGAGTCTGGGCGGCCAAAGTGCCGGCGGCACTGAAGGACGCCAACGCGACGGCCTCGTTCAACGAGCTGTTCGTGGCGGATCGGCGTTGCACGCCGGCGAGGCATCCTAACGAGGGCTATCTGCGCGTGGACAATGCCGTCGATCCGAGGCGGAGTTTCCTGTTCAACGCCGGGGACATCCCAGCCGTCCGGGACGCCTCGCAGGTCACGCTGGTGTACCTGCACGACTGGGCGATCACGCGCGTGGCGGTCGAGTCGATCGACCAGGCCGAGCGCAAGCTGACCACGAAGTACGACGTCGGCTGCAAGGCCGACTACTGGCGAATCGGCGGCTACGAGCCGCACCCGCGGTACTTCGTGACCGGGGCGAAGGAGTTTCTCGACGCGCCCGGCGAATGGTGGCTGGACCGCGAGAAATCCGAGGTCCTGTACAAGCCGATGCCGGGCGAGAAGATCGAAGGGTTTACGGCGGTGGCTCCGCTGGCGCGGCAGTTGCTCGTCGTTCGCGGCCAGTCTTTGGACAAGTCTGTCCGCAACCTGCGATTCCGTGGCATGACCTTCGAGCATTGCGCCTGGACGCACGATGGCTGCCGCTACGCCGGGTCGCAGGCGGGCTTCCATTTCACCGGCAAGGCCAACGACGGCGCGGGTCGGGGTGCGATGACGGCGGCGGTAGATGTGCAGTTCGCCCGCGACGTGGACTTATTCATCAGTGAGTTTCAGCACCTCGGCGGCGCCGGCATTTGGCTTGGTCGGGGCAGTCGATGGTGTACCGTCTCCGGGTGCTCCATTTCCGACGTGGCCGGCAACGGCGTGATGGTCGGCGAGCCGGCGATTCGGACACCCGATGCCGGGCTTGCCGGCGGCAACAAGGTGGAGAAGTGCCGTATCCAACGATGCGGGGCGGTGTACTTCGGCGCCGTCGGCCTGTGGGTGGGCCTGTCCGGCAACAACGTCATCGAACACAACGAGGTTCGCGACCTGCCCTACACGGGCATATCCGTCGGCTGGATGTGGAACCCCACGCCCACGCCGTGCATCGGCAACCTGGTGGCCAACAACCACATTCACCACGTGATGCAGGTGCTTTCCGACGGCGGGGGGATATACACCCTGGGCCGTCAGCCCGGCACGAAACTGACGGGCAACTGGATTCACGACGTGCCGCTAAACGCCGGCCGGGCCGAGAGCAACGGCATGTTCCTCGACGAGGGCAGCACGGACCTGCTCATCGAGAACAACCTGATTCACGGCGTTGTCCGCAGCCCGCTGCGTTTCCACAAGGCCGGCGTCAACCTGGTAAAGGCCAACGTGATGGTCTGTGGAAAGGACGTGCCGCCGGTCCGCTACAATGCCACGCCGGAGGCCAATATCAAGCTCGAAGACAACTGGACCCCCCAGGCCGGGCCGACAGGCCAGCAGGTAGCGGGCGAGCGGGCTAAGGCCATCCGCGACGCCGCCGGGCCGGGCTCCTGC
>Ga0315282_10009262_pt1 | contig 15676 bp, 16 predicted proteins | sample YL17G07_20_MG_FD_203693 | JGI IMG/M metagenome (GOLD analysis project Ga0315282, IMG submission 203693) | Sediment microbial communities from Yellowstone Lake, YNP, Wyoming, USA - YL17G07_20 | ecosystem: Environmental > Aquatic > Freshwater > Lake > Sediment | place: USA: Wyoming | collected...
CCGTCACAGGGCTTCCCGACCTTTGCCCTCTCTTGCAAAGGGCGCGCACTTCCTCTCGGGGCGAAGCCCTCAAGTGCGCGAGGGAAGCCTGTGGCGACTGCGGGTGCAAGGGCATCCCTGGCGCCAGAGGCAGAGCACGAGCCCGCCCGGCGATAGAGGGCCTCTTGCCGTTTCCTGCTGAGACGGTCGGGAGCCCCGACGGGCGAGAACAGGCTGCATTGTGGCGGTTGCAGGCCCAGTGGCCCCGAGAGGCGTTCCAGATGTCGCCACGACCCGCTGCCAACGGTAGCGGGACTCCGCCCCCACGCCAAGCTCCCAGTCCCACCAGCCCCTCAAGGGGGCGGCATCGCCCGCAGCGGCTCGCTGCCCCTTACTGATACCCCCCGCCGTGCACGAACCTCAGGTCCACCTCGCTCCAGTCGCCCGTGTGGGCGCTGAAGCCGAGCGAGCGCTCGCTCGTGATGACCACCCCGACGTCGTCCCCGGCCTCGACCTCCAGGAACTCCTCGGTGGGGCTCGCGCGCAGCTCCGACCAGGCGTTGGTCACCGCGCTGAAGCCGAGTATCCGCTCCGTGGTGGCCACCACGATGACGCGCCCCGAGAACTGCGAGCCGCGCACCATCTCCGGCCCCTGGAGGTAGAGGGGGTACCAGGCGTTCGACGTGGCCGAGTAGGCGAGCAGGAGCTGGGTCGTGCTGAAGAAGAAGACCTCCTGGCAGCCCTTCTTGAGGGCCTGGGCGGGCGGCGGGAAGAGCGCGAGCAGGGTCAGGGCGGCGGCGAGGGCAACCGCGCCCCGGCGGCGTTGGCTGGTCGGGCTTGAGCGGTGTCTCATATGCCCCACTCCGCTGAAAAGGGCCGTGGCAGGGCACCCAACCTCCCCCAGCTTTAAGGCTAAGGCAAGGGGGCCGCGGGGGGCAAGGGGCACAGGCTGCGGCGGCTGGCGCTCGCGCCCCCGTTAGGCTATGCTTGGTCGCGAGCCGCGACGGGCAATGCCGCCCCCTTGTAGCTCAAGGGCTGTTGAACAGTTGGTGAGGGGGCGGAATCCCGCTGCCGTTGGCAGCGGGTCGTGGGTAGGCGGCACAGAGCGGACCAATATAGAGCGGACTAGCATGGCGGAAGCGACCAACACCAGGTGCGCGGCGCCGGAGGTGGGCAATGGAGCGCGAGGGTGTGGGGCGTGAGTGCGACTTCGACTTCTGCTTCTATCTCGACCCCGAGATCGTGGAGCGCATATTTGCCCAGCGCCACCTGGATTCCATCCACCACGCGGCCATGATCGCCCTCTACACCCTGGACGCCCAGGGCCTCTTTGACGACTACGCCAGGCACCTGCCCCGCTTCCTGCTCTGCAAGCCCGAGGGCTGCGCCCCGGTGCTGGCCGCGCTCGTCGAGTGCGGGCTGCTGCGCCAAGATGGCCATCAAGATGGCCATCGAGAGGGAGATGGGGTTGCCCTGGTGCACCGCCCCGCCAGCTACCGCCGGGCCAAGGGCACGGTCGAGTCGTGGGCCGAGATGGCCGGGGAGAGCCCCGAGGAGTTCAAGAAGAGCATCGAGGAGCGCAAGGAGGAGTATTCCTACTCGCGCCCGGTGCCCAAGCTGTGCCCCGACACCGGCCTGGGCGGCTGAGGCTGAGACCACTCCGGCCCCGGGTGGGCCGGTCGGCAGCGGTCGGCAGCGCCGACGGGCAATGCCGCCCCCTTGAGACGCAGAGGCTATTGCAGGGTCAGCGTGGGGGCGGAATCCCGCTGCCGTTGGCAGCGGGGCCTGGGTAGGCGGCAAAGAGCGGACCATACAGAGCGGACCAATATAGAGCGGACCAATATGGCGGAAGCGACCGACACACCGGCGGCCATAGAGCTGCCCGAGGAGCGACGCGCGGCGCGGCAGTTGTGGCTAGCCGAGGCACGCGCCTTCCTCACGCGCATCGGCGTGCCGGAGAACCTCGCCGAGGTAGTGGCCCAGCTCGAAGCGGGAAAGACCCACCGCCGCCTCTTCGGGGAGTGGGAGAGTTTGAGCGCGCGCCACCGGCGCCGCCGCTGGGAGGAGATGGCCCGGGCCACGGAGCGGGCCGCCTACGCCAGCCGCCCCTTCTGCCTGCGCTGCGGCGAGTGCTGCCGCCGCCACACCCCGGTGCTCCACCTGCCCGACCTGCCGCTGCTGAGCGAGGGCGTCAGTGAGAGCGCTTTCGGCCGCCACCAGCTCGTCACCCTGCGCCGCGGCGAGCGCGCCTGGTCGCCCCTCAAGGACAGGGTGATCGTCCTCACCCGCGAGATGATCAAGGTGCGCCCCAGGGCGGGGTCGGGCTCGGGCCCCTGCTTCGACGCCGCCACCGGAAGCTGCGCCATCTACGAGAGGCGCCCCCTGGAGTGCCGGGCGCTCAAGTGCTGGGAGCCCGGCTCCTTCGAGGCCGCCACCAGGGCCCCTTACCTGTCGCGCCGCGACGTGCTCACCGCCGAGCCCGAGTTGGTCGCGCTGGTTGCCCGCCACGAGCGCGAGGCCGACTGCGGGCTGGCCCTCAAGCTGCTGGCGGGCGGCGGCTCCGGGGCGCGGGCGGGCTTCGCCCAGATCATCGAGGCCGACCGCAAGCTGCGGGGTGAGGCCGTCTCGCTGGGAGTTGGCCCCGCCGAGCTGGACTTCCTGCTGGGCCGCCCCCTGCGCGACACCCTCCCGGACGTCGTCTCGGAGGCCGTCGGCCCGGATACCGGCGGCGCCGGCAGGCAGCCCTAGCAGGCCGCCCAAAAACGCCCATCTGCTGCGTCGCGCTCATCCAACGTCGCTGCGGCATATTCTCATGTACGCCTCATTCCGAAGGAAGTCAGCGCCTTGCACCTGGGCATTTTTGAACGGCCTGGGTGGGGCCCAACGGGCCCCTATCCCAATGGCGCCTGCCAGGCAGAGCACGGATGGTTGAAGAGAAGAGTCCCCATTCAGCGCTGCCGACCCGCTGTCGTTGGCAGCGGGGCGTTGGTGGCGCGAATCCGACCCCTCGGCAACGCCGAGGGGACTCCGCCGCATCGCTGCCGCCGACAATGCCCCTTAGCTGGAAGCGGCGGTTATTGCCCGTGGCGGCTCGCCACCCCCCTGGCGGGGCGGCCCCGTTTTGCGTTAAAGGTGAGAGAAGTCTGGGGGTGAGACGATGAGAGCGCTACGGAGCCTCAAGAGGAGCCTGGCGGTCGCCCTCGTTATCCTGCTGTGCGTGGCCATCCCGGCGGCCATCCCCGAGCCCTGCCGCTATGTCGGCTCGGCCAAGTCCAACAAGTACCATTACCCCTCCTGCCAGTGGGCCCGCCGCATCAAGCCGGACAACCTGGTCTGCTTCGGCACGGCGGCGCAGGCGCAGGCCAAGGGCTATATCCCCTGCAAGGTCTGCTCGCCCCCTGTCCGCGACTGAGCCCTCCTCTCTTCCAGGGCGGGCGGCCTGGGTGCGGCGCTCTCCTCGGCCACGGGCCCGCGGCTCAGGCGCAGGGTGATGCAGCGCAGGCTCCCGCCCCCGGCCAGCAGGGCGTCGGGGACGAAGGGGATGACCTCGACCCCGCGCCTCTCCAGGCGGCGCCTCGTCTGCTTGGAGAGGGCGTGCTCGTAGTGGAGGATGACGCCCGGCTCCAGGGGCACGAAGGTGCAGGCCAGGCGGCTCTGCTCGGCGTCGCTCACGGCCATGACCTTGATGCCGCGCTCCTCGAGGAGGCGGGGCAGGTCGATGCGGCGGCGCTCGACGCGACCGTTGGCCGCACTCAGCAGCCAGGTGTGGCGCAGGGCCGGCGGATAGGCCAGGAAGAGGCGCTCGCTCACCCGCCCCAGCACGGTGTCGGGGTGCATGAAGCGCCGGGCCTTGGGCACCTCGGCCATGACCACCTCATCGAAGTGATTGAGCATGGCGGAGGCGAAGCGCTCGACGGCCGCGCGGCTGTGGCGCTCGCACTCGGCCACGAAGACGGTCCGGGGCGAGAGCAGCAGGCAGCCCTCGAAGGCCCCGCCGCCGCCCGCCGCGTAGAGCAGCGGCACCCCGAGGCTGGAGAGGGCCTCGCCCACCACCACCTCCTCGCCCGCTCTACCCGGCCAGGCCATCTGCGAGAGTATCGCCCCCCGGCTGTGCACCACGGCGATGTCGTGCAGGTAGCACAGGTTGGGCAGGCGGGCCATCAGCTCGCGGTGCCGGACGACGTAGTCGGCAAGCTGGAGCACCTCGACCCCGCATGAGGCCAGCAGCTCGGCGTAGCGCCGGTGCTCGTCGATGAAGGCGCTCGCGTCGGGCACGCGGTCGAAGAGATAGTGCTCGCGGCTGTGGGCGCGCACCAGGGAGAGCGCCTCCCCCGTCGGGGTGTGGAGCAGGGCGGTCTTGAGGCGGCCGAACTCCTCGCAGCCGTATCCGGTCATCACGCTTGCGGCACCTAGTGCTGGCGGGTTGCGCGCCGTGTGGGGGCCAGGAGCAGGAGCAGGAAGTCGCCCCCCTCGGAGCTGAAGCGGGCCTGCGGCGCCAGGCCGTGGGAGATGAGCAGCCCCAGGGCCGAGGGCGCGGTGTACTTGTAGGTGAAGCCCATCTGGAGGGTCGTGCCGGCCGCCAGTTGGACGTCCTTGCCCGCGCACGAGAGTGTCGCCTCGCGCGTCAGCCGTATCTCCTTGCGGGTGCGCCAGCCCAGCCCTTCGCTCGCCACCACCTCGAGGCTCAGCTCGCAGGCGTCCCCGGGCAGCCCGCGCTCGAGGAGCGGCCCCAGGTTGAAGTCGCGGTTGAGCCGGCACCCATACCGCCGGGTCGTCTCCCACCGGGCCGTATCACTGTCCTCGGGCACGACGTGCAGGTCGAGGAGCAGGCGGTCGGCGGGTTTGAGCTGCGCGCGCAGCAGCGGCAGCAACCACTCGGGCTCGTAGTTGCAGGCGTTGTTGCCCAGGCAGCAGTAGAGCACCGGGGGGTGGAAGCAGCGGGCGAGCCTGGGCAGGGCCTCGATGGGGGCCACCAGGCCGCAGCCCTCGGGGGCGAGGGAGCGCACCTCGGCCAGGGCCAGGTCGATGAGGCGCGTGCTGATGTCGATCGGGAAGTAGCTCGGGCGCATCCCGCGCTCGGCCAGGGCCTCCAGTATCAGGCGCTCCTTGCGCCCGGCCCCCGCCCCCAGGCTGACGACGTCGCGCGCCCCGGAAAGCCTCGGGGCCAGCTCGGGCAGGCTCCCCCGCAGCAGGCCCTCGAGGCGGGCGGCGATGTCGAAGTCGGATGAGGCCGCCAGGGCGAGCCACTTGTCGGCCCCGCCCTCGCCGACATACAGGAAGTGGTCGGGGAGGCGGCCCGCGGCCAGTGCGGCGGCGAAGTCCTCCTCGACCCGCTCGCGGCTCACCAGCTCAAGCTTGTCCATGCCGGCTCGGCCCTCCCGTTACTTGAAGCAGAGCGAGTAGGCGGAGCGCAGCGCCTGAAGGGGTGAGAGCCCCGCGTTGACCCCCTCGGAGTAGGCGAAGCCCCGGCAGCCGAGGCACTCGTCGTTGTGCTCGCAGCCCCGGCACTTGCCTTCGAGGTGGCGGTCGATGTGGCGCACGTAGTCGAACAGCGGCGAGCCGTAGACCTCGGCCAGGCTCGCGCGCCGCAGGTTGTGCGGGTAGGCCCCGTCCTGGTGAAGGGCCGGGTTCTCGTCGAACTTGGTGGGGGCGCAGGGGCGCACGTCGCCGCGGATGGTGAGGTAGAGGCTGTAGAGGTGCTGGAGGCAGCCCGAGCCCGGCAGGGGGGTGTAGGGGAGCCAGTCGTAGCCGAACTCGCGGCGGTCGAGCTCGAGCAGCTCCAGGCGGTTGGCCCGGACCTGGCCCGCGCTGACGATCTTACCCGCGAGCTGCTCCCTGGCCCGGCCCGTCGGGGTGAGCACCTCCTGGTTGAGGAAGATGTTGTGGCGGCGCCCGAAGCGCCACACCTCGGCGGTCTCGTCCAGGTTGTCGGTGTTAGTCACGAACGATATCCCCAGCCGCAGCCGCCCCGGCCCCGAGGGAGTGCCGAAGCCCGCCGCGAGCAGGTTCTGGAGCCCCTGCCAGATGGCCTGGAAGGCCCCCGTGCGCCCCACCAGGAAGTCCTGCAGCTCGGGTTTGAGCGAGTCGAGCTTGGTCATGACCGAGGCATGGTGCTCGAAGAGGAACCGGGCCAGCTCATTGGTGACGGCCACGCCGTTGGTGAACACGACCGGGATCATGCCCAGCCCCGCCACGTGCTCGACCAGCTCGCGGAAGCGGGGGTAGATGGTCGGCTCGCCCCCGCCGATGATGACCACCGAGCGCGCACCCAAAGAGGCGGCCTGGGCGGCGGCGGAGGCCAAAGCATCGAAGGGCAGCTCGTCGTCGAGAGGTGTCCCCGACTCGGCGTAGCAGTAGCGGCAGCGCAGGTTGCAGGCACGGCTCGTCTCGATGCGCAGGGAGAGCAGGCGGCCCTCGTCCCTGGCGCTGTAGGCCTCGGCCGGCTCATAGGTGTAGCCGACGAGGATGGGCGGGCGCAGAAAACGGCCTCCGGCCTCGGACATGCGTCAAAGCCTCCGGGCTGGCTGGGGGGCGGTTGGCCTGAGAGATGGCGGGCGTGGCGGCTGGCCGGCAGGACCTTTTTTCACTTTAGCAGGGCGCGAGGGCGCGAGGCAAGTACCGGCCGGCCCTCGGGCGGCCAGGCCCCAACAGTCCGGCGCTAAAGCCCCGAGCCCTTCGGCTGGCCAGCTCACTCGACGACGCAGACGGCGACGTGCTCGGCGTGGTTGATGATCTTGGTGGCGACGGAGCCCAGCAGGAAGCGCTGGACCTTCGAGCGGCCGTGGCGGCCCACGACGAGCATGTCGTAGCCGTCCGCGCGGGCGGCGTTGAGGATCCCCTCGGCGATGTCGCCCTCCTCGGGCACGCTGCGGGTCTCGATGCACCGGGGGTCGAAGCCGCGGCGCGCGAGCATAGAGCCTGCCCGCTCAAACAGCGGCTTGACGCCGGCGTCGCGGTTGGCCAGCCACTTGTCGAGCACCTTCTGGCGGGCCGAACGCTCCTCGGGGGTGAGGATGTGGCCGTCGTCCCACAGCTCGGCGGGGACGCCGGGGAGGATGTGGAGGAGGGTGACGCGCAGGCCGTCCAAGGCTGCGAACTGGCGGCCGACGAAGTCCACCGCGCGCAGGGAGCACTCCGAGCCGTCGATGGCGACGAGGAGCTTCTTCATGGCTTCTGGCCCTCGGATGGAGGCTGGCATTGGCCCAGGGACAGGATAACGGGGGTGTTAGGCGGGCGTCAAGGGCGCGGGGAGGAGAAGAAGAACGGCTCGGGGAAAGGCAGGGGCTATTTGCTGAGAGGGCAGAGAAGCGGCCTCATCCGCGGCAAACCTTGCATTGCCAATTCAAAAGGGTATATTGATGCGCAAGGAGGAAATGCTATGCGTTATATTCCTATAATAGCTATATTACTGGTCTTTTTGGTCGCTGGCCACGGGTATGCGGCAGAGTTGAGCGGCGAAGATAAGTATGTCTCAATAATAATTATTGAAGGCCAGGGGGAAACCACCTCTTCTGGCCTCGTCCTGCATTCTTACCGTGCCACTGAGGGAAAAGTTGCACCAAGCGTGATTGCAAAGGAATTCTCAAGCTTCATGGAGAAAATGAAAAGCGTTTTCACTAGCTTACCTCCCAGTACTGGGAATTTTTCCATCGAAGAAGTCGAACTTAATTTGGCGATGAACGCGGAGGGAGGGTTCAGCCTAATCGGCAGGGCAACCGCAGGCATGACCACAGGGGTAAAGGTCATCCTTCGCCGGAAACAATAATGTTTGTCAAAATATTTATTGCCTTTGCGATGTTAGGCCTCCTGGTTGCCGGGGTTTCCTTCGCTGCGACTGACGTCGATCATCTTTCGCTTGTAACTACTCCCATTCTTGTTTTCTCCAATGGGCATTGTATTTCTCAAGGAACGGGCTTTTTCTACGCCGCCAAATTACATAATAAATATGCTACCTTTTTGGTCACGAATTACCATGTCCTCACGGGACATAGCCCGCTATCAGTTGGGAAAATAAGAGGGGATGCAATAAAATTCTTTATTCACTGCGACGAACAAGACCCAGCGAAAAGCAAAGAAATATCCCTCCCTCTTTTCAGTTCTCATAAGGAACCTATCTGGCTCACGGATATTAATTCGCCAGAAGCAGATTTAGCGGCCATTCCTTTACCGTTAGACATTCTACAAAATTGTCGCATGTCCGCAATATCAAGTGAGTGGACTAAAGGAGATATCAGAGTAAGGCCTGGTTCTCCTGTCACAGTAATAGGTTATCCGTTAGGATATTATGATCACATCAATTGTTTGCCCATATGGAAAGCTGGTAATATAGCCAGCGAACCAAAAGTTAATTTTCAAGGAAAACCTGCGTTTATGATAGACATAGCTGGCTTTGAAGGCATGTCTGGATCTCCTGTCTTTGCGATAGCATACGGAACTTATGAAATGGAATCAGACGAAAAACTCATCAATGCGGGCACTGTGCGAAAATTTCTCGGAATTTACACTGGTATGTGGGCAGAGAACGGGCAAGAGCTCGTCGGGTACGTATGGAAAGCAGATTTAATCGATGAGCTAATTAAATCCGTTGATTTAGACAAATATGAGGCAAGGGTCGGAGACTATCGTAAGCCTGCTCCAACACGTTCACCGCGCTTACTGAAATAAGGCGGCCCCCCATTCCTGAGGAGCCGCCCGTCTTGCCTTCAGTCCTAATTCCCGCCCCTACGCCTTCGGCGGCCAGGCGACGTTCGGCAGCGTCGCCAGCGCCTCCCTGATCTTCTCCGCCGGGTACTCGTAGTCCACCAGCTTGCCCGCCATGTAGTCGTCGTAGGCGTTCAGGTCGAAGTGGCCGTGGCCGCTGTAGTTGACCACGATGCACTTGGACTCGCCCCTCTCCTTGCAGCGCAGCGCCTCGTCTATCGCCCCCTTCAGGGCGTGCGAGGTCTCGGGCGCGGGCACGAAGCCCTCGGTGCGCGCGAAGGTGAGCGCGGCCTCGAAGCACGGGTTCTGCGCATAGGCCCGGGCCTCGATGACCTTCTTGTTCACCAGCAGGCAGAGCAGCGGCGCGTCGCCGTGGTAGCGCAGGCCGCCCGAGTGGATCCCCGGCGGGATAAACGTATGCCCCAGGGTGTGCATCATGAGGAGCGGCGTCAGGCCCACCGTGTCGCCGTAGTCGTAGCGGTACTCGCCCTTGGTCAGCGTGGGGCAGGAGGTCGGCTCGACGGCAATGATGCGGATGGGGGCGCCGTCCATCTTGTCCTTCACGAAGGGGAAGCAGAAGCCGGCGAAGTTGCTGCCCCCGCCCACGCAGCCGATGAGCATGTCGGGCTTCTCGCCGATCATCTTGAGCTGCTTCTTGGTCTCCAGGCCGATGACCGTCTGGTGCAGCAGGACGTGGTTGAGCACGCTCCCCAGGCTGTACTTGGTGTCGTCGTGGGTGGCGGCGTCCTCGATGGCCTCGGATATCGCGATGCCGAGGCTGCCCGGCGAGTTCGGGTCCTGGGCGAGGATGGCGCGCCCGGAGTTGGTGAGGTCGGTGGGCGAGGCCAGGCAGGTGCCCCCCCAGGTCTGCATGAGCAGGCGGCGGTAGGGCTTCTGGTTGAAGCTCACCTTGACCATGTAGACCGTCACCTTGAGGCCGAACATCTGGCCGGCCATGGCGAGCGCGCTGCCCCACTGCCCGGCGCCGGTCTCGGTGGCCAGGCGGGTGACGCCCTCCTTCATGTTGTAGTAGGCCTGCGGCACGGCGGTGTTGGGCTTGTGGCTGCCTGCCGGGCTGACCGACTCGTCCTTGAGGTAGATGCGCGCGGGCGTCCCCAGGAACTTCTCGAGCCGGCGGGCGCGGCGCAGCGGCGTGGGGCGCCACAGGCGGTAGATGTCGCGGACCTCTGAGGGGATCTCGATCCAGCGCTCCTGGCTGACCTCCTGCTTGATCAGCTCGAGCGGGAAGATGGGCAACAGGTCCTCGGGGCCGACCGGCTTGCCCGTCTTGGGGTTGAGGGGCGGCAGCAGCGGCGCGGGCAGGTCGGGCTGGATGTTATACCAGGCCTCCGGCAGCTCGGATTCCGGAAGGATGATCTTCGTGTCGTCCATGGGCAAGGCTCCTTGGCTTAATTCCGGACTTTGTTCCAGCAACAGAACGGCCCCCGTCACTGGGAGCAGGTTAGTCGGAAGTGGGCCGATTCTGCCGGAAATTCGCCACCCAAGTCAACCCCAAAAGGGTCGGCAGCGCCGACGGGCAATGCCACCCCCTTGTAGGCTGGTGGAACTGGGAGCTTGGCGTGGGGGCGGAGTCCCGCTGCCGTTGGCAGCGGGTCGTGGCGGCAGCTTCAAGCCAAGGAAATGGCCTGCCCTCGGGCCGTAGCGGGGAGGCACGGAGTCTTAACAGCAAGAGGCGCGGCGGCAATGAGGACTCGTCTCTTCAACCATCCGTGCTCTGCCTTGCAGGCGCCATTTGGGATAGCCCTTGCGGGCACCCGCCCGTCACAGGGCTTCCTGCCCCCTTGCTCCTTGGTGCAAGGGGCGCGCACTTCCAAAGTCGGCAAAGCCGACCTAAGTGCGCGAGGGAAGCCTGTGGCGACTGCGGGTGCAAGGGCATCCCTGGCGCCAGAGGCAGAGCACGAGCCCGCCCGGCGATAGAGGGCCTCTTTGCTTTTCTTGCTTTAGGCGGCGAGGCACAGCCACCGCGGCGACTGAGCGGCTCTGGCCGTTTCTTGCTGTCTCTTGTTGGAGCGACCTGAACCGGGGCATCCCCCCTACGTCTGGACGGTCCAGCTCTGGGCGGGCAGCGCCATGGCCTGCGGGCAGATGGCGTAGAAGGGCTGGAGGGGGGCCGACTCGTCGGGCTCGGGGTTCACGGCCAGCGTCTGCGCCACGTCGAGCAGCGCCAGCGCGCCAATTGGCCGGGCCGCCGCCGCCACCCTCGCCGCCCTTCCCGGCCCTGGAACCGGGGCATAGCCCAGCATCTGGAGCCCGAAGAGGAGCTGCACGAGGTAGAGCAGCAGGAAGGTCGTGGCCAGCAGGGGGTGGGCATGGTAGGCCCAGGCTCGGCCGCGGTGGGCCTGGTGGGCGTTGAGCAGGAGGGCCGCCAGCAGCCCCAGCAGGATGCTCCCCACGGTGAAGTGGAGCCCCTGGAGGGCCGCGTAGGGCATCAGCTCATAGGTGGCGGCCAGCCCCCCTCCCCAGCCGAAGGCGACCAGGGCCGCGAAGGCCCAGCCGGGCCGGGAGTGGCGCCGCGCCGTGGCCGGGTCGGGTGCGCCCCGGAGGCGCAGGGCACGGGCCGGGCCGCCCCAGCCGGCAACGTAGAGGCCCGCCAGGAAGAGGGCCGCCATGAACGCGGGGTGCACGAACCTCATCGCGGGATCCTTCGGCTGGAGGTTTGGCACCGGCCGCGCCGGGCCTCGTTAGGCCCTGACGGGTTCTCGGCTCTCACCCGCTCTCGTCACGCCTCTCAAGTCAAGTCTAAGGACAATGCCAAACCCCCGTCAAGGTCGGCAGCGCCGACAGACAATAACCGGGGCCTCATGACTCAGGGGTGGTCTCGGCCTCGGCGTGGCCCCGGAGTCCCGCTGCCGCTGGCAGCGGGGCATGGGTGCAGCTAGAAGGCTTGGTCGCGAGCCGCGACGGGGCAGCGAGCCGCTGCGGGCAATGCCGCCCCCTGTTGGCGCCGTGGCTGCTGGAAGCTCGGCGAGGGGGCGGAATCCCGCTGCCGTTGGCAGCGGGGTCGGCAGCGCCGACGGGCAATGCCGCCCCCGCGAAGCGCAAGGGCTATTGCAAGACCAGCGAGGGGGCGGGGTCCCGCTGCCGCTGGCAGCGGGTCGTGGAGGGAAGGCACGGAGTCTTAACAGCAAGAGGCGCGGCGGCAATGAGGACTCTTCTCTTCAACCATCCGTGCTCTGCCTTGCAGGCGCCAGTTGGGATAGCCCTTGCGGGGTCGGCAGCGCCGACAGGCAATAACCGGGCCCCTGGGCCCAGCGGCTGCTGAATGCTCAGTGTAGGCCCGGAATCCCGCTGCCGTTGGCAGCGGGGCGTTGGTGGCGCGGGTCCGACCCCTCGGCAACGCCGAGGGGACTCCGCCGCATCGCTGACGCCCACAACACCCCTTCGCCGGAAGCGGCGGTTATTGCCCGTCGCGGCTCGCGACCGCCAGAGGCAGAGCACGAGCCCGCCCGGCGACAGAGGGCCTCTTGCTGTTTCCTGCTGTCTCTTGCTGAACGTCTCCAGGCCCAGGCGGCGAGGCACAGGCCCGCCTGGCTTGAAGTAGGCCGTTTCTTACTCTCCAGACTGCTGCCACGACCCGCTGGCAACGACAGCGGGACCCCGCCCCCGCGCGAAGCTTCCAGCCCCACCTGCCCTTCAAGGGGGCGGCATTGCCCGCAGCGGCTCGCTGCCCCTAGCACCTCTTCTTGTAGGGGTCGGCCTTGAGGCGCTGCGGCTCCGTCTCCTCAACGAACTCCTCGGCGCTGACCCCGGCCATCTCGGCGAAGAGGTCCACCACACTCGTCCCCTTGCGGTAGGCCGCGGGCCGGTGGGTGAGCACCAGCTCCCCGGCGCGCACCCGCACCAGCCCCATGCCCTCGAGCTCATTCAAGGCCTCCTCGCACACCTCCCAGCTCTGGAGCATGTAGCCCGGCAGGTGCTCGCGCCAGTCTTCGAGCAGCCCCTGGGCGTCGAGTGAGTAGAGGGCGGTGAGGCAGAGCGTCTGGTGCTTCGAGGGCGCGCTGTTGGAGAAGACCAGCCGCACGATCTCGTCGGGAAGGTAGAAGCAATGGTTATAGTTGCAGATTTTGACCGTCATGTCTTTTGCCCGCGCCCCAGGGTGCCGGGGCCGCGCCTCCGTGGGGCAGACAGCCGGCCAGCCTGCCGCCGCCCGCCCAGCATTTCCCTCAAGTGTAGCCGCGCCCGGCCGCCGCGCAACGGAGGGGGCGCAAGTTTACGGCCGCCTTCGAGATGGCCGCCTCATGCAACAGCCTTGGTGGCAGCCCCTTGTCCGCCCTCGCCATCCACCCGCGCCATCGGCCCCCAGCCGCCGCCTTGCTCGCCCCTTGTCTTTTTGGCCCTGTTGGGTACAAACTTGGCTATACTTTATGTTTCCCGCCATCAAGGCCAGGGCATCGCCCGCAGGGCTCGAGCAGCGCGAGCCCCACGCTAAGCAAAAGGACGGTCAAAATTTGGACAGCGTCACCGCACAGATAACCATCGCCGGGCAGATCGAGGATGTCTGGGAGTTCCTCACCGACTACGACGGGCTGGCCCGCCACGTCACGGGGCTGGCCCGCTGCCGGCTCCTGCGCTCCGAGAACGGCTACAAGGTGGTCGAGCAGGTGGGGCGCCCCGGCGTGCCCCTGCTGCCCGCCGAGCTGGTGGTGCGGCTCAAGGTCGTGGAGCGGCGCCCGAGCCTCATCAGCTTCGAGCAGATGGAGGGCTCCTTCTCGCACTTCCAGGGCCGCTGGGAGCTGGCCGAGGCGGGCGCGACCGCCACCCGCGTCATCTACGAGCTGGCCGCCAAGCCGCGGGGCTTCCTACCCTCCTCGCTCATCCGGCCCGCGCTGCGCCGGGGCATGGACGAAGCGCTCCATCAGATCAAGGCCGCCATCGAGGCGAGCTGCGGCAAGGTAGTGCGCGCCTAAGGTGGGCACCCTGGGCTACATCCTGCTCAGCGTCTCCCTGGTGAGCGCCCTGTCGCTGGCCGGGGTGGTGTTGCTCGCCCTGAGCGCGACCACCCTCCAGCGCCTCATGTCGGCCGCCATCGCCTTTGCCGCCGGCACCATGCTCGGGGCTGCCTTCCTCGACCTCATCCCGGAGGCCCTCTCCGAGGTGGAGGGCGGCCACGCCTTCGTCCTGCTGGGCATCATCGCCTTCTTCCTCGTCGAGCGGGCCATCCACTGGCACCACTGCCCCGAGGTGCACTGCATCGCCCCGGCGGGCTACCTGAACCTCATCGGCGACGCCGCCCACAACTTCGCCGACGGGGTCATCATCGCCGCGGCCTTCCTCTCGGGCACGGAGCTGGGCCTGGTGACGACCGTGGCCATCGCCATGCACGAGCTGCCCCAGGAGCTGGGCGACTACGCCGTGCTGCTGCACTCGGGCTTCACCCCCCGCCGCGCCGTGTGGCTCAACTTCCTCACCGCGCTCACGGCCGTGGCCGGGGGATTGGGGGGCTACCTCTTCCTGTCGCAGCTCACCTGGCTCGTCCCCTACGCCGTGCTGGTGGCCGCGGGCGGGCTCATCTACATCGCGGTGGCCGACCTCATGCCCGAGCTGCACAAGGAGCGGCGGCTGAGCCGTGTCGTGGCCCACACGGGCTCGCTCCTGCTGGGCATCGGCCTCATCGCCGGCTTCATGCTGGTCGTCCCGCATGGCCACGGCCACGGGCACGGCCACGAGGGCCACGAAGGGACGGGGATGCACGAGGAGACAGGGCTGCACGAAGGATCATGGCTACGCGAAGAGGCGGAGACGGCCGGGCGCGCTACCTCGCCACACGGGTTTCAAGCAGAGTCTCAACAGAATGGGCGGCCAGGGTGAACCCAAGCCACTTTGAGGCACCAACGGGTCCGAGACGTGGCGGCCCCGCGTTAGAGCCGGGGCGGCGCCGCGTCATGCCCGCCGGGGGCAGGCCATGAGCACCCTGACCTACATCCTGATCAGCGTCACGGCCATCAGCCTCATCTCGCTGGTGGGCGTCATCGCCCTGGCCATGGAGCAGGCGACCCTCGAACGGGTCATGACCGCCTTCGTCGCCTTCGCCACCGGGGCCATGCTGGGGGCGGCCTTCCTCGACCTCATCCCCGAGGCGCTCGAAGGGGCCCCGAACGGCTACAGCTACATCCTGGCCGGGATCGTCCTCTTCTTCCTGCTCGAGCGGGCCATCCACCACCACTGCGCCGAGGGCCGCTGCATCTCCCCGGTGGGCTACCTGAACCTCATCGGCGACGTGGCCCACAACTTCACCGACGGCGTCGTGGTGGCCGCCGCCTTCCTGGCCGGGCCGGGGCCGGGCATCGTCGCCTCGGTCGCCATCGCCATGCACGAGCTGCCCCACGAGCTGGGCAACTTCGCCGTGCTGGTCCACTCGGGCTTCCCCCCCCGCCGCGCCGTGTGGCTCAACTTCCTCACCGCCCTGGCGGCCATCGCCGGGGGCCTCTCGGGCTACCTGTTCCTCTCGGCCATCCACCAGTGGGTGCCCTACGTCCTGGCGGTGGCCTCGGGGGGCATCATCTACATCGCCGTGGCCGATCTCATGCCCGAGCTGCACCGCGAGCGGCGCGTGCGAAGGGTGGTGGCGCACACCATCTCGATGATCGGGGGCATCGTCATTATCTTTAGTTTCGTGCAGCTCTCCCCGCCCGAGCACGGCGGGGTGGCCTACCAGCACCAGCCGGAGGCCGCCGCCGCGGAGCTAGACCCATCCGGGCAGCCGGCCCTCAACGGCCAGGCTTCAGGCGGCCGGCACCGGCCACGCCCCCGGCCCTTGGGCAACCAGATGGACAACCTCCAGCACAAAGGTGACAACCATGGCAAAGTACCCGGTCATCGACACTGACGTGTGCATCGCCTGCGGCACCTGCCAGGATATCTGCCCCGACGCCTTCCAGGTCAACGACGCCGCGGGCCACGCCGAGGTCATCAACCCGACGGGCTGCCCCGAGGAGACCATCCAGGAGGCCGTCGATTCCTGCCCCGTGCTGTGCAT